>Ga0210059_1008727_pt1 | contig 15931 bp, 11 predicted proteins | sample Ectturendosymbi2_FD_188042 | JGI IMG/M metagenome (GOLD analysis project Ga0210059, IMG submission 188042) | Ecteinascidia turbinata endosymbiont from Florida, USA - Sample 2 (SPAdes) (version 2) | ecosystem: Host-associated > Tunicates > Ascidians > Unclassified | place: Key West, Florida... | reverse complement strand
ACTGTTGTGGCTTTACAAATATTGCTGAATGATACGTACAAGCTGAATCATTGCAAGGAGATGGGAGCAAAACTAGGCAGGAGATTCCTCAAACAGCCGGCTGAAAAGCTCAAGGCGGTTTTTGTTGTTGTAGGCTAGTAGTAGTGAGAACTGTTGCATTACCTAACTTCCTGTTATTTGCTGTAGGTGGTACACGTGTTTGTTGGTTTTGTTCAGATTGTTGTTGATCGCTTAGCGCTTATCGACAATGGTAAATTTATCTCAGTTTATGGTTATACATGGAAATTAAGTTGTTCTCCTACGATCTTTCAATTCATCATTTGCTTGTTTTGCTGTTGAGTTAAAACTGTGATTGAGGAGCACTGCCCTTCAGTAAATTGCTAAGTATGGGTTCATGACTTTGTAACTGCTAATAGATTTGGAAAATTGGTTGGCCATTTTTTTGGGCCCCTTATCTTAGAATTTGGCTCTTTTCTGGACTAGATTTGGCCCCTTGGCAAAAAGTAGATCTGGCAACCCTGTTTTCGCATCTAGCAAGCGCTACAGATTGTTCTGTCATCATATGCAGGTATAAGTACATCTCCGTACTGTTTTTCAAATGTGAGCGGGTAGCTGTCGTGTAGAGAGGGATCAATCTTGTCCCAGATCTTAGGGCCTAGATGCTTCAAAGACCTATTTCCATATTTTGTGTGGGCCATTTGCCAAAAGTATGCACCCCTAGTTGCACTGCGCGTTGCATGACAGTGTACTTGATTTACAGGGGTGAAAAGGTGGTTGAAGTTGTCAGGAAGATTTCCAGAGTGAAATTTGTGCATGATTTTACCTAAGTTGTAGACAAAAGCCTACCGCCACCGAATTTGCTGTGTTTATAACGTAAACTTCTCGACGCAATTCCATTCATTTCTCAACCAGCTGACGGCACCGAACTGTAAGTTTGTCTAGCACGGGGTCGTTTGCTTGTGTTTAAGCTAAAGTGTTCCCTCATAATTTTTCCAATATTTATGAAAATATATTGGGCCTCGTGAACGCGAAAGAAACTTTTTCCTGAAACGGAAAAAGTTTTTTTGACGTGAATGATTTAACGTATAACAGCTTCATCTCAAAACTGATACTTTTTTCTAGAATTTACAAGACATTTGACCAGAAGCAGCCACTTAGCCACGGGAGGGGGGGCATTTGCCTCCCCTAATTTTATTGTACCCGGAATTTTTTTTATACAGTTTGTTTCAAATTTTAAATAAAAAACACATTCTTTCCCCCTAAAAATGTATCCCCCCAATGAAAACCTGGCTACGGGCCTGAGATGAGTCGTTCAGTGAACCAGTAAACTGATAGATTGAGTCAGCGCTTTCAGCTGTTCTCTTGAACAGGAACGATTTTGTTTCACGCAGTTTCTCGGATAGATCCTCCCCAGTTTTTCACCACAGCAAGACAAGCCTTGTCTGACGCCCGCCCCGACGCACAGGGGTTACGACGGGTCATCTTCGCGGAGGTCGTCGTTGGTCGCCACTGTGTGTCCATTGCTCCGCTTCAGGAAATGCGAGTTATTTGCCAAGAAGCCGGATACGACAGCGTTGCAAACAACGTGGAGATTCCCACCGCGTTCACCGTGTTCGAGGGGCAGCGAGCGTATCCGCTGTTTGTGGTGACTTTCGCGTCAACCTGAGGTTCTGTGCGAATCTCGGGCATCGACTGCGCTGGAAAGTCTTCTGTGACGCCTCGTCGGCGGAAGCTGGGCCGATTGATTTAACCTCGAAGTCGTTTCTCTGCATAGGCGTAGCCAGGGGGGAGGCAAAGGGGCCACGCCCCAAATTTCTCGCACATCTTGTCATTTTGTGCTCTGAGAGGTGGTGTCCCAAACAAGATACTGTTACTCGCTCACAATCGCAATTTATACCCCCCAAATTTTGCGCTGGCTACGCTACTGTTTCTCCGCGAGCCTTGTACGTTGCAAATCGCTATTTCTGTGCTTTCGCAAGCACTTCTCGCGGAAGCGCTTCCGAAATTAGTCGACTTCGCAAAAACCTGCTTTTGGTGCCCGGTATATGTTTTTGTACATATTATTTGCACTGTTGCTTCTTTGTTGAACGCAGCACTTGGACAGTCGCTGGTTTCGAGATAACGATGACCCAGGGACGTACCGAGGGTCAAATGGCGCCCGGGACAAGAAACAGGCCTCGCATCTCAATGCTCGAACCTAGGGTCTTTCGTGAGCAAATGTGCTGCAATAAAGAAAGTACTTGCGACATTTCTAGGACTTTCCGGCCCCTGAGGAGATGTGTCCCCCTTGCCCCGCTCGGTACGCTCCTGCGATGAGTCTTTTTAACATTTCAATGCATTTTATTCTTTTATAATTCTTTATCTGCGGTACACCAATGCACTTTGCACAGGCGGCAGGCGTCGCGTTTTTGAGTAAACCACCCATAGAATATTTGATTCGTCAATTACTGAACCCTCCTGCATGATGGAGAACAACCGCAGTAGTTGTTGGTGCGTTGTTTCAGTGATCGCGCCTCATCAGCATTGCTTTTGTGTAGTGAAAGAAAAAATGTGTGGGGAATGTATACGAACCAAGCATACAAAAAGTAAGAAGTGCAGTTGAAGTGTTTTGGTCCTCTCAATGTTGGTTGGTGATGTGCAAACACCGATTTTGTAATACATTACTGTGTATGACCAAGGTTTTTTAAAGGCGTTTAGGGATCCGATTCGGGTCCCTAGAATTCAAAATCGGATCCCTAGAATCAGAAAATTATCACGGGTTTCCTGGAATAAGGAAAAATCGAGTTCCTTGAATCAGAGAAATCGGGTCCCTACAGGTCCATACTGGGTACCTGACATTTTTCTTAAAAAAAACCCTGGTATGACAAACCATTTTTGTGCTTTTGTGAATGACAACAGAGTTGTGGGGATGATAAAGTTTTTTTTCCCTCTCCATGGTCATGTGCAAATTGCTCTACTGTGTGACTAACCATTTTTGTGCTCTTGTGTCTATGATCGCGTCTGTATGGACCACGAGTCTGAAATAAACTAATAGTATTATTATATTAATTTGAATCGTCTTTGTCATGATCGAATTTTTAAATCTTGCGTGTGGTTGTATCTGAGTTACGTGGGTCTGTGGGGCCAGTGACCCAATAACAGCAACCGCCGTCATTTCCTGCACCACATTCCTGACAACACCCCCCCTGGTCGGGAGTGCAGAATAGAATGAACCGAACCGACCTGGTGCAGTTTTGTTCCGATTTTGCTTCTAAGATGAAATTATATGAGTTGCAGAAACGCAGAAAATCTTATATACCAGTGGTTCTTAACTTTTTTTTCTATCGCGCCTCCCGTAAGTAACTGTCCTTTGTTTCAAGCACCCCTGACTTTAAACAAGCTGTAAAAACAAATGTATTTACTGGTAAATTTATTGGTCAGACTTTCCATGTTTTAGGGCGTGCATGGACTCGCACCCCCCTGAAAATTTATTGACACCCCCTGTGGAGGCGTCTCCCGGTTAAGAACCAGTTATATACAGTTTGTTTTAAACAGTCAGTGAAAAAGCACGAAGAAACTTGAAACTTTAGAACTTACAAGTTGCGTTACGTCCCGTGCATTTTCACTGATCGAGCAATTTCTCAAAACACTTTCAACATAACGCGTAGCAACCAGGTTTTGTCGCAGGGCAAATGACAATGTCCTACTCCACATCTCAAACCAATATTTGACCATGGTTTTCTCTGTGAAGGAAGACATCGTGATCTACAAAGCATTAGAGGACGCCATCAGATTGTCCCTGAATTGCGTGAATAGTTTTCAAAAGAAGCTTTTCTGAATTACATGTTGAGATCCAGATATGTGCAAAACTGCAGTGTTTCCCTATCTGATTTCATGGAGTCATATTCATCAATGCCGAACATTAGGTAACGCAAATGTTCTGAGAATAGAAAATAATAATACGTCAGATGAAAAACGGAAGAATGATTTAAGTTAGACACTTGTTCTAAAATTGATATTGACCATTCAAGCTCTGTTTTATAGTTTCCGGTTTGTTGAATTTAAAATGTTCGTTTTCTCGGTACAAAATGAACTGTTGTTCAACTGCTGTTGCATGAAAGATACCTCCGGAACTAACCAGGTGCAGGAACAGGGACCCCGGAACAGCGGTAGGACAGGGGAGGTAGTAAAAGAGTTAAAAGCAATGGAAAATTGTAAAAAAAACTTCACCAATTATGCATGTTTTTGCGCAGCAACAATGTTGACCTCAAAAATAATAGCAGAAATTATAGAAAACCATTCTGAATTTTATGGGTGCGCGAATTTTATGGGTTCCGGATTTTAAATACCTTAAACCGAAGTTTGAAAATGTTCTAAGACACTAATTTGAAAGAATCGCTTTGACTCTTTTTCCGTCAATATTTGTTTTGCAGACGTCAATTTCTTATTATTTTCATACTTTTTTAATAGGTATTTTTAAAGTTATTAATAACGTATTTTAAAGTTAAATCTTCTTGTACTGGACAGCATTAGAATAAAGCATGTGCTCAAGGGTGGTATATAAAGACAGTGGATCAAAAACAGGTTGAAAAACTTACAGCAGAGTTGAGCGTGGCGCCGCTTATAGTGATGATGGCGTAATCGTAGTCAATCGCGCGAGACTTGTACTGGGGATGGCAGAGGAAGTCTGTTGTGGTATAAGATTGGCCAGACTTTTTGTATTGAATAGTTCCAAGGACGACGGTGAGACTGAAAAAATAAAACGATTTTATTTTGACTTTGCTGAATAATTTCTTGTGAGATGTTTAGTGGTATTTCGATTTTTGAAAAAAGCCATCTCGGGATTTGGAAAGCGCAACTATGTTGATCATCCAGCAAACTGCAACCTTTTCAAAAAATATAACCCTGTTAAATTCCCACTAATTCGGCCATTAAATTTAAACTATCATAAAAATTTATGAAACTGTCGAGGGGCGCCCGATGAGGCAATTTTTTTTCGGTTTCCCAGAGCGTTAACTTTAACTTGCATAAAATTGTTTATTGATTTCGCCAATAAACTCAACTCTTTCCATAAGCTTGTACAGGTAAAGTTTGAAGTAAATCAAAATATTGTAATATTAACAAAATATTTAAAAGAGAACCATTTTCAACAATTACTGTATAAGGGAAAATGGGGCACAATAGGACTAGGGGCACAGTCGTCTTTTTGATTAATTCAAAATGTTGAAAACGTTGAACTTTAAAGTTTCCGTGGTTTAGTCTCATACCAGCCGTAGTACTAAAGTGAATTTTTCCTTGATAAGCAGCTGTTGTTACGAGTTACAGAGCATGTTGTGTTTTTACTACCCAAAAGTAATTTATAAAATCGCATTTAAATTTGGGTTTTGCCCACGTTAATCAACATCTTCTGTTCTGAGTTTTTGTGACGTTGTAGTGAGGACAGTGCAACATTTTTTGATAATGTAAGATTTTAAATTCTTTTTGAGCTGAGTTGGTACTTCTTCATTTTATTTTTTAAATATGCATGGGGCACATCTGACAAAAAATCGGGCACACTCAACACATTGTCACTAGGTCAGTTTAAACAAGGTAAAGCTTGAGGGGTTATATTGGAATGCAGTGCAGAATAACCTATGAGCATTTTTAGGTTTATTATGTGCTTAGAGGCACATTATATTTGTATGGTAAAGCATGAATTTCAGCATACTACATTGGTTTCATTTATTGTTTGGTAATCATAAAAACTTGATTTGGGTCATGCAGACATAGTGGGTAATTAGAATGTGAAAGTAGTGGAAAAGCAGTCAGCAAGTGCCTATTTTAGATAGGATATCACGTGAACATTCTGCAATGTATGCAGCCCAACTTTTTATTGACCGGTCAGGTGTACCCCATGCTCATGTCGAGTGTGCCCCATGCATGGGGCACATTCGACAGAAACAGTGCCCTTTTTAATTTGATTGTAAAATTTTTTCTGAAGGGTGTTGTTTTCATGTTTTGGCATGATATTGTGTATATAAAGTTGCTTTATTGTGTAACAAACTTTGAGCTTCTTTGGACTTGAAATAAAGTAGTAGTGGTTGAAAATACAAAAAAGTGTCGACTGTACCCCACCTTACCCTACACGCTTTCACAAAATTATTCATGTTTGTTGATGTTTTGTGTGAAATTTCATGCATGAATATCCACATAGTTTCCTTGCAGTGACAAGCATTCATCACTTTGGTTTCAGAGATAAGAGATCCACCGCAGAAATGTGAACCAGTTGTCTGAAGTGAGGCCTGGCAAAATATAAACAATTTTGAAATCTTAGGTTTGTATACCTAATTAGAGTTTAGACGTGAATGTTTCTTTGTTTGTATAAATATTACTGTCAGTGAGTTCGCAAAACTAGGCGTTTTTAGCCTGCATGTAAAGATCTATGTACTTGATATTTGTCAATTTATTTTTCATTTTTTGAAACGAACTGTCGCCATACTGGTCAAAAGTTTTGCAACAATGGTTTTGTTGCTATCGTTATGTAAAACGTTACTGCAGTTTATGTGCCATGATATGCTTATCTGGAATCAGGAGAGCCGCTCTGCGATGCAGCCGGCTCCCTTGAAATTCTATCTGCACCAGCATGCTGTTCTGAAATGCGTGAACGGCACAGATGTTATTGTTAAAGGGACTTGGCATGCCGACTTAACAGTCCCTAGTTGCGCCCTTGAATATTTGTATGCAGGCTCGAATTCAGCCTGCAAACGTTCAAGATCCTTAACCCCGATTCCCATCTTTGCGGTAACGAAACCAAATAACATGTAGCGGCGTAAAATCAGCACTGGCGTAACGTTTGGAACGGACACATTCCCGTTCAAAAACTTTCCATGTTGTAGAGCAGGGGTGGAGAATCTGCGGCCCGCATCAGAGTTTTCGTTACCCAATTTAGAGTACAACGTCGCGTCGAAACGAAGCTGTGATAAGCAGGTGCTTAGACAAAATGTCAAGAGAGGCCTCTATCCATCATAGTTAGATATACAGTCGGTAGAATTTTAGGATGAAATCGACTGTTATTTGCGACTCGCTAGCGATTATCCACAAATTATGCGGCTCGTGGCAGTTAATAGGTCTCCCACCCCTGTTGTAGAACATGTAAGAGCTCACTCCCCTGTGGAAATTTCTGAACCCTCCCTGGGGGGTGGCGCTCCCCAGCTAAGACCCACTGCTCTAGGGAGGGTCACGGGGGCAGCAGACCCAGGAGGACTCGAAATACCTCACTGTCAACAGCAATTTCAGGTAATTCTGCTGGCACCACACCAAGATGGCACCAAGCAACGTCGCAGATGTAATCACTCCATCTAGTCCTTGGACGACCTCTGGATCGTTTTCGCGTGTGTATAGCCAGTAGGACTTGCCTCGTCAGCCTTTCGTGGGGCGTTCTGTACACACAGCCGAACCAACGTAGCTGGGATCTCAAACCAAGTAGCCGAAAAATTCTGGCACGAAAAAAATACGAAAATATATCACCTTTTGAAAACAAATTTGCTGATTGAATATTTGTCCGCCATTTTTAGCTCTGATTACTAAGGCTTTATTTATTAAGCACTGCCGCGGCAGCTTTCATAAGCCCAGGTCACGAACCTGGTGAGACATAACATAGAACAGTTGTGCAGCTTTGGCATAAACGCGAAAAGGAAGGGTGTGCTATGACTGTGGAAACCATCTACAACTACGCTTCACAGAAGCTGCTGTCCGGTTGGTAGATGTGTTAGTTGGAAATTTTCCTGTTGACCTTTGTCCAGTTGGCAGCTGTCTGATTGACGTTAATCTGGTCGGCAATCGTCAATTGGGAGTTGTCCTGACGCCCGCATTTTCGATCTTTTCTTGTGGGGTCCACAACAGTGACATGGTATTCTTGGAAAAAATTTACCGGTGACCACTTTTATGACATCTGGTGCCATCTCCAGGCCGTCGCACAAGTTACCATTCATCTTTACGCTGCTGCAGCGTGCTTGAACAACCGCAGCACAGAGCGCAGAGTGAGCACTATGTCAAATCGTTATTTGAATTTTCCCAGTGATGAACGGTCAAACTGGCAAAGATTGCATGAAAGCGGGATATCAGCGTCTTAAGGAACAAACCAAGAACTTCTCAAGTTTCAAAGACTTAAGTTTCAATAGTTTAGCTAGTCCTGAATGCTTAGCAAACGAGAATATCTCAGATTTGTGCTTGCTGAAAAAATGGAAATCAACAACTCTTCGAAAAACTGTTGAGGTAAAAGTTAGCAAAGTCAGTGCTTTAAGTTCTGATTGAAATTATGCTTTTGCTTTATAAATTTCAAATCGTTGATGAGGATGTTATCTATTACTGTATTTTCCAAATTAAAGATTTGCAAAAAAATTATTTTCAAACACAAATCAGTATTCGGTGCTCCCTTCAAAATAACAAAAATTTGTTCTTTCAGCATTAAACTTTAACATTTCATTAAAAAAATGAAAAAAGTAGTTACGTTGTTTGCAGCAACTATAGTAATTTGAAACGATTTTTGACCATGAAATATAAGCAAGGATTGATGAGATATACTCAGAATGTAATGCGAGTTGAGATAAACACAGAAATTTGCATTTTTGCGAAATGCAAAAATGAGATACACTCAGAAATAAAGAAATATAATCAGAAAAACTCAGGAATTTTTGCAATTTTGCAAAATGCAAAAAGATTGGCTTTATGCAAAAAGTTTTTTTGGCCATAACTTTTGAACCAGAAACGCAAGATGGCCAATAAAAGTCTGTAAAGATTCTTATTATCGCCTAGTTTCCACTAAAACTTAGGCAAGGAATTGGCTCTTGGCGTTGTGGCCCAGGGCCCGGTGACCTCTGCCAAAAAGGCCTAAACCTGCATCACTTATGACGCCACCCACAAAAAAACAAAATCCAGAACTTTCCAACTTCTTAAATCTAAACTAGAAGACTTTCTACATCTTTATAAGGTTCGAACAGCTGTCTAGCTTAATCGGCTTGCGAGTTAGGTGGTGCAAAATGACGCAAGAAAAGTAGCTCAAGTAGGAAGTACGAATATATCGTACAACAGCGCCTAAAGTGTAACATTAATTAGCACAGAGTTTAATGTAGACAAGTTACCATTAATTTCTGCGTATAATGCAGTGATTTTAGGATGAGGAAAAAGTGAACGCACAGTTCAATATTTTTTAAAGCAAACATATATTGATAACTACGCCAGAAACACTAACCCAGTGATTCCCAACCGGGGGTCCATGGACCCACAGGGGTCAACAGAAAGATTTTTGCGGGTCCATGACCTTTGTGTGCATAAGATGAAAGCAAAATAGAGAAATGTCAAACTATCCACGGTGGTGGCCAAGCTTGCAGAAAACGAGATACCTAGCGCACCTCTAGAATCCAGGCTACAGGACAACACACATGTGGCTCATGAGAACCGCCACGTGTTTATTCACTTCATCAATGTACGTACCTTTTCATTTAATCAAAAACAAATGAGATGTTTAATACTGTTTGTTCTTGAGTAGCTTGTCCATACCATAAGTTTCTGACAGTACACATCTTACATCATCCTCCAATTCAAGGCGATGTCTGTTTGTAATTTTGATAAGAAGCATTGTTGAGAACCCGCACGCATAAATATGTGGAAACAAAGGACAAAAGCGAGGGGAGTGCAACTTTAGCAATATAGGATACGAGCCGATCAAATGAACACAAAATTCCTCAACTGTCTTGCCATCTAAAATAGTGGACCCCAACCCCTGGCCTGCGGGCCGGTCGAAATCTTAATTTACTATGATAATCGTTGAAGGGTGTTGCTAAAGCAATTTATCTGTTGAATTTTTACTCTGGATCGTCTATGTGCCCGGCTACAGTGTGAATTATTTCAGAGCTGCGGAGCCGTCGCAAAAATGACACAGCTCCGGAGCTCTTATTTTCATAAACATGGCTCCAGCTCCGGAGCTTTTAATTTTCATGAGTATGGCTCCGGTTTATGTTCGTGTTCACACATTAATATTTTAATTGTCTTGGTGTGCCTCAAGTTGAATGGAAAATTAATCAAATCAAGTACACAAAACTAAAAGAATATACCAAAATTTTTGAGCAATTTAATCTGGTAATTCTTTTACAACCAGCACTATTACCACGAGGAAACTAGCGAAAAACAACAATCACAGGTTCAGACAATTCAGATAACAGCTACTAGCAGAAAAGTAACTCAAGATAACGCTAATACAAACAATTTCTTGAAAGGCAGTCGCTGATTTTGCCGTCAATGCCTGAGGACCTTTTGCTATTTCTTACCACCAGTATCAAAAAAATGGCTGTTTGGAAAACTACATTTGTGTCTGAGCATTTAAGCATTGACCAGTCCCAATTGACCAAGTGTTTTGCACTCGTTGCATGCTTTGCCTGTTGCAGTCTCGGCAATTCCAGCTAACAACGCTGCCCGGGAAAACCAAGCAAAGAGCGCAAAACAGTCGATCACCTCTCTCATGTGTGCTTTCAAACACGCACACATTAGCATTAACACAAACGCAAAGATGTTTTCAAAAATCCCTTTGGTTAAAGAAATAGTATGACTTCTAGCAAGAAATTCGCATTTGACTTTTTAGAAATACCTAAAACGTCTGATTTCTTATCTTTTGCACTCATGATAAACAGTGATGAATCGCAAATAAAGCACAATTTAACCCGCAAAGCTTAAGAGAAAATACGACCGATGAGTACCGTGCTGAAAACATAGATTTTCCCACAGATGTAAACGTCAAGAAAGTCCACATTTGTTTACATTTATTTTGTACCCTCCTGATAACATACTGCTGTGTAAAGCCATGCTAGTTCGCTACCAATTATTTATAACTTTCATGTTATGCTATTGCTTGTAAAGGTAATGTCTCCCAGTGAACTTTGCCAGTAATCTGGTAAACCTTGCTAGTAACCCTAATGGTTTCTAATAAAAAATTCTGCTTTACAATGGCGTGCCGTGCATTTTACGCTTAAATCTGCAATGGTGTCATATCTTTACCACAGACCCTGCTAAGAGCATGTCTACACCGATATTTTATTATATGCCTATTCATTATAGCTCAGCTCTTTTTTGATCGCCACACTTCTACAGACCTGGTTTGATCATTCTGACTAGAAAGTACGATGTTGTGGTAGTTAATGTTTTTCTTTTACAGCAGTGGTTCTCAACCATTTCGCTGAATGGAGCCAAATCCAGACCTACAATTTTGTTAGAGAGCCGCACTAAAAGTTTTTACCACAAGTCAATTGACACGTTTTGTTTTATTGCACTAACGACGTCTGTTGCACAAAATATTGGAGATGTTACCGGAAGACACTGCCTATCGAAAAGAATCCTTTCCCAGCAAAGATACATACACAAGCTCTTACAGAGTATATATTTCGCCTACGAAATAGACATCATCAGCTCTTATTCAAATAGAATCTGTTACAGAAAGATTCCTAAAAGCCGCACAACGGATGCTTGGGAGCTGCATGCGGCTCTTAGAACAGTGTTTGAGAACCATTGTTCAACCAGTAACATCACGCCTGCCAGCTACGATGTCACAGTCTTAGCGATTACACCAGAGAAACATCAAAGGCTTACAGATCTATTGTTGCAGTCTGGTGTCGTAACTCATGACAATCGCGTTTAGTGTGCTATAAAGAGCACACGTAAACCTTAGTATCTAGGAAGTAGAGATGGCACGGTCCAGGATTTTTCAGGCCCGGACCGCCCATAGCCCGCAACATTCAGCCCATTAACCGCCCGTGGACCAACGACATTTATTTTTTCCAAACCGGCCCGCCCATGGCCCGATAAACATTTGGCAGTCTTTTCTATTTTGCCTTCTGAGGCAAAATATCTGCTGAGACTATTTTGCCTTTTGTGGAACATGATTGGTTGAAGTGGACATATCATGTGACAAGCACAATTAGTGTGTAAGCCTAAAACCCTAACCCTAAGACCCTAAACCTGAAACCTGGAAACCTAAACTTAAAACTCTAAAGCTAAAACCCTAACCATAAAACTTTAACCTAAATCCCTAAATCCTAAACCTAAAAATGAAACCCTCAACCAGTCCCGTCACCATGGGGTAGCTTTTTTGGGCTTAGCCCCCCCAAAGAAAACACCAAGCCCCCACAAACTGAAATATGAAACTATATTGTATAAATCAGTGGATTTGTTGCCAATTTTATAATGTCAAGACCACGCACAAAAGTAAAGCTCCCCTATTGAATACTTTCTGGAGGCAGAACCGTCGCCAGGAAGTCTTCACTAGGGGGCTTCACATTCATGTGGGGAGGCTTTGCGTTTGTGCCGGGGGAGCTTGATATTGAAAAGTTGATTAAACCTTCAATGATTTATATTGTTTCATATTGCGATTTGAGGGGAGCTAAGCCCGCCAAAGCCCCTCCGTGGCGACGGGACTGTCTGGAGGCCGTTCTGCTCTCAACCTAAAACTCTCATCCTACAAGCCTAAACCTGCACTGCGATGCATGTTTAAAGTCTAGCGTTTTGCGTGTGGGAGTGAAGATGTTACATAATACAAGTACACAATTACACTCTCAGCATAAAACCTTCCACCTTTAGCCAAAACCTAAATCCTTAAACCTAAAACTCTAAACGTAAAACCTCGCAACCTTACTCACAAAACGATTGTGATTCGGCGCATATATCAAAAACACCTACAGCAAGCCATCGAAATGTTGCACAACACGTTTCATCCAAGAAGCAACTCAGCACCAAAACCGCTGACCCCCACGCTCATGCAAGAAGTTATCACCATGCACGAAAAGTTTCTTAAAGTGTATCTGCCAGGTGCGCCTGACGGAGTGCTCACATATGGGTAAAGCAAATTTGCCTTAAAATGCAGCAACGGCAAAGCAATGTCAAGTGGTTTCAGTCACTTTTATTGCCACCGAGTGGTTCTTTCAACTCAAAAAAATTTTAAAGTTTTTTTCAACATCAGCGGGCGGCTCGTAGCGGCTCGGTGAAGTCCAACCGCTAAAAATATCGTTCGCGGCCCGCTCGTTCAACCTCTGCGGCCCGCCCAAAATACGGACCATTAGCGGCCCGTGTCATCTCTACTAGGAAGGCATCCGGAGACGGAACTACCTCTCAAATGACCATAGCTCCAGTATTAAATTTTAAACTGAGCCCCGGCTCCTTCTGATTTTTATTTTGAACTCCGGCTCAAGGCAAAATATCCAGCTCTGGCTCCGCAGCCCTGAATTCTTTTCACAAGAATTCTGAACGTAATATTAAAGTCGTAATACAATTGCTTGCTTCAGCTTTTTATGGCTTGGTTCATTTGTTAATACTTTCTTTTTAAATAAAGTTATTCAATTTTCTACCTTGTGTTTGGTTTATCAGGCTTGGGGATTGAAAACGACGTGTCGAGAGTGAAAAGGGGGCGATGGAAGAAAAAAGTTTGAGAAACACTGGCTTACACTCACGAACCGCAAGTAAAAGTAAGGAGTAACGCTTTTTGCATCTGTTTCTGGCGGGCCAGCTTGCTGTATCCCACCTAATGGTGATGCAAACTTTATTTCAAGACCATCGCAAAAATTCCTCTCTGACGCGCTACCAATACTATATAACTTACCCTTGTCTGCAGCAGCAGCGGTACAGCCTAAAATGAATACCGTAGATTTTTGTTTTTGTACGGTTTCAAAACTAAATACGTTAATATGGTGGTGATGTACGTTTTATATGCCTGAAGCTCAAACTTTGGCTAAGAAGCAATCCAACTTAAAAGTATATTTTATTACGCAATGAGGCGATCAGGGGTGGGTTAAGGTTGTATGGGGCCCGTGGCTGAAACTTAAAAAGGGGCCCCTTTCTATCTATATATGAAAAACTGAATGAACGAATTGAAGTGCTTGTGTTATTGAAACAAATGACGCTGAGCAAAAAAACGAACCATTAACTGGTATCAATTACAGTATGAACGAAACTCATGGATTTAGCAAACAATATAATGTATGGTTAAATGAAACAATAAGCTTTCATCTTAGAGTGTTGTTTGGTTACGTTACATGGATTTTTTGCGAGCATTTTTGAAAGCAAAGTCGCTGATCAAATTACTAAAAGTTAGTGACCAGTGGCGTGCAGAGGTCTGGTGACGTGCGGGACGACTGCTTGATCGTATGCCTCTGCGAAATTCTAGTATTGAGCAGCAGCGTATGGTGGTCATTGTTACTGGATATACGCTATTTGCAAAGTCATAATATGACATCATATTTGCGCTTGGAAACCAACGTTTTGGTGAAGTTTGTTGACAAAATCTGCATATTATTCTTCACGCACTATCCTTAGTCGTTGTTGTACAATGTGTTACTGGAATGAACATAAACTACACTGGTAGCTATAAAAAAACAAACTTTTTTGAGTTGTTTAAGATCTGTGAATTGATTTTGAATGTTTCGAGGCTGCTGATTTAAAAAATGAACTCAGTTTCTCTCTATCACATCAAGATTTTTTGCAACATTACAATTTTTGTTCAAAAATGGCAAAAATGCTATCCAAATACTATGTTTACCCCCTTCAAATTATTATCACAGCAATAAAAATACTTTTAACACTTTCAACGCCATGACACGTCCCAGAACGTGCAGTTTTTTTATGCAGATCGCTGCATCACGTTCCAAAACGTTGCGCAGTTCTTTACGCAGATCGACACCCGACGTTCCAGAATGTCTAACTGTACATGGCGGACGTACACTGCAGACAATCGTGGCGATCAACGTGACTGGACGCGCCAGACACTATGGCGTTGAGTGTTAACTAGTTGTTCCTCTTAATTAACATTGGCATAACCTGTTTCATCACTTAGCTTAAATGTCTTCAATGAAAAGAAAATACTCCAACAATCCTGATGTATTTTGCTACATTTGTGGAAGTTTTACACCAAAAGCACAAAGACAGTCAATCAACGACTTTGTGTAAAGAGCCTAATTTGCTGATTTTAAAATCAAGCTTAGTGATCAAGATAAAGCATGGGTTCCACATAAAGTCTGTACAAGCTGTGTGGAAACTTTGATATCATGGTCCCATGGAAAAGATGAGCACCTTCCTTTTGGTATTCCAGTGATCTGGAGGGAACAAATAGACCATGTTGCAGATTGTTACTTCTGCAATGGTAAATGTGAAAGACTTCAATAAGAAAAAGAAACATTCTACTCCAATATCCAAACTTCAATTCAGCTTTGAAAGGCCAGTTCCTCATGCTGTGGATGCACCCAAGCCTGTATTCAACTACCTTCCCTAAACTTGAAGATGATACACTCAGATATTCTTCAACTTCAACAGATGTTGGCGTCTGTCGATAGTTTTAGCAAAAGTTGTTGGTTATTGCCTCCTCTTTATTTGACCAGGTTGAAATAAATGACTTAATTCGTGATCTGAATCTACCCAAACAATCAGCTGAGCTGCTGGCATCTAGATTACAAGAAAAGCATCTGCTTCATCCTGGAACCAATATAACATTTTATCGAAACAGAGAGCAATAATTTTTTCAGTTTTTCACCTCCAGTGATGGTCTGGTGTATTTCCATGATCTAAAATCCCTCTCAGAGGCAGTGGGTTAACAAAATACAAAGATGAAGAATGGAGACTCTTTAAGATGGTTGGAAATGAAGTCTTAACTGAATGCCCAATTGTCATGGATCCATACTTATATGGCAATAAATATGGATCCATATCTGAAGCACCTCTTCTTTTTAATTTTACAAAAAAACACGATCTGGGAGGACCGTCTGGTGGCATTAATCATGGCTCGACAAGTAGGGCCTCGCTCATGTTCGCTTAAACATTCTCACCACCCACAAACGACATTCAAGTCAATCCTGTTTGGAGAAGCTATTAGATTGAGGCGCCTCAACCAAAGAAAAGATGATTACCTCAGCAGCTTAAACCGACTCAAAGAAAAAGCGATCCG
>Ga0210059_1008726_pt1 | contig 15932 bp, 14 predicted proteins | sample Ectturendosymbi2_FD_188042 | JGI IMG/M metagenome (GOLD analysis project Ga0210059, IMG submission 188042) | Ecteinascidia turbinata endosymbiont from Florida, USA - Sample 2 (SPAdes) (version 2) | ecosystem: Host-associated > Tunicates > Ascidians > Unclassified | place: Key West, Florida... | reverse complement strand
TACTACCAAATTAGTACTCCACGGTCTAAAAAACGAAGGTATTCCATCCGCCTGCCGTATATTGGTTTTCGATGCGCATGCGGTATCCACGTCATTCGAACATCGGTCCTGCAGAAATCCCCGAAGGAAGTTGTGAACTTGTTGAGTGGTGTAAATTCTCTCAACAATGGTGTAATTACATTTTAGCTAAGGATAATAAATCACGGTGTTATAAGGCAGGACTGCCAAAGGTGGTATATACGCTACGTGTATATCCTCGTGTACTTTCATGTATTTGTGTGTTCTTTGTTACTGCGATGCATGCTTGAAGTCTAGCGCTTTGCGTGTGGGAGTGAAGACCTTACACAATACACGATGTCACCTGGTAGTTTAATACCAATTCGGGTACTATTTACTTCCAAGATGTAAGTTTGGAAATTTTGGTACATACTGCTTTTATGTGAATCGCCGTTATTTGGAACAATTCTTGATAACTGATTTGAAACAGAATAAATGCATTAATAAAAAGAAAAATCGGCAGATATCGAGTTACTTAAAACGTTAACTGATAACAAGAATTAAACCGTATCAAGCACGTCTCAGTTCTGTTTGCATTTCGTTCAAGTAACATTAAGCTTGCTCGCGCTAAACTCGATGACTAATTCGATAGTCGACTTTAGTAAGTCGTAAGATGTGCTTTTAGTTAAGAATATTGTTGCGTGCCATTTGATATTCTAAGTGCAGTAGAAAAATAAAAACAATTCAGTGGTTTTATGTCTTATGAATGAACGCAAAACCATACGTAATAAGTGAAAGTGAGTTTCGTAACAGTTATTGATATGAGAGTGCATGCTTTTGTTCTTACTAAAAGTCTTACTGTTTTGTCCTTGCTTGTGAACAGAAAAATGAAATACTAAATTGCAATGAGTACAATTATTATTTTTACCATATCAATTTAGTTTAGGACATATCAAACTGGGCTATTATGGTAGGTAAGGTTAGGTTAGTGTTATTTTGGTCGGGAATCTGGTATGGAAAGCTGATTTTTCTGAAAATAATTTTTAAAGAAACTTTTATCTATCTCAAAAACGTCGTTTGGATATATAATATACAGTGGAACTCCGCTAGCACGACCACCCACTGGACGGCCCTCAACTGGTTGTGTTAGCGAGGCTGGGATGGTTGCGTCACACTTGCATTCCTAAAGGTTTCATGTATTATTGCGATTACTTCATTTCTACATTTATTCCCTTGATTGAAAGTTATTTAGCTTTGTCTTACGTGCAGTGTTCCCTCTAAGAAAATTCTACACTGAGCAAATGTTTGTGTTGTTGCGCGTTGCGCACGAAGCGCATGCATCTGCGCAACCATGCAGATACACAAACAATGAAGCGTTCCCAACGTTGAAAGGGCTATGTGATATAATATCCACCATATTAAATTTGAAACGTTGGAATTGCGCGAGAATGAGATTGCACTGCGCAAATTGTTTGGTGGTACTGCGCGCCTTAGAGGAAACACTGCTTACGTGCTGCCATAGCCAATCGTTGCTGTACTATACAATCACACAACGGAAAAAGTCGATCAGGGCTTTCACCAAAGCAACTCCAAAAATCCCTTGAACAGTACCAAAATATCCCTAAATCTGTGGTGGTGCAGCATAAAACCGGAGTGCCAATGATAAAGTTAAAATAGAACAAAATACGTTTTGCAAAATAAACTGAAATAGTTCATTTCATACATTTTCATACTTTTCCGAAAATCCCTATAAAGGGTCAAAAGTTCCAATCTAAAGACAAAATCCCTAAAGGTGAGAGCACTGAAGTCGATATTGGCAGCACAAATTCCAGAAGAGTTCACAGTATGAATTTGTTACATCACATTGGCACCTACTGCGCTTGCACTCACGCCTACATCCCTGTATTCACGATGCTTGAGGACAACGTGACGCAGCTAAGCAAATTGCTGCTGACAGGTTATCAGTTTTCCAGCGTAAGGATACCGATAGAGTATGTGGTCGTGTTACGCGCTGCTCGATTAAGTTTTGTAACAGCCGGACTGTGGTCGCGGTCTGGATACCGGGGTGGTCGCGTTAGTGAAACAAAAGTAATGCATTAGCACAGGGAAGACCGCGTTGGTTAAAGTGGTCGTGATAGCGGGGTGGTCGTCGACGGGGTGCCACTGTATATTCAAAACATTCCACCGGTGTTTTGTGAACATCTATCGATATGGTTTCAAGTCTCCAGAAAGAAATGGAGACTTGAAATCAATGAGTATCGTTCATAGTGTGACGTCCATATTAGTTGACGATTCGTTTTTTTTTTGCTCAAGCTTTTTTTGTTGCCCATAATACAAATACTTCAGTTCATTCATTTATTTCTTCCCTATTAACGACAATCATATATATATATATAGAAAGGGCCCCTTTCTAGGTTTCAGCTAGGAGCCCCACATAACCTTAATCCGCCCCTGAGGTAAAGTAATACTTGAAATCCATGCGCTTGCGTTTTGAGGTAGTGATATGCTGGTTAAATTTAGTAGAAAATATTTCTAAAAACAGCGCTTAGTTTGGAAGTGGAGGAGTTTGGAAGGGGAAGATTTGATGCCTCCTGCGTGGTACTACCAACTTTGGCGGCCTCATCTTGCAGTGGCAGAAGTTTCGCTAAAGTGATAATCTCAACTATTTTTGCGTCGAACTCATCCGACGGCGTCTCGCCAGCCTCCTCAAAGCGTGTCTGAAGTCTGAACCACAACACTTTTGCGCAAAACCCAGCCTATGGCCGCAATGAGTAAGCGAAATTTACCGAGTTGAAGGAATGTGTCCTCCTCGCACTCTCAAGCGCTTCGTGAACGTTATCAGCGCATCGCATCGGGTTGATGGCGAGACTCGCGCGGCTTTCGATCAGATTGTCATCAATGCAAGAGCATCAGTTCATCTACCAGTGCGCAGAACGTCGTTGGATTAAGTAAGTGGCCCATTCAAGCGCATTACTATGATGCGGTTCAATGTGATCTTTCGTGTGTGACTACATGGATTAGAAACGCGTCCATTGGCTGGGATATTTTTAAACATTTGTCAGTGATTGTTCTTAGAAAAATCCAAACGTTGCAACTGCAAGAAGGTTCCTTCAAAAAGAATTTTTTAGACAGGTTTAGCTCTTTTTTAACAGACTCATGAAGCATGACCCAAAAACTTTACAAAGTCTTTGAACTTTTGGAAAAGTTAATAACATGTGACTCCAAAACCTGTCATTGGTATTTTGTTATTTAACAGTTTAGAGCAGCTATGTCCAACCCAAATGGCTTACAGAGACAAAAATTATGTCACTGTCTTGACCAGGGCCGCACGTTGAATGACTTACTTTGATCTTAGCAAACTAAAGAGCTTAAACTAAGATACTGAAATTGTTCGAATCCTAACTGCAGTGGTAACAGATGTGATAAAGTGGCACTGAGGACCACCTGCATCGAAAATTTCAAGTTCATGATTATCAAAATAAGGACAAGTTGCCAGTAAGTAAGATACTTTACTACAGCGAAAACCTAAACTGGACCGCACAAAAACCTCGACTGGGCCGCGGATTGGACATAACTGGTTTAAAGTGATTAAATTCGCAGCAGGATGCACGGGGGCGTCACACCAGCGGTAAATATGAGGGACCAGGTACATTTTTCGAAGTGAAAAGCGAAGATCGTCGACTTTAGCGCCTGTGTAGTTGGTAAAAATCGTCCGCCAACGACTCCCCACTTTTGTTTTTGATTGTGGGCATCGAAAAATATTAAAATGGACTTTTCATCTCTGAAAAACATTTGTTGTCCAGAAAATTTGGGAGTGCTGCCCCCTTTTCACTGGACCCTACAAGCGCAAAGTCACTGCAGAATGACGGCAATATTTGACATTGGTTGATGCGATGTATCATTGCACTGAAAACCTTCATCATTCAGTAATTTCTACTCGCTGAACAATGAAAAACGTTGTTGGTTCAGAAAGTTGCGATCTGCTTAAATTCCAGCTTTTCCTTATTATTTATCAGGAAAGTTTTTTTTAATGGTGTAGTATCGACATAATGTTTATGGAAATATTGCCAATACCAGGGTGGTGCTTGTCGGGAGCACTGTCTTTGAGCAAAAGAAATTAATGCCGGTGGTGAACAGGTTTGACCATTATATTACAACGTTAAGTGATGTTAAATGATGAAAAACCTGTTCGCGAAACTGCCACGACAAATGTTTTTTTTTCTTTAATTTTTGATATTGTTTACTACTACCACAGCAGCGGTGATTAAACAAAGTACCCATTGTTTGCAAAACCATCGCAACAACAAGTATAACCTTGAGTTTTTGCGGCATTTTCCACGTGGAACGTAGACGTGCATGTGGCTAAACAAGGCAAGTTTTGTGCAGTGAGCCTCCTTGCTTGATCACGCCTGTATCAATATCCGATCGACTTAAGATTATTATCGAAGAAGATTATAACCTTTTCAGGCAAAACATGATAAAAATTTATTTTTTCTTTTGCAGTAATGCACAATGTCTGCTGGATGGAAAAAAACAACCTGCTTTGTTAGCCTCGTCGTTTCGTAAAGCTGCCGAAAGGTTGACGCCTCGGGATGGCGCGATATGGCAAACACAACCTTGCTTACACCCATCGTGGAAAATACATACTTGAATAGAGATATGTGCAAGTTTGAATCATCGCAAAAAGGTGAAAGCAGATGGCAGTCGACTGATACCTCGAAAGCATACAGAAACACTAGTGCTTTTAAGTCAGGAAAGCGTCTGACCATTTGTTCTCGCCTGGGCGTAGCTGATGCAACCTGAAGTCGCTTGTCTGCGGTGCGGGCCGGAAGGCAAAGGTATTGCGTTTGCGTCAATGTACGAAATGCGCTATTTTATGGCAGCGGCGGTTTTTAAATCGTTGTATGTCACGGTGTTTTCGCCTAAATCCCTATGTTTTCCTACAAAATTTGAACTTTAAAAACGTATTTCAAAGATGTTTTCGACTTCAGTTTGATTTTCATCCGTCGCTTGTACCCAAAAATGGACATACATTGAACAGCATTTACCAAAGTTCAGTTTTTACGTCTACCAGTGATATCGTTAGGATGAAAATAACTTTCTAGAAAGACAGTTTTACTTGCATTACAAACATATGTTGATGAGCTGACAACGTAATGCGTGCATGCAGATGGCTATTTTTGTACTGAATGCATTGACAACAACTAAAAAACTCTCGACTTTCCAAAGCAAACGTCTTACGAGAAAAAACTTTACCGACTGCCTGTTTTGTATTCTATCATAGACGCAGAGGCCAATTAAAGTATGTTATATTTTCCTAATTTTTGCAGTCATAGTGGATATCTATTTGATATAGCAACTTTTTCTCAGAAAATAGTTGTTTGCGCAAATGCTATTTCTTGTTCTTTTAATTAATTTTTAGACTATTCAGCATTTTCCTCCGATTTTCTATGTTTTCATATACTTTTCTTAACGCAAGCTCACATGGGAAAAGCTACATGGTGTTTTCATCCTTATTACCAAACGTGTAGTGGCGACGATGGTCAAATATCAAAATCCAGAAACTTTTCTAGTTACATTTCACACATGACACAAACTTTGCAAAACTTTTTACGCGCCAAGCCTCAAGCGGCACAGAACAAGACCGTCCCCAAGTTCAAGGAAAGATTCTATTGTATCCGTGCCTATATTATGGCCTTGTAAAAATCTATAAGGAAGACAAATGTTGGTTTTCTTTGCAAGAAATTGTAGTCCTCCTGTATGTGCTTGAAAATAACAACACAGTTGATCTTTGAAGCTGGTTCTTGCTTGCGTGACGTGTGGAATGACCAAGGCCTTCTAGAAATGGTATAAAACCTTTCCTCTAGAAGGCCTTGGTATAACCATGGCAGACAAAGAAACGCTCGCAATATTTCATCATCTTCTGCGTCCGTTCGTCCCTTCATTGCCAAGTCGCTGCGGAAGCGCTCTCGTAATATTTCATCATTTTCTTTTTTGAACTTTCTCTCAACATCAACATTCGCCGCGTTTTTTGTCAGAAACTCTAGTTGTTGTTTCGATGAGGTACGGAAAGATGATCCAAGCAGGTCGTGGAGATGGTCAAAAAACAATAATCTCAGCAAAAAAACAATTAAAGTTTTTAGCTAAGTTTTAAATGGCAGAGATATTATATGAAGACGAAATGTTAAAGAAGACTCTTCAGCGTCCAACCAACTGCTTGAGTTGATAATATTTCATAAAAGCATTGCATGACGTCAACTACCTGAAGAATAATCCGACAAAGCTGTATAGCACCAAGAAAAGGTCCAAGCTGTAAAAAGCATCAACACTTTGACAATCTGAATCACGTTTCTTCTAAGCAGCAGTGTTTTACGTTTCATGTGCATGCTAAGAAGTGCCGTTTTTACATTTTTAACTGTTCGTTAACAAGTTATTAACGCGACAATTGACAATTAATTTCACCATAAAATCCTCAAAAAACAGAACTTTTGAAAATTGCCTAATGGCTGTAAAATGTGCAATAAACTGTTGGTATTTGCATTGTTAAAAATAAAAACGCGATTGGTTGATGCGATGAGTTTATGACGACATGAATGTTTCGATGAGGTTACAAATCGACTGTAACTTGAACACTTGACGATTCATTGTTTTAAAAACTTTGCATGTTTTCCTGCTGGCACTGGGAGTTCAGACAGTTCGCGCAGGTTCTCCCGAAACCGAATCCTGGCAGCAGCTGGTTATTGTCTCATACGTAAGATGACAAGCTGCTCTGCACTTTGCTATGTGCAAGGCTGCTAGCTACTGCTTAAAAATGCATGTCACATTAAATGTATTACTTTGGTGAAATATAAACAAGTAGCTGTAAGTGCAATAACCTATATCACAAGGCCTGCTGCTATAGAACGAACCTGTTGTAAAATGTTTAGTCCAATCACTGCTGATGGGAAAATGTTTAGCAACTTTTCGTTGTTTTTTGGTGAAGCAAAAACTAACGGAGCACATGTTTTCGTTTCTGTTCACATGTTTATACGTCAGGTCTGCACAACTCAGGAAGCTCGAAGGGCCCAGTCATCAACATTAACTTGCCACGGGCCGCAAACGTCTCTTCCATTTCAATGTAGAGATTTCGTTGTAGTATGGAAGAAATTCTGGAGCGACAGCTACTTATTCGAGAGTGCTGGTAGGTCGAGGATTCGACTCTCGACCGGGTCTTACCAAGACCTTGTAACTTGGTACTGTAGCCTTCTTACCACACTCACGGTGTGCGGAAGAGCTGCAGGGAACACAACATAAAAACATACCGAGTGCAATGAAACCAAAAAACTGTACTAACTCAGTCGTGGCGCTACAAGACCACCGTAGTTATCAGGCGCCAACAACAAACCACCATATAAAAAACAAAAAAAAGACTTATTCGAGATCGAGTTTTTGCAACATTTTTTCTACAATTGAGAAAGATCTCGCGGGCCACAAGAAAAGCCTTCGCGGGCCGTGTTGTGCAGGCCTATTGTACGTTACATGAGAGCAAATCAACCACAATAAAATTTACGGCGAAAAATCAGGTTGTTTAAATGTTTCTCTCCTTTTAACCAACATGAGCTCTTTGATCCAGTCTGAATTTTACCACAAGCATTTTGTCAATGGCAGAGTCTATTCCTGATTTTTCTTCTTTTTTCAGCTTAATGTTTAGGGTTGTTTTTTGCCGAATCAAATATTGGTTTAAGAAACGTTTCTATTTTGTTTGAAATTTCCAAACATCGACCTAATTGGGTTTCAGGTTGAAAATGAACTTATGTTCATAAAAGAAAGCAATTAACTTTCACACAATTGAATGATTGCAAAAGTAATAATGTTGCGACTACTTATCACAGATAAAATGCAAAACGTCTGATGGAAAAATTTAATGCAGACGTCCAGACACTTTTATTTTGTTCACCTAAAACTCAGTTGAAGCAAAAGCTTATTGAAAACGATTTTCATTATTTGTTTGAATTGGCCAGACTATATTAAAAGATTATAAGAATGCGTCAGAAGTGTTTGAAGAAGTTTTGCCTTACCAGATTTCGTTATTATAAAGAGAAACCCCATTTTAACTAATAATTTATTTAATTTATGTTTCACGTCAGGAGATCCTGTTGCTCCAAGTGCTTCTTCGAAACGTGATCGCAGGTATACCCAGTCATTTGATGAAAAATCTCTGTGTAAATCAAAATATGTCGATCGTCAAGTGCGTCTTTTATTCGGTTGCAATCGTGGTATGAGCTTTCCTTTTTCCCGCTCATAATTTCGACCTGATGTCCGTCAAAGAAAGTCATTCGATGTCATGTTTGTCCACAAATTTCAACACTTTTCTTTGTGCGCTTTTCTTGGGGTTTTATTTCCATAACGTCACTTTTTTGCTAGCCCGATCGCACACAGCAGTAAGGCGCAGGCGAACTGCGACTGGACAACCCGTTTTTAGCTCTTCTCTGCCACTGAACTGCCGAACGAGTCTTTTTCTTGCTTGTGTGAATTCCTTCACGTGGTCGTTAAACAAGCCCACAGTTCACATCTTGCAGTCTAGTCTAGACGGAATAGCTAACCAGGAAACTCGGTCTCGCTGCGGTACTTTAGGCGTCGGTCAGTGACACACTAATGGCCGGAGAAAATTTTCTACTACACTTGCCTTCTCCGTGACCGCGAAATGTAACCGGTGTCATGGTTATGATTTTCTCCGACGGCAAATTAAAGCAGATGAACATTTTTGCTAGGTGCCAGCTTGAATCATGCGCCCGATAAAGAGGCATTATCACCAAGACGACAATATGATGGGAGAAGTTTTGCTCCTCCATCGCATTATCGCTTGAGGTTGTTCAGAAAAAGCTTTTTGAAATTGCGATAAAACGTTTTATCAGCGCCCAGTCGCGTTTTCTTCGCTCACTGCATCGATCGTTTGAAGCGATTTCAATGGATGGCGAACAACCTTGGGCGGAACCTGCCATTATAGGTATGAACCAAGTGAAATGTTTTTGCTGATGTTGATAAAATCGCTTCCGGATAATGTTATCCGGTGAAATTCCTTCTCTTGAACTTGTAAATGTGGTAGATTAAACAGCTGATGTGAAAACCTTATTCCGCAAACAGGTTTTTGTTGATTTATTTGTGCAATGAAAATAATAACAGAATTCAAGTTCTTTGAATTTCTAGAATCGTTTCTCCCTTCCTTCGCAGTGCTCAGTAGCTTTCCGTTATAATTAGTTACGGTACCGACTTCTTGATACTTACATAAGCTCCTTTAAGTGAAATGCTTATCTCCTTCCCTCCTTGACTGTTACATCATAGAAAAGACAAAACTCTCGATGACTTTTTATCCTGTTAGTCAAAATTTAATTAAAGTATCTAAGACATTCATGGTAAAAGCTTTGTTTTAAGTTTTGATATAAAGACATCCTGGATTTTAGCATCGCCGTGTTCTGGACTTTCTTCACGCTTAAACAGTCAAGTTCACTCATGCGTATTAAATTTTACGGACTAGTTGCGCTTGTATAAGCGCAAAAATGTCGGACTGTGAGTATCAAAGCCAAACCCTAAGATCACAAACTTGGGTGTTGATTGTTTCAAGCATTTGATTATCCAATCGTTGCTCGACACTAACAGTCACTGCTTTACAGCACTTTAATGTTATTTTCGTACCCACTGCAAACGCATGACAATCGCGGTTGAAAGTCTTCCCCCCTCTAACCCAAATGCTACAGATTTCAGGTTTCGCACGTAATGACGCCGAAAAACGAGAACCTGTGCAGTTAACCATTGAGCAGGAGGCAAAAATAAATTTTGTATTAGTGTAGAAGTCTAACACGTCGTTCTTCCAAACACGTCAGTCAGGAAATATGGTAAACCGAAAAGCTTCTTGCCGAATGCAAACTGGCGTTCTGCAAGCGCAGCGGTGGCCGGTTGGCTCTGTCGGCAAAGAGCTGGCCTCACAAATGTCCTCGCCGGTTGTTCCCTTGAGCAAGGAACCTAGCACGCAGCTCATGGGCCAATGCTGCTACCGCCCGCGGTGGCCCAAAAAATTGCGACTGCACTTTGTGCAATTACGTGCTGTATCACGCTGTTGTATCGTGTTCCATGCCAGCGCCTTACTATGCCTCGTCTGCTGTGATTCATGTGTCGTGATTGCGCGCGCCTTTAAGCAATAAACAAAGAATGCAAACTCGGAGCGAAACCTCCATACGCAAGAAGAAGCAAGCGCAGCGTATGATGCTGTTTCACGTCAGATCAGATCACGTGGATTGGCACAGAGGTCATGCCTCTTAAGAGCACAGCTACACGTGCCGGTCGAAGCTGAACCTTGACCCGAGCGATGTTCTGCTGCATCGCTGCAGTGCCGTCTGTCTGCAAACCGCCAATTAAAAATGTCTCAAACTTTCATTGCAAAACTGCAGAGTATCTGCTGTGCAATATTTTGAAGCTCAAAGGCTTTGTTGCGCAATGCTATTTATTAGTGCAGCCTTCGATCTACTTCCTTACCGAAATAGGAAACAAAAAAAAACAGCTCAACACAAGAAAATAAATGGGAGCTGGCAATATCCGCCAATGTTCTTGACCCAAAGAAAGGAATGGGCATGCGTTCTATAAAAAGAAATCACATCCCCAGGCAGATTGGCAACATGTGAGAATTTTTTTGTTTTTCAGGAAAAAATGACATCATAATCCTATTAAACAGGTGGCACATAAAATAACGGCGTTTGTTATTCAAACGAAGCAGTGGGGTGGTTTCCCCTCTATCCTCCTGCGATGACACCACTGGATGGTCCATGCACTTTATTCCCTTTCACCCTGATAAACATAGGCCTGATCTGGCCGCGGCTAGCTCACGCATCGACCATTTATTGTGACACAATAGTTTTGTCCAACAAGTGTTGTGCGAAAGGTCTGTTGGACGATAGAATCTGCTAATAACTGCATTAGAACCCCGTACTTTTTAACTGAGCCAGTTTGAGAAAAGTACTACACCCATTACATCAAAACAAAAACTTGAAAAATTGTTGCAAAAACTCTTTTACAAAATTATCCATTCAATTCGATCTAACTCAAGAAAAAAGCTTCGGCCTTTTTTATATCCGTTGATGCTTTAATGCGATTTATAAACAGCTCTAAACCTGTCTTGTTCGTTCATGTCTTTATAAATTGTTCTGGGCTGCTGTGTCCAATGTCCCGTAAAAGACTTTGCACTTCCATTACGTTGGTTACGTTTTTAAGGGGGTAGCCACCCGTTTCTCAAACTTTGATAACATGCACAGCAGGAGGGCGTTTTTATAGTGCCCTGAAGTCTAGTGGGAACTTCGTGTGATGTTCAGACGCAGTCTGAAGCTTTTAGGTGATTGGTGGCTATTGTTGGTTTGATTTATGTTACAAATGTATTGTACGAAGGAATTTACAATGTAGAATTTTCTTTGCCTCTTCTTGATTGCGTCATGTTTCTTACATGTTGATCATAGATATGTCATCAGTTTGCTTGTAACTCCAAACAGGGTCCGTTTGTTAATACAACTCGTTCTTAAAATGACTGGTAAATCAACTCGAAAATTATAGAGGTACTGTAGGCGCTTTTTGACCCTTAATCTATGACGTCGGCATTAAAAACCGTATAAAATGGCTGATTTCTTGGAATGCACGATGAGGAAAGTTTTGGCCTACCTGAGCAAAATTCTGTAAGCCAACGGACTTTACTTTTCACTCTATATCTTCCGTATTCATTTTTTCTCACAGCCACCAGTATGGAAACAAAATGTCGAGTTGTTTTATAAAGAATCTAAACCGAACATATTGAAACTTGGGTTTGATTCTAAAGTTGTTGCATACGTTTGAAAATTGAAAAGATATTGCACCCCAAAAGCTGTTTTGAGCTAGGTTCAATATGAGATATAGGCTACTGTATTGAGAATACGGAAAATATGGAACAAAATATGTAAGTATTGTTTCTATCCTTATCAATCAACTTGCTATTTAGCCGCCATTTATGTAGTTTTTCCTTACTTTACAAACTCCATACCTCAATTTTGACCACGTATAGGGATTTATTTTTTTTAATTAACACAAAATTTTAAAGCGTGGCAGAAAGTACAAAAGGAAGAAGTTTACAATTCTATACTTGATATTAAAAGTTTTAGGTACAGGGAGAAAACAAATCTTATCTTATTACGTAAAACATATGTACTGTCGTAGAGGTAAAGAAGAAAACCTCTTGCTGCGTCATCCTCGTCAACATAATGCTGCGTCATCCTCGTCAACCTCTCGTAAACATAATGTTCGCGTGTTTCGTTCAGCTTGGCTGTTGCATCCAGCACAGTTACGCTGGCCATACGTCCCATTTTTGGTCCAGAGTCCAGGTCAATGTTTTTTTGTCCCGCAAACTAGGCAGTTGCAGGCGACAGGAAAGATTAAGGGTTGCAAAAGGAAAAGATGCAAGTGACTTGTGATAATTTTCGCTTCCGTTTCGGAAAAATAATTGCTCGTTTCACTCTTTGCTATATTTTGCAGGACGTCAGAGGAATGTACACGCCTTGTCCTTATTATTGTATTTAAAATTTCACAGTCTACGTTGAAAAAATTTCACCGTCTAAATTGCACTACGTACCCGTCGGGAAAAGATTGTGTTCATCTAACGTATAAGTGTTGGGTGTAAAACCGGTGATAAACCATGAATCATTGCTATTTTTTGAGTTAAACCACAGTGCTTCCTGAAGTTGCACCTATTTAATCGGCAGGTAATAACGTTAATCGACCTTATCGGTCATTCCCGCCGAATAGTCGGTATCAGCTTTTTTGGCTTATTAATCGGTTTTTGACTATGCCGTTGGAAATATGCCAAGAGTTGTTTTAAGAGACAACATGAGTGACAACATCATTTTGCTTGTCAAAAATATTATTCATTCATTCATTTTCGTGCCCGCTTTTTCTCTGGGGAGGAACGCGGGGCCAGCAGCCTTAGGAAGACTCGAAATATCTCACGATCAACAGCAATCTCAGATAGTTGTGCTGGCTCCACACCAAGACGGGCCAAACGAGGTCGGAGATGTAGTCACTCCACCTGGTCTTTGGTCGACCTCTGGGCTGCTTTCCCGTGGGTGTAAGCCAGCAGGACTTGCCTCACCCATATTTCCTGGAATAGTCTGATCACGTGTCCGAACCAACGTAGCTGGGATCTTTCGATTTAGAAAATGGCTCGACATTCAGGGCTTTACGAATGTCACAGCTGTGCACTAACCGCGAAGTTTGACGCCGTGGTTCTTGCAAAAATCCCATTCTGCCGCTCGTACTTGGTTGGGATAGTATTCTTTCAGTCATTATCAAAGATTCATGACCATAAGTGAGGATTGCAACAAAAACCGACTTAAAGATTGACCACTTTGCAATGTTTGAAAGCTCCCGTTTTATCACGACAGAGCGACAAAGCTCACGCAGAACTGCGTGAGCTTTACCGACCCGTGTATCAATCTCCTTGTTCCGCCTTCCGTCACTCACGAATGCCACCCCAAAGTACTTGGACTTATCCATATGGTGCTGTGTAATGCCGCTCATTTGCAGCATACACTGCCTTGGCTTTCTGGGGAGACATACCACTACGGTCTTTTATTAATTTTCATTCCGGCATGGTCGCATGTAGCAGAAAACCTGTTACTCTCAAAAGTGGAACATTGTGAGTAGCAGCTGTCCAAATGCCCGTGGGTAATGAAATATATTTGGCACCGTGGAAAGATTTTTGTAGTTTTATTTGCACTTTTTGATATGGAGTGTATCAGGAACTATGTTTTCACTAAAGTATGTTCGTATTGGAATGCTGTAGTTGATAGAAATCTTCTTAATCTGCCTTTGAAATCCGAAATCAGATACAAAGGAATATGGTTGTAAGTCTACAGCAATCATTTCTCCAGTCAGATAATGTATATCTTTAGAACTCTGATCATTAATGTCCCATTACTACTTACTATTCATTAGTTCAATAAGAATAGTTCGTATTTGAGGAGGATATATTTCAATCTTTGCCGATCCCGAAGAATATCCTACATCTTCAATTTTTTTATTTTACAACATTGTTTTTCCAGTTCGTCAAGATGGGTTTTTCAATGTGATTCATCATATTGTATGTTGTGACAGTTATAACTATTTTCTCTCTTCTTGATATAGATGCAATGTACAAAGTGCACTTGCAGAAACTAACATAAATTTTATCAATTTTGAAAATTTGCCACACAGTGTTTCCTTCAACTATAAAGAGATTTGAATCTTTATGCTCTGATCTATACTTGTATTTATGAATCAATCGCTTACTCAAAAAAATTAAGTAATTTGACTGTAATTATTAACTCGGTTGTTTGCAGAAGAAAATGAAATCTTGTTTATGTTATAAGCACTCCCAAACAGTCGTCTGACATACGTACCTAATTGACAATATATTATCAACTACCGGAATCGGTATTGCCCGATATAGCAAAGCTTATTAATCGACAATCGGCCTATTGGTTTATCGTTGCATCCTTTGTGCTTACTGCGTATTTGATGTGAAGAAATACATAGGAAGCGCAGTTGCACGAACTACTACTTGCTGCACTCTCGCGGTGAACAAACCACTACCTAGCCGGCGTACAAGCATCCTTGTACCTCAGGGCACGGACAGTCCGTTTTTTACGGCTTTTCCAGCACGAGTCGAAAAAACATGTAAGACTTGATTCAGAACGTCTAAATTGACGGACGTGTTTTTTGAGATATTTAAATAATTGGCAAGTTCTGGCTGAGTAATCCCCGTGGGCTCAGAATTGCTTTTGGAAAGAAATTCCAAAGCACGGAAGCAGGAATGCGCTGCCGCTGATCATAATCTAAAAATATTGTTTACTTTTCGCGACAATTTAGGTGGTTCGGCACAGGGACGCCGGAGCAGAGGTAGGGCAGGGGGGTGTAAAAGAGTTGAGGACGATAGAATTTGTAAAAAGCAAAAAAATCGTTACCAATTATGCATGTTTCGCTTCAGCAAAATGTTGACCTCAGAAATTACAGAAAAAACATCCTGAATTTTCTGGGTCCGCGAATAGCAGCAATAAATTTGTTTCAAGTCAATCTTTACAAACCATGAAATGACCTATGATACTGTTATGAAAAGGCACCTCTGCTCCCGTTGCCCCCTTATGAAAGAGTAGGGGGAAACGCCCCCGTCATTCCCACGCTCTCCGGCGTCACCAGTTCGGCTGGCCAGTAAATGTAATTTAAATACTAGGATTTGGCTTCAATAATCTAGCAGGGAAGTGGGAAAACGAAAGCTTATGCATGAGGACAAACTCCCTAGAGATATGTATGAAGTTTTGTTTAATTATTTTTTACTTCAAAACAAGTAAAATGACTTTCATTTATAATTTAAAAGTATTGTTCACTGTCAAATTAACAGCAGCAATAAAACCTTCAAATGGAACGTGTATGAACTATATTCCTTAACGCTCTCTTGGTACTGCGCAATTAAATTTAGGATGTAGATTTTCGACCATGTTATCACATAAGTTGATTTGTTTTCGTGCTGAAAACAATGAAATAAGTCGATTTTAACAGTTTCAGTGTTTTGACGAGTTTTAATGTCCAACTTGAGGATGTTAGCGTTTAGTGTTTATATATGATTAGGTTTTCATAGATCGTAAATATTTTGTAACAATACAAAATGGCGTATTGCTTAGGTCAGGGGTCAGCAAATTACAACCCGCAAGTTTAGTTCTTCTGGCCACCCGCCCTGTGGCACAAATAATATAAACTACGATGATGCAGTCAACTAAATCGGGTATTCAGAACGTACTGACTGAGTCCAGTGAAGCGGAACACCCGGCCTGCCCCGCTTGCCGTTCGAACTTCCGACCGAGGAAGTGATTAAAGCCAATTGCTCGCTATCTGCGCCTTAACCGATTTGACCAAAG
>Ga0210059_1008725_pt1 | contig 15935 bp, 10 predicted proteins | sample Ectturendosymbi2_FD_188042 | JGI IMG/M metagenome (GOLD analysis project Ga0210059, IMG submission 188042) | Ecteinascidia turbinata endosymbiont from Florida, USA - Sample 2 (SPAdes) (version 2) | ecosystem: Host-associated > Tunicates > Ascidians > Unclassified | place: Key West, Florida... | reverse complement strand
CATTGATTGCCCCCCCCCCCGAACAAAATTCTTGGCTGCGCTGCTGAATTCAGTGTTTGGTTGAAACTGATGCATTGGACTACCTTCACATTGCATTTGTTAAGTTTCTTCCCATTCTCGTTTGATTTGATTGAATGTGTTTCTGCGCTCGTTTTTCACTGTCTTCTCATTTATTATCAAGAGCGATTACGATCATTTTGTGAGCAGGGCCGATCAAAGCGACAATGCAGACACGACGGTACTTGGACTGGGAATTCCCCCGTCTGTCAACCGGTGAACTGTGGAGCACTGCCTCGGTTCGTCCACGGAACCATTAACAGCAACAAAACGTGAGCAATGCAGTTTTGATGTATAACGCTTGGGGGAAAGAAGCAAATAAATTAAGTTTTAACCCAAACACCTTTCCCAGCACCACTTTAGGAAGCGTCGCCATCTACGAGTGCGATGTGGGCTACAGTTTGTATCCTCCCGATGCTACAAGACGACGTTGCATGGAGACTGGGTCTTGGAGCGGTGTTCCCCCCCGATGCAACAGTAAGTTGTCCCTCGCAATCGCGTCCGAACATTGCGTTTCGAACGTTTCTTCTCTTTTTTCCTTTTGCGTGCAAATAAAACAAACTAACCGCCACACTGCCATCCAGCGTCGATTTTGTTTCTTACGGAAAAAACTCTTGCGTTGGTTTGCAACAGAGATTTCAAGATTAACAGACTGTACATTCGCAAGTTGCAATAATTTACTTGCAGCCATGTGCGTCCAGCGAACCTCAAAGGTCACAGTTTGCCATTGACTTCGAGAGTTTTGCTTCTGAACAATGTTTTATTTCCCAGTGGTGACGTGCATAGTGCCATCGAAGATTGACCACGGAAGTGTCTCGTTGTCCCCCCTCGTTTCATACGGAACGTCGGTCACCTACACGTGTGACGTAGGTTACAAGCTAAGCGGAAGTTATTCCAGGTAAGCTGCCAAGACGACACTTAGGGTATTTCATCTCAAAATTGTCGACTTTTTGTCGTTTTTTATTTCAAGTGGGAAAAAAGGGAGTACTAACAAGTCGCCATTTTTTCAACTGTTGAAGGATTTCGTGCTTAGTTTTCTCTTTAACTTTTTGATAATCATCATGTCAAAAGAAACCATTCTGTAGTCGTACTACACTCTTTCAAAATATGTGAATAACAGCTTCACAAAGACTGTCAGAGTTTGCTCGAGTATCCTCAGAACATCTATCGTCCCCTGCGCACGAACTCAATCCAAGTTGTCTGAAACAACTTTGCTCTGGTTGGTTATTCGGGGCGACTCGTTAGCCCTTTTATGACTGTTGCAAACTAAACTTAAAGATCAATCACGTCTTCGGACACCACTCTACCGGGAAACTATACAATCGTGACCTGAGTAGCTTCTAACCACGTGCTGTTTTTCTCCAATGGCAGGACGTGCCAGGCGGATGGTCAACTCGACGGTCAAGACGCATCTTGCAATCCTGTCAGTTGTGGCGCCCATCCTGATGTTGCCAATGGCGACGTCCAGCCTAGCGGCGAAATACTTTACGGAGATGTTGTTAATATAACTTGTAAAAAAGGACAGCTGTACGGTAAGCAGAGCGGCAGAGTGGTAGGCGCTGCAAAAAAGTAGGCCCCAACCAAAATGTGTATATAGTTTTCAAACTGAAAAATTTTTCAATAAATTTATTAGCGCGGGCGTCCATCTTACGCCTTCTTGTTTGTGCCAAAAATCGTTCTACCTCAAACGGCGTGCCTGCATCACTTTTCGCTTTGAAAAAATCCGTTGTTAGTAGGAGCGCATAGGCCACAGCAGATGTTTCTCAAGCTTGAAAAACGTGTCTTCCCGTTGGCAGGTAGCGAAACGCGTTTGTGCCAAAGCAATGGAAATTTCTCCGGAGATGTTCCTGTGTGTGAACATCTGGAAGTCGATCTCTTGATGGATATGCTTCCGGATGACGGCGAAATGGCTGAGCCGGTATCATGCGGTCCGCCCAACTTGCAAGGCACGAAAGCAAAAGTGAGCGATGTGCGAAGCTTTTCCGCAGGATGACTCTAACAGTACACTTTCAGGATAAATTTAAGTGTAAATTATCCTCAAAACTTGTGGCGAACGCTTTTATTCTATTATTCAAGCAAATCATTGCTTGAAGTGCACTTGCTCAAGTACTGTCGGCCACAACAGCATCAAAGTGTCAGAAATTCATACAATAGACACGTGAAAGCATGCACGATACTCCCTTCCGTTGCTTCTTAAAATGTCGAGGGGGCATTTCGCCGTCAGTTTTTCCTCTGCTCCAGACGTTTTTTTTGCTTACCTGCTTTTCTTGCAACAATTGCTGTTTTCCAGTTGGTGCAACCCTTGGATCCGTTCGCCCCTATATACGAGGGGAGAACCATCACTCTCCGTTGCAAGCATGGTTACGCCCCTGAAGGAGACATAGTTGCCACTTGCGTGGAAGGAAGCTGGGTCAACATACCTCAGTGCATCCGTGAGTTTCGCGGCTAAATTGTTTTCATCCGATAACTTTGAGACGTGGAATTGCTCGCTTTGAATTCGTCGGAAAACTAGACACTTAGATAAAGCGCAAAATTTTACTTACCATGCCAGTGCCGTATATCCGGCTTTAACATATCGCATACAGTGCTGTTATCAGCGCATAACAATCTTTTGTTCCGTGGATATGCAGTTCTCTCGAATCCACAATTGATTTCATCCTATTTTATTTCACAGCCAAGTGTCGCCACCGGTGCTTGCACAAGGGCTCGTGCTCAAGTCAGGGCAGTTGTAGCTGCGTGAACGGATGGGCGGGGTCGCGTTGTCAGAGGCCTGTGTGTATCTTGCCTTGCCTCAACGGAGGTTACTGCTCAGCAGCTTTCACGTGCAGATGCGCCGAGGGTTGGAGCGGAGAAAGATGCCAGGAGCGTAAGTTTATTTGTGCTTTGATGTTTTTCTTCGAACACTCAGTCCAAAGTAATTTCTCGTTGAAGGGACATGGCAACCGCTTGCTGTAAGCTTCGCTCGAAAGAATAGCTTTTATGGGGGCGGTTGTTGGTGTGAGTGTAATCGCAGTGACTGGTCTTAAAGTGGGTCGCATCTTTTCGATTTGGAAAGGGCAGACTTACATGGAACAACATTAAATAACTAGTCTCCGCAAAGGCAACGCAGTCGATTCAATTTTTTATAGTAAGTCGATTTCACTTAACCCCGCGCATCTTCACTCCTGAAATCTTATTCAAATAGAACTTTGAAATAACATTAGTTGAAATTTTTCACTGCCAACTATATGATACACCCGTTTGAACTTTGATGAAAACGAAACCAACGGAGCAAATGTCTGATTTGCAAAAATCTGATGATCTTGACCAAAGTAATACGCATGGCGTGTAAACCTCTAAAAAGTGCAACAATGAAAAGTAAACTAAACGAAATAAGCACAACCGCATGGCATTGATCAAGACAGCCAGCCGCTCCATTACGAATCAAACTGTGTGTTTTTTTGGCTTTTCTTCAGTACACAAATCTAATTTCTTCGAACAAGATCATTGCGCGTTCCGCGCAGATATTAAGATATCACTTTGTTTTTTTATAATCGCCAGTCCATCGACAACTGTTTTATATTTTCCAGCAACCTGTCACCAGCTCTGCCTCAACGGAGGTACCTGTGTTGCTCCGAATCTCTGCCACTGCCCTTACGGTTACCAAGGCGATGACTGCTCACAGAGCTCCTCTTTCTTTTTTTGGTGACGTACGACCGTCAGTTTCCCTTAGAAACGTATCGCTTACGCACTGAAGATTTTGCCGCGTTGAACCCCAGTTTTTCTTTGACTGGGGGGCGACTTGCGCTTTGCTCGCTCTTGCCGGCATCGATTTAATTATGTCATAATGACGCACGGTGTGCGGGTGTTGGTTGATTTCAAGTTTTGCGGTTAGGTTTGACCGTTTCTTTCTTTTATATTTGAACGTACTATCTTTCGTTTACTTATTTGTTTGAAACCACGGACCGACTACCTGGCGACGACGGACACGGAATGACATTGGCGTTTATTGTTTTATTATTTTTTGTAAATAAAATGCATTGAAAAATTACTGTTCGAGTATTTCGCTGAATAAAGAGTAAGACTTCAACGTAAGCAAAGTTATAGATGGTAACGCAAGGAAAACTTTCTGCTTTTCCACTAAGGCGGATTGCTGAAATATTGTAATCTATCCACTGGAAATCGTGTTGATGTATAACCAACAAACACACGTCTGTCAAATGTCCAGAAGGAGTAGCATACCCAGTATATATATTGATTGACGTGCTGCTTTCCATCATGCAGTCTGAATAACTGACAACTGTCATGCACAATTTCAGGCTGCATTGAAAAATAGTCTAGGTGCTTTGCTGTCTTGTCGCCACAAAATCGTACAACTAATGCTCTTTTGTAGGAATTGTCTTTTACTATCTACATCTGCATCATAAAACACGTTTGTTGCAATGCGAGCTTCAGACAGGGACAAAATGTACATCTTTTCACAGTACAACTACGATGAAGCGTATCGTAACCAAAAACGAGCATGACCGGGTGCGATAGCAACTGGCCCCACATTACCAAACGCAAGGGGCTGGTGAAAAGTTATTGCTTATCATTTCCATCGATTATATCGCTGTTACTTGCTTTTAGCAAAAAGCGCTTGGAACTGCTGTTTGGCGTGGCTGCTTCAGCAACCAAAGTTAACATCTTCCACCAAAATCTCATCGCCTTGCCGGGAGAAGCGCGTGAGACTCCTTTCCTTCGGAGTTTTCGATCAAGAGCGAATTCTCGTCTTCCTCATCTTTCGACAGCTCTTTATTGGCCTCGCGCCGCTTGTAGTTTGGTCGAATTAAGCAAATACCGAAGAAGCTCACAATCAGTCCTCCGGTTTGCACGAAAATCAGTGTCTTCTCCCCGCCAGCAAACTTGAAAGTGACACGGGCAACTTGCCCTACGACGACAGTTAGCCAACCCTGCAGGCCACCGAGCCAACATGCAGTGAAGAGTTCGTTCATGGGGTACGTGTGCTGTGCAATCACTTCATATGCTGACACCATAACAACACGTGAGAAAAATCCATGTGCGAATATGCTGATGTACAGTCCGGTCATGCTGAGATAATGGAAGCCTAGAACGATCCCTGCTGACGACAGCATTGACAGAAAAGCCGCAACTCTTGCGATTGCTAGGTGGTTATGAACGCTGTCAATTACTCTACCCATTACCAGAGCACCGCAGGCACTTGCCCCAGAAAAAAGCATCAGCACGTTACCCCCAGCAACATAGTCATTTATTTGCTTTTCAGAAACGTTCGCGACAGAACGAACTATTTGCGACATCATGATCGTTTCAACCACAAATACGTGATATTGTAACCCGCATGACAATGATATGAACATATACGAAGTGTCGCACAACAATCGCTTGCTGTTTGACCAAAATTCACCAAAATTTGCCTGTTCTTTGTTGTTGGAAGCGGAAGACCTCAAGGTTTCAGCCTGCGAAGGAGGTGTCGGAGGTCCTTCAGTTAGAAACAAGGCTAGAAATACCAAAGACGCCACAGAAAAAGCAAAAAATATCCCTGAAATTTTTAGCAAAATGAAAATGTCTGTTTCTACGACACTTTTTGAACAGTTTTGCGCTGAAGATAGGGTGTCATTTTGAGTCGAACACTTGGAAGGATTTTGCAGGACGCGAGGAGGAATTGACCCAGCTATAAAAGTTCCACCTGATATACCGATGATGTTTAACCCGATCGCTGTTCCAACCTGGGCTGGAGGAAACCACTTTATGGCAAACGTAGAAGGAATCGTATCTGCAACTGTCAACGCTAACCCTTGAAATATTTGCCCGATTAACATTACGGACAACAATTTTCCATTTGTGAGTGCAACTGTGCTGAAAAAGTAACCAGTTGCCACACACCCCGCAGCAACCAGGCACACTAAGCGAAGAAAACGTGGTTGTGAATGAGAAAACCATGCAAGAAACGGTGAGGCCAAACTTTGTACAAGGAACGGAATTTCTGTAAACCAATCAACTTGTTCGTAAGTTGCATTGAAAAAAACAACATAAACATTGCTAATTTGTCCGCTAGACATTACACTGTAATTCCTAACGATTTGAAGTGTCAGTACGATTATTCCAAGGTAAGCCCATCTTCTCTTGGACAACTGCGGTTGAAAGTATTTATCATCATTGTCCTCTGTCATACTTTGCTTGCAGCATGCCAACTTTTGCATATCAATGTCTCAAAGAGTTTTCTCCTTGCAGAAACAAATATCCTTATTATGAATCCCTTTACTTTAATTGAAGATCTGTTATCTCATATAATCTGTGCCAGACAGCCACTTAGGTGTTTTCCGAAGCAAAACGATTAAACCTACTATTGTAGCAGACTAATCTGAGGGCTGTAGCTTAAAAACAACCTGTATGTTTGAATTGACTTCGAACAGGAAACACGAATCAGGTTTTTCGCTGACAAGAAAATTTTTTTGTAATGATGTTCAGTCACGACTAGCAGTATTTTCCATCCGAATCAGCAGAGCGAAATGTTGCACAATCCAGATCTGTCCTTTTTTGCAGCAGTTCCGATAAAAATAATATTTGATTCAAAACCAACAAGTTATCCTCGACGTGGTCTTTATCGATAATCCTTGAAAGACTTTTGCAGTTTTGCACCGTGTTCACAAAAAGTAAGAAAAAAGGTCTTGTCCATGCCATTTGCCACTGATGTGTGTACCGGTAGTTTCCTCCCCAGGAAGACGCAAACGTTTGTGCGCGATTTCCTGCCTTCATTAAAGGGCACGACTACAAAATGTACACATAAATTCATTAAGCTAGAAAGCTGACGAATGCTGGTAGGAAATAAAAGCTGATTCTTTACATACCATTTATCTAGGATTTATTCAAAGCTACGACAAAATAAACTGCTGAATTTGAAAAGCAGTTTGTCGCAGTTTCAAGGCGAAAAACATACGACTTTTAGTCCATATATTCATGAAATGAATTTTTGTGCGTTTTATGATTTACAAAGCATGGCACAATCTATTCATAATCTCGAATCGACGAGGGACGTCATATCTACATCAACAAATACAGCGCAATGTTTTATCCTTCTTCGATGTTTTCGAATGTTAGTCAAAGATTGGCCTTACCTTTCAACACGGCTGCGCTTGTTTCGTGTTATGCTGCAATCATGGTTAAAACCAAAGGGCAAACTGGACAATCGCACCCAAGCAAATGTCCAAAATCAAGGTTCACTGCAAAATATCTACTTCTTTGCAGGTTGATTTTTGCAAAACATAGAGGTTTTGTTTATCTTGAAAACAATTTTATTGACCCAAAATTGTCTAGGGTTTAAAATCTTGACTTGCGAACATAATCGTCTTTCTACAGTAGATGTTAACATTGCAAGCGGTCCGGAAATTAAACAGTGTGAATTGTATGTTGCATAAACTTGGAAAAGTTTTTCTTCACTGCAGGCAGCATTTATTCAGTAAAAGAGGCACAAAATTTGTTCAGGTAATTTAAAGAATAAATTTCGATACTGCAAAGTGTTGGCTTCAGAAGTCTCGATTCATTTTTGTGTCAGACAAAAAATGTTGAAAATCTGTAGAAAAGGAGCGGTTTGGTTCAACGAGGCTGGGAAAATGTCGTAAATTTTTATGTACTTTTTGCACATTTACGATGCGGAGTTTGAGTCGCTGAAAACATTTATGTTGCACAGTGGCGGTCTTAGAAATTTGGGGGCCCCTGTGCAGAATATTTTGGGGCCCCCCCTGCACTTGCCTAAATGAAAGATCAAAATAAAGGTAGTTTAAAAAATGGGGTTTGTATCTATAGTAACACTGATGTCTGATGCTGAATTTTACGCCAAATCATATACCTTCTTTGGTAATACATAATCCTTCCCATATATGCACCACACTCCACTACACCAATAACACAATTACACACAACCTACAACAAAATGTAACACTAACTGCTTCTTAACTTAAATCAGGGATTGGGAACCTGCGGCCTGCGTGAACATTGGACATGGCCCGCATCAGAATTTTCGTTAGCCTGCCCAATTTAGAGTAAAAATCACGTCAAGACGAAGCTCCATGATAAGCAGGTACTTACGTAGGATGTAATAATGAGCCACCATCCCTCATAGTAAGATGAAAGTAGAATTTTAGGATACAATCAGTTGTTATTTGCGCCCCGCCAGCAATAATCCACAATTTATGTGGCCCGTGATAGTAAATAAGTTCCCCACCCTGACTTAAATGCACAGAAAATATCTCTGCATCTCCAGCTTCATTCGCTCGCCTTGCACAAAAACAGGGCTCCAATCCATACGTATACAAATCACTGCGGTCTAAAACTATCTATATTTTCATTATCAGCTACTAAAGTATGCAGCAGACTATGCATATATCCACAATACGCACACTGATGATGATGCTTACATTATATTTCCTCCAACTAAACCAGTTTCTCACATAACTGTTTGAGCAATGGAGTTACCCTAGGGCAGGGATTTTCAACCTTTTTCTTCTAATAACCAATTCACCTAGGAAAGATATTGATGGCGGTACACAGGGGCGCAACCAGCTCTTCATTTCGGGGGGGTAATTTTCATGAACTTTCATTCGATGACGTCATCATGCTTATTCAAGTGTGGTACAACTTTTTCCCAAACGGTCTCAGACATGTTCTTTTCGCAACATTTCCGAAAATGAGAACTTATTACTCTTTGTCAGGCCCGTAACTAAGGGGGCGAAGCGAAGCCAACACTAAAAATGTTTTCGACCCCTTAGAAAAATGCGTTGGACATAGTTTAAAAATTTGGGCCCCCCAGAAAACTCTTCTCCCCCTCTGGTGTCCCAAGCTGGTTACGGACTTGCTTTCAATTAATCAAGATGCAGACCGAACGATCAGAACAGAGTAAAAATTAGTAGCCTAATTCAAACGCCTGGTTCCGCATTCAGCTAGTGCAGCCATGGCTTTATTGTGTCAGATATATAGGCTACTAGTAAACCTGCCTAACTTTCCGTCTTGTTTTAGAAATTTCATCAAATCGTTTATCAAGATTTTTGAAACTTCAGTTGAATATATTTGCTGTGAGATAATTTCTGCAGACGACACTGCGAGTGGTGAAGCTGTCAGATAAAAGAGACTATTGTCAGGAAATATTTAATCAATGATGCTATTGTTTTCATTGTAGATACGAGACTTCGTCTGCCAACTGAAATACTCTTGAAAGGAATACAGCAGGAACAGGGCCCTTGAGAGGAATAAAATGTGCTGGTGCGAGACCTGTTTCGGGCCCCCTTATGAATTATAACTAATTAAGAGCTTCACTAACTTTGCAATACTATAACTAGAAAATGATATACGTTTTTGGTATTATACATCATAAACATTTACCCATGTTATAACTAAATTTCGAAAGGTCTCAGGCTGATCTCAAATAATGCACATTACACACAGTCGCTTTGCGAATTTCACAATTATGCATCAAAGTTAACATTAATAGTAGGCTATGGTAATCCTCACTAGCAAAGCAAATTTAACACTTCTTTAGACCTACTACATTAATAGAAGGACACGAAGAATTTCGGTACTCGTTTTGTTATGGATTCTAACAGTTTTTCAAAATTTTACTTGATTTACTGTCGCGACGCCAATTCAGGGTTGCAGAGTGGCAAAAGAATCGGAGTCTTTTTGGTGGAGTCGGATTCCTAACGACACTAGGTGTCGGAGTCGATGTCTTTTCCGACAGCGAAAGTCGAATTGGATCGCTTTTACATCACACTCCTAAGTTGGGAATTTCTGTTGAATCGGTACAATTTCTTATAAAACTTTTGTTGAAACAGAGACTTCTTGCTGTGTATCACGATTTGCACAGAGTGTTAGTTGCTACAAAATTATTGGTCGCCAAACTTCATTCACTTTATGTTACAGGAGTCGGAGTCGGAAATTTTGGAAAGGTCGGAGTTGGAGTCAGACATTTTACATCCGACTCCACAATCCTGTATGCCATACTTGAACGATAGCCTCTATTAGCTTGGTCATGGTGGTGCAATCGAATTTTTGTAACCGGGATTTTCTTACTGATCACATATATCAATGGGGTTAAGATCTGGCGAGTTTGCAGGCCAATCTATCACAATTAATTTTGCTTCCTGAAAATCGTCTTCACTTTTTCAGATGAAAGGCTCGGGACAATATCCTATTGGAATTTTCCTCCACCATCTGAAAATGCCTTTCTCATATCTGGAATGGCTTTTCTCTCAGTTAAATCAATGTATTTGTATAAATTCATCATACCCTCAATTGACATAAGTGAAGCTACTACTGAAAAACCCGAAACTGCCCCAGAACATCTCTTTGGCTTCCTTTACAAGCTCTTTGCAATGGGCAGGACTTAATTGCTCACGATTCCTGATCCTAATAAATCTGCTGTGTTTCCCTGGAAAAAATGACTTTCATCTGAAAACAGCACTTTCACCGGTTTTCTACAGTCCAACATTAACGCTATTTTTTGCACATTCTTAGTTTTTCTACCAGCCTCCGGTGGGCGGAGTCACACTGTACTTGAACTTCTGTAAACGCAGCATGCACCAAATCCTTCTGTAAATCAAAACTCGTCTTAGCATACCTTTTGCAATGGCTGTTTGGGTATAATTTTAGTGTTACGAAAGCGTAACAATGCAACTCTGCTTCCTAGGTATGACATCTGCCATTAAAATCACAGAAACTCCAACATGTACAACTCTCAACCAGGGGTGGATATTAGACTTTAGGCCCGGGTCAAAATCGCAGAAAGCTGCCCCAAAACATTGTACAATTTTTGTTATGTCATTTGCACAATATATGGCCTTGAAAAAGGGCTCATTGCCCTTAAGTTTGTTCACGTTACATCAAAAAAGGGCCCCTATATTTTACGCATGCTACACAAAAATTTTACTTGCTGAAAGCAATTTAGATTTTTATTTTGTCTGGAAATTTGCTTCTGCTTGAAAGTCAATTTCACATTGTAAATTGTTTGAAGTTTTCTTATTTTACATTGTTCTTTGTCTACACATTAAAGTTGGTAAAGGGCCCCTTTGCCCCATATTTTTGCTTTGTTTTGAACATCATATGACGTGCTCCAGAGCTTGCGACTCCAGAGTGGTTCATCAGCTTTTAAACAAAACAGTGCAAAAACTAAGTGCGAAAGCCTCAAAGAGGGGCCCCGCGACGTCTCTGAAAATTGGGGACCCCAGAGATGACAGCCTTGTTCGCCTTCCCTAATATCCACCCCTGCTATCAACTATATACAAAATAAAGAACTGGCTTCATTCTATAACACTATTGAGCTGATTAAAGTCCTGTGTAACGTCATAAAAGTATTCTTCGATCATTCCGTCATGTTACGCATTACATAGTGCGTTGGGCTAACAATGAAACAGCAGCAATTGAGATAATCCCAACCACACATCAAAAGATATGGCGATACATTGTATCGACTAAAACCACAACTTTAGCCAATTAATTTGCACAAGATTGTGTGAATAAAGTTATACTAATAAAAATTTTGAGAATAATAGCCCTTTTCCATTTTGAACATTGGGGTTCATGGGCCCCCTAGACTCTTGTGGGCCCCGGAGCGGCGCATCGGCTGCACCCCCCTCTCGTGGGGCCTGAGCAGAAATGCAACTTTAACTTTATTACGAATGGTTGGGCCAGGCTCGCAACCCACCCGATGTGGGTGGGCCCAGCTACTTTTGCTAGGACTACCTAAACAACACCTAATAACTTTGATGCTCTTGTGAATTTCGAATTCCCCTTATAGCGTTAGAGCTTGGCTGTGAAACCCCAACAACGGTTAAAGCACTGAACATAAAAGCAAAAATGCCTAAATAGTAACCCCAGGCAAACTTAAAGCTGACACAATATGAAGATATAAGTGGGCTATGCTGTTTCTATCATCAGGCATAGTCTACTGGGTGCAAACTTTGCTCCACTGGTGTGATAGCAATGCGGTATTTATCGTTGACGTTTCAAGAGTGTATGCAAACTCTTCCTCAGAAGATGGCAAGAAACAAAAGCAAAGCGTACACGCACACTGCATTTCCAATAATTTTCAGAGTGGTACACGAAAAAAAGGACAAAAAATGCCTTAGAAATAGGTTACCGACATTTTATGAGATCTCCCAATTTCAGCATATTTGTGATTAAATACCAATCATTTACGAAATTTTCGATCAGGTGGCCTGTCTCAAGATAAATCTTATAAGGAGATAATTAACCAGTAAGACAAAGAAAAATGTAAGAACAACTTTTCTTAAAAATGATTAGAATACAAGATTTCCACTTTATTATTTGAAAGTTTCTTCAAATGTCAAAATTGCTTTACAGTGTTTTGAAAATTTCGGGGGGGCAAATGCACCCCCCCTGGTTGCGCGCCTGGTAGCACAATACAACTAGGAAAAATATTGGTGGTGTCCCAAAGCTTATAATCTCATAGATTAACACTTCTATAACTTTAGCTTAGCATGAGCTGCTGTACTATAACAATTGCAGTGCTGTACCACAGCGTAGCAATTCTCAGAAATACAGCTTCAGCTAGTAGGAGTTTTGTTGCAAACGTAGCATTCAGGTCGAATTTTTTTGGTATTTGTCCATCTTATTTGATCATACAGACATCATGGCCTAAAATAACTATAAAGTGGGGGACAAAACTGCCGCCCAACTGTAAAAATTTTCCGCCCAGTATCACCGAATTTTAGCCACTGGGCCGCACTGAATTTTTGCACTGCACTTCACAACTTTACTAAATTTTCTGGTTTTACCTGAAAAACTTTGTATGTGTGTTAGTGCAGAAGTCACGCATTCCTTCAAACTGAGACTGACACTTTGGCAATTCATGTTTGGTGATGCAACAAAGGGCATGTCTGTCCTCAAACATGACCCCCGATTATTATCGCATCATGCTGTACCAGACCTGCACAACAGAAGGGCCGCTTGCGGCACCCGGGAGCTTTCGCAATTGCAGAATATGTTGCAACAGACCGACGTCGGATATATAATCGATTGTCTTTCCAGAATTTCTTTCAAACTACAACAAAATGAAATAGATTTTTAGATTTTGCGGCCCGCGGCAAATTCATGTTGGTCAGTTGGGCCTTTCAAGCTTTCTGAGTTGTGCAGGCCTGTGTTAAATCAAGAAAGGGGCCAGAGATACTGACAGTTTGATTGTGCAGGGAGGAGTAGTCGGTAGCATGTTGCATTTGCTTCAGCCCTCGAGCGTAAGATGTCTTACAAGCAGTTAATACAAAAAAAACATAAGTGCTTTTTGTTGAAAAGTGCCACGAATAAACTGTAGAAGCAGTCTGGAAGGGCAAATATTGTAAGAGCAATACTTGCGCTTCCAGACTGCTACTATAGCGCAAACTAGGCATCACTCATTCCCAGTGATGTCACTGGGATCAGTCATTTCAACATCAAATTTTTCAGGATTCATCATGAAATTGCAGGTATAAACATCGAAAAACCACGCAAGTCTGTGTGTTGTCTTTTCTAAACTTTATACAACCTACCGAAAAAGACATGATTTTGTTTAATTTAGAAACTAGAACATACAGATGTAACTGCAAGTTTCTTTTCCAAACTGTTTGTCATAAAAAAGAACTGTTGCTATCAATGAATTATTCTACTACTTCAAAGTCAAACTGAGACCGGAACTTTGACATAACACGTTTGGTGAAGCAACCAGGGGCGTAACGAAGGGGGGGCATGGGGGGCGCAATTCACCGGATGCCGAATCACTATGGGGGCGCCAAATCACTGCAGGGGGGCCGAATGGCTGTGGTGGGCCCCAAAACGACCCAACAATGTCACAAGCACTTTCTTCAATACAGCACATTTGCTTCCGAAAGACCTCAGTTTCGAACATGGGGACGCCAAACTTGCATCTTGCCCCGGGCGCCATCTAACCTCGTTACGCCCCTGGATGCAACAAAGAGCATTGTCTGTCTTCAGCTATAGCTTCGATACCTTGCAGTACAGATTTCAATTGGAGGAATAAGCGTTAACACCCTTTTCTGCCATTCATTTGTCTAAAACAACTGCGCGCACTAATTTGTTAATGCTTTTAACGCGTCTCATGTCCGAATTCCGTTTTCAGGTCGAAACTTGGTCGTTGAAATTTTTGGAAAGGATAGGTTGAGTACTTTGGCGTAAGTGACGGCGAAGTGGGGGCAAACCTGCAGGCTAAATGAAAAAAACGGGATTTAGTATTCTTGTGGTTTTCAGTAGGTTGTTTTTTTTGCATTTTTCGTAGTGTTTTCCGGTGATTTCGGTGTTTAGTATAGACATCCACATCCAGATTCACTATCATTTTTCAACTTTTTTCCGATTGTCGGCTAGCTGGCCCCATTCATTTAAGTTTCCACCCCTTGTTCAAACCTCTAGTTACGCCAATGGTTGAAGAAAACGCTGAAGACGCAGTGGGCTTGTTCAATGTGGGAGGAGCGAGACAATTTGAAGTAAGGGAGTTAGTCACTGCTGTGTTCTGAGCTGCTAAGAAAGTCGATGAGCATGTGAGAGGATCAGCACTCAACAAGCTTACGCAGTGCTGTTTGGTTTGTTGTCCTCATGACTGCAGAACGAGCTGTCCAAGGTAAGCCGTAATGTCGTAAATAAAAGACTGTTCATAGTTCTCAATGGCAAATGCCACTTATGATTCCAGACCTGCACAGTCTCGTCACCACAGGAAGCTTTGGGGAGCTAAATCCACCTCCAACAATATAAATCAGTGGAGTTCTTATCAGTTTCAGAATGTCAAGCCAATCTGCGCAAACGAAAAACACCCTGCTGATGACTTTCTGTCAACGGTTCTGGACCCGCAGTTTGTAAGTTTCTTACCACGAAGAATAGAAGACTCAGCAACAGCGATCTGGGTCTATCTATACAAACAATGCGAGTTTGTCGAAACCTTCTTCCAAAGAGAAAGCAATGTGTGAAATTCCGCAACGTTTGGGCCATTTTGACAAACAAACAAAATTCACTGAAAATTAGGTAGTGTTATTAGGTTTTCACGACATTAACACAAAAACAAAAAAATGCATCACTGTACATTCCAGTTGAAAGACCGTCCGATTGTCGAGTCAGTTGGACCAAAGAGCAAGCAAAGCAAAAAATTTACAGAAAAATCTGTAGGCTTCAATTGTGCAGTTTTCTTGGGGTTTCTCCGGCTGATTCCTGCGCATGTCACGTGGAAATCAACTAGGGTGTCCGTGGGTCATGTTTCTATTTCCAAATGACAAGCACTAGTACATTGGTTCGTAACCGGGGGTTCACGTACCCCTTGGGGGTACGAAGCACCGAAACAGGGGTAGGAAGCACCAAAATTTTTGGGCAATCACCCCCTGAAAATTTCAAAGATGTGTTGTCGATTGTTGTGAGTGCAGTAAACTTTATCAGAGGCAAGCCTTGAATCACGGTCTGGTCAGAGTTTTTTGTAACGAAGTTTAAGCTCAACACAATGTTCTTTACTACACGAAAGTGCCGTTGCTATCCCCTGGTCGAGCGCTTATTCGTGTTCGTGAGTTGCGCAAAGAAATGGAGCAGTTTCTGAGACACTGAGGTAGTGGCATAGCAGAGCTGCAGATAGTGGCGTACGCAGAAAATTTTCATGGGGGGGTTCATTCAGTGGCATAGGGTAGTCATTTATATTTGTTGAGCGCTGTTTGTGACGTCACAATTTGACGTCATAGTCCTGTTTCCAAACCAACGTTTTAGCGAAGTTCGTTGACATAATATGCACGTTTTTCTATACATCCACTCTCCTTATTTTATGTTTCATTGCACTGAATATAACCTATTAGCGCTCCAAGTTAGGCTATAGGAGGAAAATACACCCAACGCTACGATACACAGTTCGA
>Ga0210059_1008724_pt1 | contig 15936 bp, 9 predicted proteins | sample Ectturendosymbi2_FD_188042 | JGI IMG/M metagenome (GOLD analysis project Ga0210059, IMG submission 188042) | Ecteinascidia turbinata endosymbiont from Florida, USA - Sample 2 (SPAdes) (version 2) | ecosystem: Host-associated > Tunicates > Ascidians > Unclassified | place: Key West, Florida... | reverse complement strand
TTTTCACACACACACAAAAAAAACACTTGCAGCAAAACCTGAACACCTGCGTTTCGTGTTTGTTGAAGGTACGTTGATGATCGTGATACAGCGCAGAAACCAATTCCCGAATTTTGCGGTGATTTTCTAAACTTATTTCAGTGCAGGATCCTCCAGACTACGTCCCTTTCCCTTAAAATAGTCGGTTAATCTTGTAAATCATTTACTCTCCAAAGATACAATACTGCGCATACAGTTTGTTGCTATGTTTAACTAAAGCTTTTCGGCTGCAGCCCTGTTATGTGTACTTCCCCCATATGATCCGCTTTGTTGTTTGAGGTGCACAGTGCACACTTTCACATTTTCTTGATCTTTTTCAGTTTTGTTCCCTACTTGTATTTACAGGTTGAAGAAGCGTCAACGTTTTGTGTTGTTGTTACGTAGGTCAGTGACTATTCATGCGTATCTTAGTGAGTATTCACGCCCATCCTAATTGCCACATACGTTTCTGCCGCTTTCACCACTCTTAACACTCCGACATGTAGATTATGCCACTTTCCGAGGCAAAAATAACACTTGCCGCTGTTTGATAGATACCTGTGAACTGGTTCCAGTAAACAGGTGACTCGACAACGGCGTTGTAGCTGCTCAAAACTTGGTGAAAGCGGTTATTGCTTTTTTGCTAATTTTCATCACGTAGCGTTTTCATTTGGTGCCAATATGTAGCTAATCGTTCGTGGTTTTAACAAACCGCCGGCAGGCTCAGTTCCGTGCCTGAGTTGCTTAGCAACAAGTTTTTGAAGAAGTAACGACCGAAAGTGACGGTCTTGTTTGGAGTGGTCCTGGTTGCCAAGTTGAAAACGAAATATTTTGTAATCAACTCCACTCGAGCCATGCGGACGTTTTAAGCTTGCCATTTCCAAAATCAGGTTAAGTAAGACGAAATGAAGCCAACAGCTGTGAGGCCTATCTCGTCATTCAACCGTTGTAAATTTGCGTTTTCTGTATTCGACAAATCTCCATCTTTCCTCATCGGTTTGATGTGTGTAAATCTAGTTCAACCTGGTAGAGCTGCCCGCTCGCATACAGTTAACGGATTTAATGTATACCGACCAACTGGCCAAGGGACAGCGATGCGTTTTATAATGAACGAGCTTGGTAGAAGGTCAGTTCAGAACCAGAACGTTTTTGCTCAAAAAAATATATTTGAAACTACGGTGAATCTATCACCGACAAGCTTTTGAAAGGTGGAAAATTAACAATGTCGCAGCTGCGTTTTCTGTTCCGTGGGAAGCACATGAAACGATTAAACCTTGAAAAAGCGCGACATAAGCTTAGTTTAGATGCGACTAGCACCTATGTTATTTGTATGATGAGTCCCATCAGTTGACTGAAGTATACAAACCTGGTGTTTTGGTGTCTTTAACGCTTCTATCTTGGTTTGCATTTTTTATCAACCTTTAAAAATGCTTCAAAGATCATCTCATGTGTTTGAAACATCTTCGTAAACCGCGCAGTTTACGACTACTGCAGCGACACTGACCTCATACTTGCTTCGATAGCGCAACTAACCTATTCGAAAAACACGTTTTTTTTATCCAAGTTCATTTATTAGAGTTGGATGTGTTTGTTTCAAAAAGAAGTAAAACACTGCTGGGACACCAATCCGATTCCCAGACTATCAATGGATCAGATCATGTGTCAGAAAACGAAACCATGGCAGCCGCCAGTGTCGACGGTGACACCCCTAACCCCAGATTTGCAGTTGGCCGTTGCCATTCATCGGCAGTGTGACCTGTTTCAGTCTTTCACAGAATGTGGCTTTTTCGTTTATATGTTTGGCTCCCCCCACCCCCAAATCCCTGCGGAGCGCCTGAACGAAATACTGCTGGAACAACTTAAATCAACCATGGTTCAAGTACGCGTGTTTCAGGTTAAAATCGTACCAACGGCTTGGTTGTACCATTTATACATCTGCAAGTTTTGTTTGTACACGGGAATAGTCTTGTATTTCGTGCGGGCATGCATCAGCGCAATTACATGGGAGACAGCGGCAAGGAAGCTTTTCATACGCACTCCGCATTGCCGTGCGCTGTCCAGTCGCGAAAGACCACCTACCTCCTCATTTGCTTGCTCTGACTGCGCTGAGTGATTGCAGTTGCAGAACCCGCCGCCGCGCCGGAAGTTGAAGAGAAGGATGCGGTCCTGCTGCATCATCCGCCCAATCCTATTCGCGTTCCCGAAGTCAAACTGGCAGACATTGAGAAGTTTTTAAGGTGCGCACTGGAAATGTGCTTATGCGGGTAATCGCAGCCCCACTGAATGTGAAATTCGTTGCTAGTGCTGCAAATTTATCTTGTCGCTATTGGTTGATAGCAGGGCTGTGATGCTGGCAAAAAAATTGAACGTGCTCCGGCTCCTAGCTTTTGTTTCAAAACGTAGGTCCAGCTCAATCTCCGGAGCTGATTTATAACCGAGTTCCACCTCCGTTACAAGAAAATTGAAGAATTAGTCTAGGTTTGAAATATTTCAACATTCAAGTTCGCTTCTTTCTTACCCATGATAAGTAGTCGTAACGTATCCAGTCAAACACAACAAAAGCGTTTACTAACTTTAGTTAAAAAGTCAATTGAAAAAACGATATGGGTGCAAAGAGGGTCTTACTCATTGAATCTCGTAGATCAGCTCATATAATGCGTAGGTGGAGCTTCCGTTTGAAAATATTTCATCCAGGTCCGTTTCATTCTTAAATAATTAATGCTTCAACTCCAAGAAAATGCTTTGACTCCGGCTCCACAGCCCTGGTTGACAGTTACCTCGTCTGACGTGCCTGTTGAGGTGGTTTGAAAGAAGCAATTTGAATCGCCATTTCCAAACGATTTTGCGAGTATTTTCCAATTTAAGAAAAGCGCGGTCTGCTGCTGCGTTGCGGTTTCGGCGCTGCCTGTAATGTCTTTCTTTTCCGAGAAACGTTCAGCGCTACTTAATCACAAGTGTGGAAAGTGTGTTTTTGCATTGGGCTGTCGCTAAAAACTACTCGTGCGCACGATTAACCAGAGCCAGAGTTAGTGGAAATCCAAGCTGATTTTTTGCTAATAATTGAGTGACGGCAACCGGCGCATTACTGGATTGTGGCTTCGAAACGAACTTTCACCCCATTGCTCCTCCTACATAGCCAGCAGGTCTGGTTCGTAGGCGTTGTTCATAGGAACTTTTCTGGCCCAGTAAGTTCGCTGCTTAAAACTTCGTCAATGAAAAAACGGTCTTTTTTAGTCTTTCACAATGAAACTGACCACTCAGGCCCGCTGCGCATTCAGCGAAGGCGAAGTATTACGACCCTGTAGCTTTGACGAACTTGGAGGAGCAGGAAATGAAGGAGATCACGGAAGCTTACAACGAGCGACGCACGAAGGCCTTGGCTTTTCGCGAACACAACAAACAGGACCGGATCATGTTGAAGGACAGTCAGATGGAGACGTGTAACGAAATGCAGGTGAGTCGTACTTCGCATGGTCCGCTTATGAGGCTCGCAGTTAGGTTGATGAAGGTGTTTTCGCGCGAATTCAAGTTACTCCGTTCAAAGCGACTTCCGGTTACCATATTTATTCGATTGCAAGCCTCGGCTTATAAAGCTTTTTTTAAATCATTTTGTGCGGCTTACCATCAAAGGCGGCTTACTTTTTTCTTCAGCTCATCGAATCCGACAAGTGTAAATGACGCTCAGTTTTTCCTTCGCTACTTTTTGTTGACCAAGCTTTCTTTTCGCATTCTCTTTCTTCTCTTGAGCACCACGTACACACTTCATCACAGGAGAGATTATGATGACCAGTAGAAGGCAGTTGTAGTGGTGTAAGCATCATTACCGGGGGTCAAGGGTGGCTTACTTTCGAATAAATACGGTAATCCATTCAAAATGAATTCAGGTTAATCCGTTCAAAACGAATTCAAGTTAATCCGTTCAAAACGAATTCGAGTTAATCCGTTCAAAGCGGTGCTGAGTCCGTCGTATTACTTCCTCGTTAATCGCCCTGCGCCAGACACGTCGCCAGCTTCGTTTTCTTGACTTCCAAGCATGGACGCCTCAGGATTTTGGTCTGAGGGGGAAAAGAACTGATCCTATTTTCAGGCGTAAAGAATCTAGGAGCCACAATATATTAATGTCGACGTTTTCTACGTATCTTCTTAGCTTAATGTTCTCAACCAGTGAGTGTGGGAGTTTGAAGCGCTCACTTGCGTTTTGAAATTTCCTGGACAATATCGGGCTGAAGAAGAGTCTACTTCAGGTTTACCCTGACTAAATGACTTCGCTATTATTCCATAAACAGATTTTGTTCATTGATCTACCGACTAAAAGCAACCTGCTTGACTTTGCTGTCAACATGTATTCCGATCAGGCCGTTGCCTACATTGCATGGATTCTTTTAATGCAGTGAATACAAAGTTAGTACAGCAAAACAAACCCTTGATGTATTGTAAAAACGCAAATAGTGATTAAGCATTTTTGATGCAACATCACATTCAAAACAACAGTGGAAAGTAAATAGGAGGAGGGTACTCCAAGATAAAGATGTTAAATTAAAAGTTTTAATTTAAATCGTCCATGCAGCAGGTTTGAAAATTGAGCAAAGTTCACCAAATAATCCAGTTTTCAGCAAAACAGGTGAAGTTTCACAAGAACGGTTTGAGTTTGAGCCGTAGACGTAGTTTCATGAGAATATATACAGAACATAATAAACAAAGCCCGCAAAGTTGCGGGTTTTCGGACGAAGTTTTCAAAATGACCCTTCATTAACCTGAAAAACGTAGTTTACACTAAAGACATCATCAGTCAGCTTGTGCAAAAGATCCAAAATCGCTTTTTGGTTGCAAAGCACAGTAAACATTAAAACAGTTTTTGCATCACTTAGTGATCTGCTGCAGGAGCAGCACTAACAACAAGTGACATGTAATAATATACTTAAATTTTATCACAAATGCAAGTGGTTTCAACAACTAGATTTACGTTGTTTTTAAAGAAATGTTTCCTTTTGTCTCAAACATTAACTTTTTTGGAAAATTGTACATTCACTTGCAGTTTCAGCACAGTAGGGAGGTCTCGTGCTTTTGCTAATATTGCGCATGAAATGCCGCTGAAGGATCTAAAAGCGTGAGGTGCGGTGGACAATCAGTGTCAGTTGTTGAGTACTTAGCTAAGCTGTCACTGTAAATAAATTGAAGGCACCGTCTGCCTTTTCCGAATTTGTCAAATACAGTACTTTTAACTCCTTGCGTTAACTTGTTCTCTGTATGCGTAAAGCATGCAAGGCACGCAAGCCTGTCATTGTTCATGGTGGATAGTAGCCATGTATTAACTCGTCTCACTGTGTTGAATGATTTCTCCACCGTGGAGGTAGCCTTTGGCAAAATCAGTAAAAGTTGTAAAGCTGGTCTAATAACGGTAAAACTTAGTCGATTGCAGTATGCCATTAATGTATTGCAGTTTGTCCCTTTGAGTGCACCAGTAATCATACCAAAAACTGCCTCTGCTTACAAATTTTCAAGTTCGTAGAACTCGACGACAGATTTTATTTTCTTTGCGAAATCTAAGCCGGGCAGTTTATCTTGATTGGATGAACATTAAAGAGCATGAACGAAAGGTTCATTGTTGCAGTCCGAGAATCTTGCCTCGATAGAAGATATGAGTGAGTCTGGACCAGTGCTTCCCAACCCTAGTCCGCGGACTCAAATGAGTCCGCAAGCACTAGGGGCAAACCAATTTGGTTTAATGCCCTCACACAGCAATAACTTTATCAACTTTACACGTTCGACGTTTTTGTTCGTACAGCGATTAAATGCACCTAACCATCGTGAAAAATTAAAAAATTTACTGTTCCACCAGGCTTTATACTTTGAGGAATTGTGGCAGCAGCTTAAGTGTAAACTTGTTATCTGAACTGCAGTTTGCTTTTACGGTTTTAGTTTATCATGGCTAAACGGCAGGCGTTTGCATATAACGACAACTACTTGAAACTTGGATTTACTTCAGTCGAAGCAAACGATGAAATCCGGCCACAGTTCGTGTTATGCGTAGAAGTCCTTGCTCACCGATCTCTCAAAGAAGCTGAACTACGTCGGCATCTCGAGTAAAAATATACAAAATCTGTTGACGAAAACCTTGAGCTTTTTAAAGAGAAAAAATACCAGGTAACGTGAAGTCGTACTTATCGCCCATCTACTTCGGGAGTATAAACGTACTCCCATAGTAAAGCAGTGCGTGCTTCTTTTTCTGTTGCTTGGAAAAATACAAGAGCAAAAGCGCCTTATACAGCAGGAAGGAGCTTGATGAAACCAGAAGCCGTGAAACTAACCAGGATATTGTGCAGTGATGTCGCAGCTAATAGGTTAGGTATGGTTCTTTTGTCAAACAACACCATCAAGTGGCGCATCCAAGAACTCTCAGTCGACATTCTGAAACAAACTGTTGCTGCTGCGAAGCGAAGTGGAAATCTTATTTTGGAATTCGGTGAGACTACAGATTTAGGAAACGATGCATAGTTCATGGCATTAGTGCAATGCCGTGCGACTGAGGACAACGTGGAACAATTTTTCTTTTGCCGTCGGCTCGCCAAGCATACCACAGAAAAAGAAATGTAAGGAAGTAGATTTCTTTATTGAGGAGCATCAGCTTTTGCTCAGGACTCACTGCATGTCTCTTTTGTGCCAATGTTGCTTCGGGCATGATGAGAATCAAAAAGGTTTTATGAGTTTATGAAAAAGGAAAACAAAAATATTTAGGTGCTTAATGCTTTCGCGGAGAAAAAATCTAGGTGCGAAAATAAATTAAAGAGACCTGGGATTAGTTTTCAAATAGAGTTCATCTACTGCTAATCACATCAAATGCCGTTCTTACGCATTCGTTTATTTGGTGCTTTGTGTGACGAGATGTGGGCAGAACACAGTGGCCGTTTGTTTCATTCAAACATCCGTTAGCTCATGAGGAAAGATGCTTCAGAGTGGTCCACGCAATGACACCGGTGCGTCAAAAACAGAATCATAATTTTGAGGAACGATGCAACGACAGCAAGTGGATTGCCAAATAGCTATTCTTAGATCATTTTTTACCATTATGAAATGCTTCTGCACAACTTGTGAAGCTTTGTACACCACAGTGCGCATGGCTCCTCAAGCGGCTGGCTTTTGCAGAAGTGGGAGAATTGACTTCCTCTTGACACAAAAATATGAACTGCTACAGAGCAACAGTCGTCTGCTTGGATGCGAAAGGGTTATGGAAACCCGGGCAGAGTTTCATTTTATCTGGGTTTACCCTTTCTCTGCCACGCTCAGCTCCTAGCGGAACTGAGCAAACCACGATAGATACCGGTTGCGAGCCAGCACTCCCGTGCAAGTGTGTTGATCATCCAGCAGACTGCAACCTCTTCAAAACTATAACCGTATTAAATTCGCACTAATTCGGCCATCAACTTTAAACCACGATAGAAATTTATGAAACTTTCGAGGGACGCCCGACGAGACAACCTGTTTTGCAGTTTTTTTTTCGGCTTCCCAGCGCCTTAATTTTATTTTTGCATGAAATTGTTTAATGTTTGTGCCAATAAACTCTCTCTCTTTTATACGTTTGAATCAGCTGAACATCTCCATACACGGAAAAGGTTAAATCAGGTATTTTAAGGTGCCTTAGGGACCCGATTCGGGTCCCTAGAATCAGAGAAAATTATCATCGGGTCCCTAGAATCAGAAAAATCGGGTCCCTACAGGTCCATACCGGGAACCTAACGTTTTCCTTGAAAAAAAACTGGTTAAATATTTTTAGATACGCCCGAGACATCGTCTCCGTTTAAAGGCTAAACACAATTGTGGATCCATCGAATTGAAGGAAAAATATCTGCTTCTCTAGGATTAAACGCATTTGCAGAAGAGGTACAAATTGACTTGCGCTGCATTCGTCAAATCTTTTTTGAGCGCCTCAATACATCTCTCCAAGTTGGGTAGATGCAATGGTGGGTTTAGGGTTGGGGGGGCCCGAGGCAAGACTAAACAGGGGGGGCTCTGATGACGTCATCATATTCAGCCAACCGTGATAATAACTTTTGATTTGCCTAAGATACGATACACAACTTTGAAAACACTGAAAGTTGGGAAGACAAGGCTGGCAACACAAAAGTTAGGCAATGGCAAGTTGGCATCGCCCCCACTTTATTTTCGCGCCCCATTTCTCTGCATTCACCATCAATAAATTACAAAGTTTACACCTTTGAAAGTTTCACACCTTCCCCCTTTGAAAAAATGCTCGGTAGTTGGTATCCTAATTTGTTCACATTCACGTGTTTGTGGAATCCATGAAACTATGAAAAACAACCAAGAAGATTTAAAACACTAAATTTGTTTTAAATTTCATCCTTTTAACTGCAAGAACATAGCATACAAAAGCATCTAATTAGAGACTTGTTTTGGAAAACTTTGAGGCTGCATGAGTCAAGGCTGCCCATATCTTGCTTTGACACTAGTTTGAAAAATGTGCAAAAGTAGGAAGTAAATCATTATGTACCTTATCGAAAACATTTCTACAGCAGCAAGTAACCTACACAATAGATTAAATCTGTGCTAAGAGAAAACGGTTCAAGCAGGGTTTGTTTCAAGGCGTTTTAGGGATCCGATTCGGGTCCCTAGAATTGAAAATCGGGTCCCTAGCATGAGCGTCGGCAGGGGGGACTTTTGCGCCCCCTTGGATTTTGAAATTATTAGCAAAAAAAGGTTGTTTTTTCAATTTCGAGGGGTAAAAAACAAATTTCACCGCTTTTGGCCTCCCCCTGGAAAAACATTTTGGGAAAATCCCCTACTGGCCCCCCTGGAAAAAATCCTTCCGACGCCCATGGTCCCTAGCATCAGAGAAAATTATCATTGGGTCCCTAGAATCAGACAAAATTGGGTCCCTAGAATCAGAGAAATCGGGTCCCTACAGGTCCATACCGGTACCTAACATTTTCCTTAAAAAAAAACCTGGTTCAAGTTATTCTGGCTAAGTGCTGGCAAAAGAGCTTAAACATCATCTACCAAGTCTGCCTTAAACCAATCATTTACTAGTCAAGCTTCAAATAACCTGTGATTTCAAGCATAGGCTAAATCAAACCACCTAAAATACCTGAAATATCTGTAGAAAAAATGAGTAGCCTATTCATGATACTCAAAAACTGCCATTTCTGCTACGTGATAAGAAGCATGAATGTAGCCCTGATTATTAACAGTTTTTGCAGCGCAACAGCACTGATACAAAATTACTTTGTAAACTAAGAAGAACATGCCCTATAAATTAAAAATGCATTGTGGTCCCTGCTATAACAATTGTGTTGTCTTATTTTCTGATGGAAATGTTCGCTAAGGTACAACATCACAAGAAATGAGAAATTTGTTTAACCTTTTCAACTCAGGGACATAAAAAAGACTACTTTTTGTTCATCTGTGGCATTTTCATAAAATCATCACTATAGCAAATACTTCAATCTCTAAAAATCATCACTTGGTATGAAAAAGTATCATTTGGTATAAGAAGTTATCATTTGGTACAAGTAGGCCTATTTGCTCATATTTCGTAGGGTCTTTTCAGAACTTTTTGGAAGAAATTTTAACCCACAATTTTTTTAGGTATAGAAGTTGGTTTGAAGCTTTTCCTCATTTGTTCATTGGAGGTGGAGGTGGGGTCGCTTTGAAAGGACGGTACTTACACATTACAGTTGCTGTTGGGGGGCCCCTTTGACAGCATAGTACTTGCACATTACAACTGCTGTTTGAGTTCCCTTTGAAACTATATTATTTGCACATTACAGTTGCTGGCCGTTCTGAAAGCAAGGTACTTGCACATTAAGGTTGCTACTGGGGGGCCCTTTGAAAGCAAGGCACTTACAAATTTCAATTGCTGTTGGTGGCCCCTATGAAAGCAAGGTACTCGCACACTAAAGTTGCTGTTGGGGACCCTTGTGAAAGCAAGGTACTTAAACATTACCATTGCTGTTGGGGACCCCTTTGAAAGTAGGGTACTTTCACAGTACAATTGCTGTTTGGGGCCCCTTTAAAAGCAACATGCTCACACATAACAGTTGCTGTTGGGGCCCCTTTGCAAGCACAGCACTTGGGCATCACACTTTCTTTAAGGCCCCTTCAATGAAGTTGAAAAGCGGAGTACTTACACGTTTCATGGGCTGTTGGGGGCCCCTTTGAAAGCAGATTACCTTCAAATTGCAGCTGCTGTTGGGGGCCCTTTGATATCAAAGTACCTGCATATTACAGTTTCTGTAGGGGGGACCTTTGAAAGCAGAGTACTTACACATTACAGTTTCTTTTAGGGGCCCTTTGAGTGAAGTTTAAAAGCAGAGTACTTGCACATTTCAGTGGCTGTTGGGGCCCCTTTGAAAGCAAATTACCCTCAAATTGCAGTTGCTATTGGGGGCCCTTTGAAAGCAAAGTACCTGCACATTACAGTTTCTGTAGGGTGCCCCTTTGAAAGCAGAGCACTTACTTATGATCTGCTTTGTAGTACAATATGAGTGAATAATAAGTTTTTCATCAAAAATAAGAAAACTTTACGCGCGTAACACCTCAAGGGGGCTCGAGGCAAGTGCCTCGCTCGCCTCCCCTTAAACACACCACTGGGTAGATGTACCCCCAAGGATGCCGGAGAGTATTCCTTGCCTTTTCGTATAAAAGTATCATAGAAATTTCATGGTTCATAAAGATCGAAGTGAAACAAATTTACTGTAACTATTCGCGCACCTAGAAAATTTGTTTTTCTCTAATTTCTGGTATTATTTTTGAGGTCAAGATTGTTGCTGAAGAAAAACAAGCATAATTGGTAACGATATTTTTATAAGTTTATATCCCTTCTCACAATTGCATTAAGACATAGAGCATCACTGTGTGCGAAGCCCTGTTGAGATGCCAGAGCTACAGGTTCAGTGTGAAATGCATTGCATTGCTGAACAGTTGTGGAGTCTGACCCAAATTTGAATGGATGTCCAGTGAATCCAACCAAATCTAAATACTGCAGGCAACAAAAGCTCTGCTTTTTCAACTACATACTGTTGTGACGCTGTCTTGCAACACTATTATGACTACTGTATTTTTTAAGCCAAGCACCGAAACCAAGTTCGACGACATCAGTTGTGCGTTGACGACCACAGGCCCTTATTTCGACAAACTTTGAGAGAAAAGTATCATTGAAATTTGTGAATGGGACGATGAACCAGACTTGCTTAAACTAGTGTTTGTATTATTCTCGTCCGCGAAGATTTATATTGGTCCGAAAGTAGTCCGTGTCTTGAAAAGGTTGGGAAACACTGGCATAAAAACATTGGAAAAGCTCGAAAGCAAGCTAAATTAATTTACACGAATGCTTTTTATAAGTATTTTGATATAAACTGATTCTTGAATACCCAATTAGAGGGTAACACTGATTGGGAGGACTTCTGGCTCGAATCACACTTGACCACTGCTTTTCAATCTGGGGGTCGTTTAACTCTTTTGTAGGGGTCACGCGAGCTTATAACATTATTCATAGTTACTTCTATAATTTGTTTCGTATATGGAGCCACTTTTTGCCATAGACAAAGTAATAGGATCACCTGGCAAAAATGATAGCCTGCTTTTGACGGTTACGAAGTTTTGAGTGTGATTTATGGCCATGACAGTACTGTTGCGTTTGGCAACGCGCGAATAACTTCGTGACATAAGAATGTGATTAGATATCCTGTGGAGCTATTTGTATACAGCGCACGGGTCTCTCATTGATGCTGCAATGTGCATCAATTTAATAAATGTCTAAGTTACAACTGCAGAGACCGTTAGGTTAAATTGGGTTGCAAAATGGATCGCTGCATGAAAAAGGTTAAATCATTGCGCTAGGCGCTTCGAGCGGCTTTTCTAAGCCAAGAACAGTCCATTTCGTCAACGTTGATTTTATACGGCCTTCCCACACAGGGGTTCCTGCAAAATGGTTCAGGCTGCGACTGCTGGCAACGTTTGCACGGTACGCAAACTTGTTGACCTACGGCCCGGTATGCTTGGGCTAAAAGTCATTAGTTGTGGCTTTCGCCTTTCACATCGATTGTGTGTGACGCGCGGTTTCGCAAAGTGCGTGTATGGACCTTGACGCCCCCACCATGTAGGAGTCATAACATACGCCGAAATGTCGAAACGCAGTAAGTGTTTTTTCGTTTTTAGGCTGTTTATGACAAAGCGCGAACCGACCTCCTGAAAGCTCACTTCAACTACCGGAACTCTTTGCTTGAGGAAAAGAGACTCAAAGAAGAGGCGGCGGCTGCCATGGCAACACCGGAGCCCAGCAGCCCAGAACCGAAATCCAAGAGTGCCGCGAAAAAAAAGAAGTGAAAACGGTTGCAAACGCATTTTATTGTGACGCTAACACTGTGTTTTTCATCATATCTCAATTCGACGCGTTCCACCGATTTTTACGAATACATAGTTTTACTTCGATATAGCAGAGTGGTCTCCAAAAGCCCACTAGCGAAAAGCTCTCTCGCGACAACACACCACACGAACGTATAATATGCTTTACAAAGAAAACGATGTGCAAAATCGAGATGCGAGACGCAAGGGCGGAACTACAGACAGCATGATAACGGTAAACGGCAGTGTGAAAAAAGAAATGCACTGAACGATAGATGTACACCGTACGAAACGAACTTGCTTGCCACACGATGGCTGATCGCTCGTAGCACTTTGCCGCGACACAGTGCTTCTGAGCACGTTGCAGGTACGCAATGCGATGTTGAAAATATTGATATAAAAACGAACACTGTCATGCTGCAATTTTCTGACAACACTTTTAGAGGCTCATATATTTTTCTGGATTTCGTAAACTCTTGATTTGGTCCAGTGACACCCTTTCGAATTCGTCATCTAGCTTAGCTTATGTACAGCATGTCCGCTTTCATTGAATTGCACCAACAAGGCAACGTGACGTCGCAGGATCTTCATAATTGGTACCATTTCTTGTTTTTATACTTCAACATCAACTGCAAAACAAATTAAAGTACAGTATCAAATGCAATTTTCAATATCTTTCTTTGCGGGGGCTGAAAAATACTTGCCAATTTAATCGCTTAAAAATAAGCCGAAAGCAGTAAATTATTGTGGAAAAACTGCGTTTAATATCCGTGTTTGGTGACAATGCCATTTTTGCGAAGTTCGTTTGTAATGAGTGACTGAGCAACTTGTGTTTCACGATAGAGCAGTGTTTCTCAAACTTTTTTATTCCATTGCCCCCTTTTCGCTTTCGACACGTCGTTTTCGCCCCCCAAGCCTGATAAGGCGAACAGAAGATAGTAGATTTAAAGTATTTATTTACAGAAATTATTGAATAGCTGAACTGAACAAATGTATTACGACGCTAATATCAAGTTCAGAATTCTTGTGAAAATAATCAACGCTGTAGCCAGGCACACAGACGATCCAGAGTAAGAATTAACGGAAAAATTGCTTTAGCAACAACTTCCAACGATTATCATGGTACATGAAAATTTGCAAGAAACTAAGAAGTCATGATAATAGGCTACTCAATTTAACTCAAATGCTGGATTAGTGGTGGAGCATTTTCGCTCCTTTGTATTGTTTCGCCCCCTTTGTTTTTTTCGGCCACTTGCCCCGCAAAATCGCCCCAAGGGGGCGAATCCGCCCACTTTGAGAACCACTGTGATAGAGGCTAAACCGAAGCAGAGCACAAACGGAGCCACCTTCAACCATGGGCGTCGGAAGGATTTTTCCAGGGGGGGAACAATAGTGGTGAAATTTCATTTTCCCCACCCGAAACTAAGAAAACAACATTTTTTTGCTAAAACTTTAACAAGGAAAAGAAAAATTTTGAAACTCAGGGGGCCAAGGACCCTTTTTCTGACGCCCATGCCTTCAAGAAGCACATCTCATGCACGGAAAGCAATCCAGAAGGATTTAGTTGGAATTAAGCATTAAGCAATGCGGCCGAAAACATAACATTTGGATGTCAGTGTGATAAATCGCTTGGATTACATTAGTTCTGCGGAAAACGGCAAAACATTTCATCGCGCTGTTATATTGTTCGAGTCGAAATGAGTCAACGAACCATTTAGTCTTACATTAGCGTGATTGAGAGATTAGTGCCGTCACAAACAGGGGTTCTCGTATGGAAGTAAGTAGCCTGGGATCTTCGATCAACGCGCCTTAACGTCGCAATCGTGCGCACAAGGACACCAATACACCAGGCTTGCTCTCAGGGTTGCGGAGTCGGAGGTAAAATTTCCGACTCCGACCTTTTCCAAATTTCCGACTCCTTAACACAAAGTGAATGAACTTTGGCTGTCAAGAAAAATAGAAATCGTGGTGCACAGCAAGAAATCTGTTTCAACAAAAGTTTCAAAAGAAATTGTACCATTTCAACAGAAGTTCCCAAGTTAGGAGTGTGATGCAAAAAAATGATTCAACTGGACTTCCGGGGTCGGACAAAAACTCCGACTACTGCTGTTGTTAGGAATCCGACTCCTTTCGACTCCGCAACCCTGCTTGCTATGAACAAGTCGAGGTGAATGCGTACTAACAAGACAGAAATTCCATTTGACTTTATTTATTGCCGTTTACAAAGCAGCTGCTGAGAACTGCAAGCTGGATGTTAAAACAAGCTGTCTAGTGCCAGGTGTAACTTTTGCACAAGGACACAGTTCCTTTTTTTTTCTCGATCCTAAACGTTACAGACGCAAAAACCCTTTCGTCTTTTTCGCGAAACTTCGCAAAATAATCAGGTAATCTCACGCTTGAGCGGTTCCATTCGCCACGGTAAGCGCCGGCACACTCCCCATTGTTGCCAACGCCAGACTTTTCGCAGGCGCTTAAATTTTCAGGCCTTTTTTGCTAATGGTTAACTGTCGACGCTAGAAAGCCTTAAAACCGAAAGAAAAGGTGCTTTCACACATGTTTTGGCAGTGATCATAGAAAAAATACATCGAAGGGTTTTCCTTTGAAAACAGTCGTTTCGAGTTATCGCTTTATTCCAAAAGCGAAGACAAACGCATTCACACTTCTGTCAGGACGACCAGCTTTCAAGGCAAACTTCCTCAGCTTCTTGTGGTGAAAAACATGACGACATACCGAAATCGGCAAAAAGCACCGAGTTCGATGATAAAATGGGCTCAACTTTGGTGAATGCCAGCTGCTCAGAAAAAAAGACACTGTTGTCCACAACGCCTAATGCCAAGCAGTCGATATCGTTTTTCAAGTAGTAACTATGATGACGACGTTACCTTTCAAGTTAATCGCGCTGATGAAATGGCATCTCTCCAAAGAATTCACGCTAAGTAATTGTCCCATTACTTTGGGCAGTTGGACGACGACGAAAAATTATTCGATACTGTTTGCGGTCAGGCGGAAGTTTTTTCAGGTACACAACATCACTGTGGAATTAAATCAACCATGTCCAACCCAAACGGCTTACTGAGCCGAAAATTATGTCACTATATTGACGCTGGCCGCACAATTTTGATCTTAGCAAATTAAATATAGCTTAATGTACTGAAAGCGTTTGAATCCTAAATGCAGTGGTCAAGATGTGATAAAGTGGCACTGAGGACCACCTGCATCAAAAATGTCAAATTTAATATTATCAAAATATGGACAGGTTATCAGTATGTGGGATACTTTTACTACAGCGAAAACCTTAACTGGGCCGCACAAAACCTTCGACTAAGCCGCATGCGGCCCGCGGTTTGGACATAGCGGATTTAAATAAATTCAAGCGTCAGTCATCGTTCTTCAACCAGTTTGTTCAACACATGTTGCTGGTTTTGCTTCAGTTTATTTAGCACCCCGACCACGCAAACAACATGTGTTCAGGAATTAGAGTCCTGCGAGGGGCGGGTTAACCCGCGCGGGTTGCGGGTACCCGCATTCGCGGGGCGGGGGCGGGTTGTACTTGGTGCGGGG
>Ga0210059_1008723_pt1 | contig 15936 bp, 8 predicted proteins | sample Ectturendosymbi2_FD_188042 | JGI IMG/M metagenome (GOLD analysis project Ga0210059, IMG submission 188042) | Ecteinascidia turbinata endosymbiont from Florida, USA - Sample 2 (SPAdes) (version 2) | ecosystem: Host-associated > Tunicates > Ascidians > Unclassified | place: Key West, Florida... | reverse complement strand
TTCAAACAACATCTGGTTGGCGGATTGCAGATTGTCGTAGTCGCTTTCAGAGGCGATGTTGTCCGTGCCTTTCGCAATGACTGCCAACTGGGTCAGGTTAACGCTGGCTCCAACACCGAACCCAAATATGGCAACTTCGTTATCCTGAGCTTGGGTGGCGACTGCTGGAAGCGTTCTAGAAAGACGAAGCCAAGAAAAGCCTCAAGCAAACGCAACGGCAACTGGCAAAGCACAGGTCTGAAAGTGAGTAAAATTGCTTGTAGGAAAATAAAACATTTGCCCGCAGTCGACCGGCACTTCCGCCAGATTTGAAGATATTTTAGTGGCTCGAGTATACGCATTTCACACATTTCGTTTCAAGTAGCCTGGCGAGGTTTGGAATCAGTGGTGTAGGAAACGGGGATGCAAGCGCAACCCCAAAAGTTTTGATTTGTTGAAATCCGGGCAAAATCCCTAAATATCTGGGCAAAATCGCTGAAAATCTGGGCAAAAATGGCCCCCAACGTTGTTTGACTTCAAAAAATGGCGCCCAGCGTTTGCAGAAAAACAAGCGAAGACCATTTTTTTGGGTCCACACCAAAAAACGGTCGGTACAAGTTGCACGATAACCTTTTGGAAAGTTTGGGAAAATTTGTGCAAAAATCCTTTGCATCCTCAAAAATTTCCCTGCTCCTACACTTATGTTTGGAATACGCGATGGCAAAAGTTCATCTGGTTAACGGAGGAAAAGTCATGCGTTTGAAGTGAATAGCGCATGCTGCATATGCAGGTTGTTCCCATTTGCAAGCACATGCCGTGCAACAAAAGGATATGTTTTGTCGTTTTTCTTTTTCATAACCTTTTGTGTTTACCAAACATAAATAGTAGTCAGTGAGATTATCTTTGGGTTCACACCACAGGTACACCGAAAGGTAAGCCCTTTCGCTTTCCTTTTGTCCAGTCTCGAAGCATTTCTACGCAGTTGTGACACACTATGCGGGGAGCCCATTTTTATCTTAATCACCAAGAGAACCTTCACAATATGGTTCATAAGCATGATTTACAAGCAATGATATATTGTGCCTTTGACAAGGAAGTCTTATACATGTCACAGATGCAACAAAATCCATCAACTTTATTTTTACATTTTCTACTAAAAGAAGCCGTGTTTAAATCTGAAACTGATCAATATGATAAATTTGAAAGGGATCATATTTTGGTATAAAAACTGTTCAAAAAAGCCTACAGTTTGAAAACAGGCAACTTCACTCCACAGGTGAAACATGCAAGGAATTGCATAATAGGAAATCGATTTCACGTAACACTACGCATCGTCAGTCCTTACATCCGCAAACACTGCTAACAGGTGAAACGTTGAACGATTAAAACAAGCCTGCACAACTCAGAAAGCTCGAAGGGCCAAATTATCAACATAAATTTGCAGCGGGTCGCAAGTCTAGTTCATTTCGATGTTCGTTGTACGTAGTGTGGAAGAAATTCTGGAACGACAATAAGTTACTCGAGTTGGAGGTTTTGCAACATTTTCTACGTTTGAGAAAGGCCTGGGCCAAAACAAGGGCAGAGAAAGCAAACAACCTCAGAAGCTGGCGGCGAAAGAAGTCAAAACATGTCATCGCACAGCGCGAAGGGAAAAAAATTATCACGCGGGGAAGGATCCTATTTTGAATATTAATTTGTGCGTCCAGCAGTTGGTGATACTATTTATCTTCACATTTATTCAGCGAGTGAAAATTAGATTGTTCAACAAAAGTAACAGTGTAAGCTTCATGTATGGGTGGTTTATTTACGGTACCATGGAACAACGCATGGTGCCGCGACAAGGCCACTTCATCTTCGTCAGTTTTGCAATTGGGTCTGTCTGTTCCAATTACTACGGTGCGATGACCATCTCTTCGAAAATTTGCTCTTGGTTTGGCTGACATTTTGTTCATGGCATATCATACAAGTCGCCATATTTTGCGCATGTTAAGTTTCGGTTCAGCGGGAAAGTTTTAGTTTTACTCATTATTTGAGAAACTCATTATAAAGACGTCTTTGATATCAACCTTCAATAAATTCTGTGGGGTCAATCTACGTGTTTTGAAAAGCGGGTAAGCGCAGGCTGGTGCATTGCAACAAAAAAACTTTGCCAATGCACCATTGTCCTTGCCGTACGAGAAGCTCTTCCAGTTGCGTGTAACAGCAGTTCATCATTCATTGCACCCATATCATGGAATTTGACAAGGCCCAGCGTGGCATCGCTCTACAGACACAATCCATTTTTTCAAACTGTTGCAGCTCTTAGGTCATAATGGCGTCGTAATCTTCGTAATTAAGGATTAAAATTTTCCCGGCCTTATCGGCTCGGCAGATCACAATTTTCCTTTCTTCTGTTAGTTTCGCCAGTTTGCATAGACTTTTTCTTTGTTCCTTCGATAAATTTTTGTTTTTTCGATATGCGTCTAACACCAAAGGTTTAATGTCCCTTCATTTTGAAAAAAACATTTCCACGAATGTTTTGGCTTCTTCATCAATTCTGACACTATCGGGTCTAGAGGTTTTGTGAATCGTCAATTTTTTTGGCAACACGAAGTCAGCGTCATTCTTATCTCCAAGCACTGCACGCCAATCTGCACGTCTGACATGGTGCTGGGCACTGAGCCCTTCCGCGTTCTCAACCGACTCACTCCAATTAGGTGTCGGGGCAAATCGAAATCCTTTGCATAGTGGAGCTTTGTCGTGATCATCCAATTGGACCGACGATTTGTTCAAAATCATTTTATCAGCTTCTGCCAACACATCTTGCATTTTGCAAAATCTAAGGCGGTTCCGAAATCTTAGTTTGAAAACAAGTGACACAATAGCAGAGTATGTACTTTCCACGATGGGTGTAAGCAAGGAATCGATCAGCAAATTTGTAATAGGAAATCGATTTCACGTAAAATTACGCATCCTCAGTCCTGAAAATTGCAAGCAAAGCTTACAGGTGAAAAGTTGAAAGGCTGAAGTAACAGCCTTAGCAGAGTAGTAACCAGGCTGAATAGCAGAGTAGTAACCAGGCTGAACAACATAGGGCCTACCTACACGGAACAGGTAACCTCCTGGTTTAGCCTGGACAAGTGCACATTGCTCTCAAGACTTAACACCTCACTAGTCTGCCAACATCTTGCCCAAATTTTTAATGTACCAGTAGCTATTTGATCTTATCACAAAGATTAATTTTATCTATAAAAAAAAAGACATAATCACAAAGATTAATTTTCACCTGCTCTGCCATGTTTAGACAAAATACAGAGGAGACTAACAATAGTGACATGTGCTGTACTGCAGAAAACCTGAGTGCATACAGACACAGGCCTTGGAAGGTAGCCTAGCCTTCATATTGACCTCAATAACTCACCTAGCCTACTGACAACTTGCCCAATTTTATCGTTGTGTTTGATCTTAAACAGCACCAGAAATATTGATTTTCGTCAGTTATGCCATGTTTTAGACAAACTACAACACAGGAGACACATGGCCCATGTGCTGTAACTCGCAAAAAGTGCTCGACCAAGTGAAAATCAGTCAGCTATAACAAGCTGATGTTGACAACGTTTCAGAAAAATGTATAGGATTATGCTATAGAATGAGTTACTAGTTATTGAGTGAAACTGTACAAAAATATGTACAAAACACCACTAATACAAGAATGTTAAAAATGCCGATTGCATGAAAACTAAGGCATGCAGAATAAAGCTGATGGCAGATTTGAAATCAGCGACCACAGCTGTATAAAATCAGTTAAACAAACTCATGCAACAGTAAAGGAAAAAAATGTTGGCGAGTGAATTGAACCGACAATTTATCGAACGATAGTGAATTGAAGGAAAATTTATCAAATGACAGTGAATCGAATCGACTGTTAATAGAACGACGATTTATTCAACAGGAGCTAATTTTACTGTTACAAGACTTGATTACGCCGTGGTCTCCAAGCTGCATTCTACAGCTGCAGTCATAAAGCTCTGTTGTTCCAAGTGCAAATTCCTTTTTTATCCTTTATTACCTATTAGTACCGACTGGGAGTTAGGAGTCAGAACACTCAGATTCAGAGTTCGGACCAGTAGTGGAGTGAATTGCAATGTATTTCAGAAATCAAATTCATTTCAGGTGAGTAAAGCAAACGAAATATGGTCTTGAAAGGTTTTATATACGTTCTTGACAAAACCCAAAATGGCACAACTTACTAGAGATGTGAAGATTACCTCAAATGCAAAAGCCGTGTATCCACAGCCGAGGACGACAGCCTCATGAAAGTGGATAGTTTACCTTTGAGCAAATGTACACAACGTTTAGCTAGAAAAATATGAGTGATTGAAAAGTGCATACAAAACGCCTTACATGTTCTGTTCGTTTCAATTGCTCCATTGTAGGTGTGCATTTAAAATGCCGGCACCGCGTTCGAAAAAATCCGGTAAGTAGTCAGTTCGATGAATTGTTGCGTCACGATTCCACTAATGGGTAGGGCTGATTTTGAAGAATACACTTACCTATTTACTACCACAGGCTGCATGAATTGTGGATTATCACTGGCAGGCCGCAAATTAGAAATGATTTTATCTTAAATTCTGCCTTTATCTTACTATGAGGGATGGAGGCTTCTTAAAACATCCTATTTTCAGCACCTGCTCATCATGGATCTTCATTATGACCCGATTTTTAACTTTAACTTGGGTGAGGAAAATTCTGATACAGGCGATATCAAGCTTTACACGGACCACAGGTTCCCCATGCCTAGTCTAATCACTATCAATTCTACCTTGTATCCTATGGGCTAACATAAAGAACTCGTGCAACGCAATTACTTTGATTACAGTGCTTAAAAAAGATGGTTCATCAAGGTTTGCTGTTGTTGCGTTTACATTTACACTTTTGCTGACATAGAAAAATTGTTTCCATTTTCCTAATAGTTTTTTAGTTTTTGAAGGTATATTTGCCGAAAATGAGAAATGTGGGCTTTTGCTATTGAACTGTACACGTACGGTGAAATTGATGTTATGCATTTCAATCTTTGTTTTCAATCAAATTGAAACATTGCAAAAAATTTGAACGAACATGATGAACAAACTTTCATAACCCCTTTCTGCTAACTAAACATTAAACTGCAAACTCTTACTTATTGAAATCATCAGGATTGGAAATTGACAGGAGTATATGTTACACATTGAACGAGACGCTTCGAGGCAGCAAATCATAGATTCAATCTTAACTTCATGCTTCGTCAAATTTTATTTGGTCAGGAAAATATATTTTAAGTCGAACTTAATCGTTAGTTTATTTCAATCATCTTTTGTTTAATTTCATTGCATCGATGACATGATTTAATTGATTCAAACTTGACTGGTTCTACTTCTGATTCGTCTTTGACTCGTACATTCTTGTTGCAATGATCCAAAGCGACTTCCGCAGCATTAGTCTTAAAATCTAAGTTGATTGCGACAATTGTTCATCCATGACACAAAACTTACTGATTTTCTGATCAGTGAATTAGCCAAACACTGATTACTTTTCAATATGGCTTACTCGGATGTCTCTGAGCTGCAAAGGCTACAATGCCACAAGGATGACGAACAAATACGTAACAATTACTCATTTTTTTAAAGCAAATCATGCAAAGATTGCATGGCTTGTTCAAACTTGATCAAGTACAAACGACATAACTGAAAGCTTCCTCCATCTTCACAATTCTCACTTCTCCCTGCAGCACTGACTAAAAACTACTTGTGATCACAAGGATTGAAAAAACACATTGTAAGTTTTGAAAAAAAACACAAGGAATATGATCCAAAGGCTTGCAAAGTCCAAGTTTCTTTAAGTCATATCAAAAGACAATGCAGAGAAACAAATTGTAAGCAGATCTCTTAATAGTCAGCTGTCAGTCCATCTCTTAATAAGTAGCTGCCAGCTACTTGATACTTTGTTGGCTTTCATTTAAGCAAAGACTAAACTTAGAATATTATACATACAGTGCTCCAACAAAAGCTAAAATATATAGTGCCAACAAAATAAAATAGAGTAGGCCTACTCAAACTACTGTTCTTTATTTCACTTACGACTACACTTGGTGATTTGTGCAAAAAGCTTCGTTTCCTCCACAAATAAAGGAAGCAGTTTTTGTTCGAAAAACGGTTTAATCCTTACAGTATGTTATCAAAGCACATCTGCAGTAATGCTTTTCTATATATATTTCTAATTACACTGAAGGAGATTCTTATTCGAATCGTTCAAAATGTGAAGCAACGAAAAAATTCATGTGCGCCATATGTTGAAAGACATACGGGTCATTTCATTATAATTTCAGGCAATACAATTCAGAATATGGGTGGAACCACATGTTCTCCTTTTTCATTTTATTTTTGTATGAAAGTTTTACCACTGAAGTTACAAGAAAATTGACACGAGTTTTACGAAAGTTGATGAGTGGTTTTCAATTTATCATTTTTTTGTACTTTCACCACTAGATGGCATTCGCATTGATGGGCACCACAAAAATGAGAATGACTCTAGATCTGCTGGTCCAGTCCTAATGAAATTGGTACCTATCCCATGTTTTCTAGTTTGGGCTTTCTAAATATGTAGTTTAAATTTAGCTAAAGCCAATACTTTTCATGATATTTGTGTTTTTACCTCCCTTCATTGCTCGGCCAATTTGGGATGGATGCAAAAAAATGTTTTTTTAAATGTTTGCTGGTTTAGATAGAACACATGCCCATGTTTCCAAACACATTATTCTCGAGACTAACATTTATAAAGTTCTACAAAAACATCGAAGTAAATGCAAGGAAAAACTTCAGTCTTGGCTTTAAACAAGTTTCTTATGACTGCTCTATGACATAAGTGACATTCACATACTATCTGTTACTTAACAGTTTTGTGAATTGGTAGTTCATGCCATCATAAATACCTATGATATGATGGAATTTAACTTGTATTACTTGGAGATGTGCTATGTTCTAGCGTTTCTTTTGGAACTTCTGTACTTCAATAGTTCTTTAAACAATTTAAGGGTGATGTGTCCTAGCTTACTAAAGACTTCAGGTTTTTTTTTGAGTTCAAAGCATCTCATTTGATGCAGTGTTAGAATGAAGGATACATCTTATTGGATTGCCAATAAAGTTTAAAGGTCGGATAAACATCCATAAATTCTGTTAAAACATGTTTGATAAAATTCATAGTTATGGACACATCATCCTTGAAACATTTTGTTTAAATGAGGTATATGTTTTTTCACTGTGATATATATGTATATACACAACCGCAAAGTAGCTGCAGTATTTTTCTAATGTGGCCTAATGACTCCAGGGACAAATTGGTTAACAACACAACGTGGCATTGCACAGTCTGTGAAATCATCATATTTGTGAGCTTATTATGTATATAACAAGATTAGATGTTTAGATTCTGATTTTAACATACCTCGTATACTTTAACCTGTACTTATCATTTCAAGCAGCTACATTTATTCATATTGCAAAACCATGTCTTTGAATCCTTGTGATATTGGTTTGAGAACTAATCGCAGTGCAAGCTGTCACAAGAACTCGTCTGCTGTGAAAAAATCGGCAGAAAATTAACGAGCCTTTTTGAAAATGAAAAGCAAGAATGCTTGTTTTGGAGATCAAACATTTCAGTAATGGACAAAGAATCTACTTCTACAGTTTGTCTGCAAAGCATTTGCTGCCAGACAGACGCATTGCTGCAACTTGTTCGACCTTCACCCAGCACATAAAAAGATCAAAGCGGTCTCAACTATAACCTTAGATGCTGCAAAGTCTTGTACACCTATATCCACAATTTTTCCTGGATTTAAGTGGTGTCCAAATTGCACGAAACATTCCAAAGCGTTGCAGAAATGTCTGAAAGGGAAAAAGAAGCTGATGTATTGAGCACACAAGCAAGTAGTGAAGATGAAATAGAGCAAGAGTTGATCAGAGAAAAGGTAAACACATGGAGTCTCTCCCATGAAGTTGCATGTTTTAACCAATCGAAAAAAGCTCGAAGTTTTCCAGAAGAAGAAGGTGAAGTGTGCCAAAAAAAAATTAGGTGAACTAAATGAAATTATGTGTACCGTTGCTAATATTGATCAAACTTTGGTGTATGGTCATGTTGGAAAGGATGAACAACATCTTGAAAATACACAAAAAAATAGCGAAGATTTTAAGTATCTTTTCAATAAATTGAAAAGAAAGTTTACTGACACTGCATCCACGTATCATGAAAAAATTGAAATACTTGCACTCAAGCCAGATTCTTGGAGTCGACAGAAGTTTACTAACTTCTTTGGACCTGAACACTGTACAAATATGCTGTAAAAAAGACCCTAGAATTCAGACACGAAAAGAGCATTTCAGGAAAACTAACACGAAAACCTCGATTCTGTATTTCAGAGGAAACAAGAAAGCTCATGTTGGAAGTTTTCAAGATGATGAAACCTCCAGAATCATGCCAGGTGCTAAAGGCATAAGTGAGTCTTGGAAAAAAGGTCTATGCCCAAAAGTGACTTTTACTATGCTCAGTGAAAGAGCTGTACAACATTTTTGTGGCAAACTATTCAAATGTCAAGTTGAAATTGACCACTTTTTACAGCTTAAAGCCAAAATGGTGCATTTAGCCTGGTCAAGCCGGCAGTCATGCAGTTTGTGTGCGCGCCATTCGCCAAAATGTTGTTTTGTTTGTCATGCCATGAAAGAGGACTGCAAACTTTTAATGGCATTTCTTGTATGTGACATCAAAAATAAATTTTGCATGGTTCACAGATGCCCACATGGTCCAGGTGTTGATGGCTTAGAAAAAAGCTTGCTGAACTTTTATCTGAAAGGAATAGTAATGAACCAATACATTTCCAGCAGTGACAAAGAAGTGACTGCACGCAGAACACCTCACAATATTTATCAACATCAGAACATATCCAACTGTTGACCGAGAAGTTAGATCACTATTTTACTGCCAAGGCACAGGCTGCTTACTTGAAGCAGTGAAAGGAAACATTGGAATCAGATGAATGTGTCATTTTGGCAGACTTTGCAGAAAATTACCAGTTTATCATCCAGGATGAAATACAAAGTTGTCATTGGTCAAAAGAACTTTGCATGCAAACTTCATCCTATTGTGGTATATGTATGAGGTGGGGGATCTCTAAAGGTGTTGTCACATTGTGTGATCTATGATGATTTGGAACATGACACAGCTTTTGTCTACAAAGTACAAAATGGAGTTTGCACCCATCCTGAAATCAATCAATGTTTCACATCTTACAAGAGTTGAGTACTTTTCAGATTGGTGAGCTGCACAATATAAAAACTATATGAATCTTCTTAATCTTTCATATCGTCAGAGTGATTTTGTCTGTCTGCAAGCTTGACATTTTTTGTAACGAGGCATGGAAAATCCCCCTGTGACGGCGTCGGCGGTACAGCCAAGCGAAAGCTTGTAAATGAAAGTTTGAGCCAACCTAGGGACAACGAAATTCTGAATGCTACGAATGCCTTTGTCTATTGTGATGAAAATATAAAAGGAATCAAGTTTTTCTTTCCTGAAACAGAAGAAGTTTCTGAGATTAAATACAAACTCAAGGAAAGGTTTTCAAAGGGCAGCACAATACCTGACACCCAAGCCTACCGCTATTTCTTTTCCAGCAAGATTGGGTCGAAAGCTTCAAATGTGTTTCTGATGATACTGAAATAGATGGCACACACGAATTCTTTGAATCGTGTGTGCCATCTATTTTCAGTATCATCAGAATTCTTTGAAAGTCATCAGTTTTAGATTCTGAATCCTGAGACCTTGTCTCAGGATTCAGAATCTAAAACTGATGACTTATGTTGCTTGCATCTATAATGAAATGTGGTGGGTTTCAAGCGACGTCACATCAACAAACTGTTAAAGGACTGTTCAAGTGCAGTAGTTGCATAAGAAACACTAAAAGACAGCACATATGCAAGTTATCAAAGGCGGTTTCCTTCATATTGTAGGTATTTATGATGTCATGAACTACCAATTCACAAAACTGTTAAGTAACAGATAGCATGTGCATGTCACTTGTGATGCCATAGAGCAGTCAAAAGGAATTTGTTTAGAGCAGTGGTTCCCAAACTTTTTCTCATCACGTACCATTTGTTGGACCCATACTGTCACTACGTACCACCTTGCTACAGGAAAGCTCAATCTACCAAATATCATTCGATTAAAAGTTTGGAAAACAAGGAATTGGCACAAACGTGACTTGAAAATAATGGCAGTGAGAAATTACAATGGTTATTTTTGAAAAAACAACAAGGGAAATACACAAAAACTCAGGAATTAATTACAGTAACAGAAGCCGAGAAGTAAAAATAATAGCTATGAATATATTTTTGTAAAGATAAACAGAAAGTAGTAGACCTATTCGCGTGCCACCTTTAAGGCCTTAGCGTACCACTAGTGGTACGCGTATCACAGTTTGGGAACCACTGGTTTAAAGCCAACTCTTTTCCTTGCATTTACTTAATGTTTTTTGTAGAACTTCTTAAATGTTAGTCTTGAGTATATTATGTTTGGAAACATAGGCATGACTTCTACCGAAACCAGCAAAAATGTAAAAAAAATTTTTGGCATCCATCCAAAATGGCTGATAAATGAGGGGATTAAAACGCAAATATCATGAAAAGTATTGGTTTTAGCTAAATTTAAAGTACATATTTAGAAAGCCCAAACTAGAAAACATGGGATAGACACCAATTTCATTAGGATTGGACCAGCAGATCTAGAGTTATATTCATTTTTGTATTGCTCATCAATGCGAATGCCATCTAGTGGTAAAAGTATAAGTCAAAAACCGCTCAATCAATTTTCACAAAATTGGTGTCAATTTTCCCAAAAATTTGTTGGTGTAAACATATGTGAAAAGAAAATAAAACCTAAACCATGTGGTTCCAGTTTCAGAAATTTGAACTGAATTGTAATGATATGACCCATACATAAGAAGCGCGTTTTGCAATTTCGCTTTTGGACAAAGGCTGAATCGCGAATTTCACTGATAAAAATGGGTTTAGGTGAGACACTGCACTTAGCGAAACCACATACTCTGGATCTGTAGCTTGTCCATCAGTCAGAAGCAGTATTCTTCGGATAGCAGTTGGATAACGGGAACCAGATGACTGGAAATCAGTGACGATGGCTTGCTGTAGAGCTGCGGCGGTGTATGTGAAGCGTGCAGGGTACTATAAGCAATAGTTGAATGTGAGCAGCGTTTCGTCTTTGACAGTGACGACAGGTCAACTGATATGAACAGTTGGTCAACATCTTGCAATGCTTTTGGTCTTTAATCAAATAGTACTGTGAGGGAATACTTATTGCGATTCACACATTTGGCCAACCAGGCCGGCAGGTCGTACGTTGGCAGAGATGGGATGGAGATACAGAGTTTAAAATAGCGCCAAACCCTTAATTTCTACAATGTGAATTATATAACTTTTTTATTACATTTTACTTTTTGGTGATTAAGCTTTATGGCCGATTACTACTGAAGTTTAACTTCGGAAGCCTAACGGCGGGCATTTGTCCTGAAAACGAAACCAAACAATATTTTGACACATCCTCGCTATTTATGTTTCTTGATTTTACTTCAATGAACAAGAACTTAGTGGGTCAGCAGTCATTGCCACAAACATCCTTATTCCTTACGATTGTAACGCAAACTCACTGGAACAAAGCTGTGATTTTTTTTTAAGGAAAATGTTAGGTACCGGATATGATCCTGTAGGGACCCGATTTCTCTGATTCTAGGGACCCGATTTCCTTTATTCTAGGGACCCGATGATGATTTACTCTGATTCGATGATTTTTTCTGATCCGGATTTTCAATTCTAGGGACCCGATTAAGACCCGAATCGGGCCCCTAAAACACCTTGAAAAAAACCTGGTTTACTTTATGTTTTCTCATTTTATCTCTGTCGCAGCTGAACGTCTATGAAAGGAATGTGATGCTTAAGTGTAAAAAGCTGACTGCAGAAAAATGACGCGTACGAAAGTTACGTAAACCCTGATGTAGAGCTTCTAATGCCCTTGATTGTGGCAACAAGCATTGTTCAAAGTACTTGCACTTACGTTCATGTTGTCGATTACATTGGTGATTGTTGACCGATCGTTGGTAGTTCCCAAAGCTAGCTCCGTGACTGCGTCATTCGCGTACACAATCTGACAAAAAAAGCAATATGTTATAACGCAAAGCTGCAACAGTGACTTCTATAACACCACACAGCAGCAGCATGATAAACAAACGTTTCAAAATTGCAAAAAGCTGTCGTTGCTCTTGTATCACCCATTCTGCTTTTTGATCAAGGAGCAGTACGTAATGTTCACGCTCACATGAAAGGACTGGAACACATGACTTTTGGATAAAGAAATATCCAAAGAGCAAAAATATTGCTAGTTTACTTACATCGCATAGCAAGCAATTAATTTTGTGCTAGAGCTTCTGTTTGTAGGATTATTACCGCAAACAAAATTTTGTGCTGCTAACTAAACCGCATGCCAACTTCATACATTCTTCTGATCTTTGCTCGTACAAATTTTGAGTCGATTTTGAAGTTTGAAATGTTGTGACATTGAAACCATCCACTATTGTAAATTCTGCAACATTTTTCTAATAAAAAAACTAAAAAATGTTAATATTTTCTTTGAGGGTTAGAAAAGACATGATATGACACCTCCATTATGAAACTTTATCCCGCAACACCACAATAAAAATTTTGCATCTAATGTTTTGTAGATGCATGACAGCACATAAGACAATGAATTATGAAGTTCTTGTGATTTTTTATGCGGCACCAGGTTCCTTCAACTGGCCCTTTTGTGGCATTTTATGAAAACTTACCAAACCTGTCATTACAAGGGCAACCACTGCTACCCATGCTGGATGTGTTCGCTGCGGGCTGGGTAGGAAAACGCCCTAAGGCGTGGCAGCATCCCTGTTACCGAAGATGACGGCAGACCCAGCCTACTGCAGCTGAACACCGAGGTGCTCCCTGCGATCAAAATCAGCGTCATCGAGCATTTAGAATTTAATTTCCCTTTGTGCGGTTTCTTTTTCCAAATATCTCTGGTTACCTTGTTCATTGATTTGGGTAAGGCGCTGGGACTGATTGCTTTTTGGTGGTGAAACTTTTTTGTTGCGTGCTTGGACAGATCAGTTGTGATTGTGCCATTTATTGGTAAAACGTGGTGTAGTATGGACGCACTTGAAGTTATTTTGTTCGGTTGAGTGCAACCGATTTTGAATTAACTCATATGGTCGATTGCGACCAAATTGCTGATTTTTTAGTCAACTCCCTGTGATGCGTTAAGATGTTTTGCAGGAGTTACCAAATGAATAAGAAAAGCTGTGACTGAATGGCACATTGTATTGATGGTTTGAAGTCAGGTATCCTTAGGACGCTAATAAAAAAGACGAAACTAACAGCACTCAGTTGGCTACCATGCATTGCAGAATTCATCAGCGATATAAAACAGTTAACTCACGATGCCAATCTGAATTCTATCTGGCCCAAGGTCAAGCAAAGCAATGAAGTCTTTCAACCAAGTTCGGATTTTATCAAAGTTCCATGACTGAATTGATCCCGACCCATCAATTACAAACATTAAGTCCAGCGTGACTGAAACAAAAACCTACTTATTTTTTCAAACATATAACACATTCTTTGCAATAAATATATCATGCTTATCATGAATTATTCCACCAAACTGCTTTAAATGGAATTGATGACACAGCACAATAGTAAGTAAGTGCATTAAAACAAATTTAATTTTTCCTTCAGGATTAAGCCTTAAACCATCTAGTAAAAAAATTTCTTGCTATTTTCAAACCGACCAAAAGAAACTCTTTTTTCAACACACTAAATACAAAAACACGATGGACATGACTCTAACAATGAACGAATCAAAGAATTCACGTACTTGTGCAAAGAGTTCCATTTCCGACATAACCCTCTTGGCATGTGCAAGCAAGAGTAGTGCCGTTATATGAACAGTTCGCGAACTGATGGCAATTATTTTCAAGGTTGCATTGATTAAGATCTGCCACACAACAAAATGACCAAACACACTTTTTAACATGGAACAAAATACATAAATTTCATTCAGCATGACGAATGAACATCATGCTTAAAAAACTAAATTCAAAATTACGTTTCAAGTTAACATTTTATTCAACCTGGCATTTTTCCAACCACAAGAAAGCAAAAAAATTCAAAGTCCCAAGACTAGTTCCAGCTTCCAGGCTCACTAGCACAACACACACGGCCTACTAGCACTAACACACACGAGCTGAAGGGTGAAGACATGAGGACATGTGCAGAAAGTTCTTACACAAAGCAACTGCGAGTACAGGATTACAGTAGCATAACTGCACAACACAAGAATTGTCCTCAGATTGCCTTCGACGATCGCCTGGGCACAGGGATGCAATGAAGTTAGACGGCGCTCAGGGAAGAAACAAGTTTGGCTCCCCCATGTTCGAACCGGAGGTATTTCGGAAGGAAATTTATTGTATTGAAGAAACTACTTGTAAAATTGTAGGAAATTTTTGGAAGGCATTTAGCACCCCCCGCAGTGATTCGTCGCCCCCACAGTGATCCAGTGCCTGGGGAATTGTGCCCCCTGTCATTCCACCCCTGCCCGGGCAGAGATTTGTTTAGGGTGTTGAAGAGATGTCCCATTTCTCAACAGCACGCGCTTGGTCTTCGACGAAGTTGTTCCACTGGGAAGGGAGGAAGCAACACGACTGGACTCCGATGAAGATTGCTGCCGCATTGGAGTTTCCCTGCTACAGTCATGATGCTGAGGGCTTGGCCAGACTGAAGTAAGTTCCAATTGTTAACGTCTTGGTACGACCCAGCCGAGATTCGAAACACGCCGAATTACGACTTACCAGACGTGAGGTGAGCATTCTAACTACAAGGCCACAAGTCCGGTCAAGCACAAATTTACAAAAGATACACAAAAACATCAATCGAGTGGAGTAAAATAATAATCCATGTTCAACTCACCAACACAGTTAGCTCCAGCTCTGAATAAACTGGGCTGGCAAGAACAGTTAAAGCCTCCAGGAAAATTATTGCAGATTTCCAAAGTAGAATTGCAATCGTTTGCACCAGTCGAACATTCATCTATGTCTAAGAAAGGAATTCGAACAATTGCTGTAAATTCTATTTTAGAGTAGAGAAGCTTAAAGACACACGGCTTCACAAGTTATTGTCAGTTTAACCACGTACCTGTGCACGCTACACCATTCCCAGTGAAACCCTGCAAGCAAGAGCAGGCAAAGGTACCTGGAGCATTGGTACAAACACCCAGGTTATCGTCGCAGTTATCCTGGCCAAGCAAGCATTCATCAACATCTGCACAGCACAGCAAAGAAATATTTCCGTGTCATTTACGCAAAACATGTACAAAATTTCCTAACGTGTTTTCTACATTGATCGTCCAGTTCTTTCAAATGAAAGGCTACTGTGTAAAACAACATCGGAATTTGAACCACATGGTTCAACACTTTCGTAACGTTAAACCAAACGGAACTTCCCTGGAATCAACACAAATGTGATCATCAGTATGAATCTAAAAAAAGTACCACCTCTTCACATGCACTGTAATTCACTGATGCAAATCACAAGCTGGAAAGCCTCTACGTGATATGGCAGCCAAACTGCCTTACTCCATTCATAGCCAAACGGATCAGAAAGGCAACGAGATTACTTGCCTTCTTGTAGCTATAAAACGAAAAAAATGAGCAAATTTGGATATTAGGCACAAACAGCAGGCCGTCATGCTTCTATCGTGACGTCACGTGCCATCACCATTGGCGCGTATCCAGCTGAGTCATGTGACTACGTATGCTTCGCGCCACTACGTCACTACCGAAACAGCCGTTTGCGTTTTTTC
>Ga0210059_1008721_pt1 | contig 15942 bp, 11 predicted proteins | sample Ectturendosymbi2_FD_188042 | JGI IMG/M metagenome (GOLD analysis project Ga0210059, IMG submission 188042) | Ecteinascidia turbinata endosymbiont from Florida, USA - Sample 2 (SPAdes) (version 2) | ecosystem: Host-associated > Tunicates > Ascidians > Unclassified | place: Key West, Florida... | reverse complement strand
GGTGCTCCGTAGCTCAAGGAATTATAACTTAACAATGCAATTGTGCAACACCTCACTCCGCCAAAGGGGACAACGCGGCGTAGCATTGAATTACTACGTGGTAGCACGGCGTGCCTCAACAAACCACAGTACTCAGTTCTAACGCAGAAACTTTGGCAAAATACCAGCTATCTACAACATAGTGAAATGAATGTGAAAACTCGTGTAAATACATTAAACTTTATGCAGCCATGATCAACTTTTGCTCAACGGTTCAATATTGCAGTCCAAAATTTGGGTGGGGTGATGGCGGTTTTTGCACCCCCTGGCCACGCGCCTGGTTGCAGTAGCCACATAGGGAGATAGCACACGGTGTGGATCTTCCACCACTCATCCCATGATATTAGGATTTTGTAAAACGAATTAGGCCGGTCATGTTATGTTAGTTACATATTTTATTCTTCAAACCCTGTTTGCGAAATGCTTAGCATGTCCGTGTTTTACACTTTTGTCAAAACCAGATCATCCTTGCCAAAACCACTGACGTCAACATCTACATTTGTAAGCGTAGATTAACGCCTACAATGTGACGCAATGTATAATGTATGTACACAAGTTTGCCAAAATCTTTAGTCTTTGAGTAATCCAAGTTTGCAAACCTCCGCGCACTTCGCGATGTTGTTTCGAAGGCCCTTGGCTTTTGTGAACTGCAGCGGAAGGTTTGTGACAACAGACATTGCCCTTGAAAAATGTTCTGTGATGCTAAGTTTGCATACGAGCCTACGCCCCTTCAGGTAAAATAATTTAAAAAATGAAAAAATGTCTATGCAGACTGCCCTCCCTTCGCAGAAACTGCTCTCCCTTCGCAGAAAAATGCCCTCCCTTCGCAAAAACTCTCTCTTCGGTTAGTCTGGCTTTAAATCATGGTTTGACCAACTCAAACAATCAATTAGATTTTATTCTGTGGATCATAGGTGCAGGATCAGGCATTTTTGGGATTGTAAATTATAATTTCCCCATATTTGCCCGAAAAACTTTTATGCAACAAACTTTCTCTCCACAAATTTTCTGTAACTGTTAGTATATTCCATTTTCCTCTACAATGGTGTCATGGATTTTAAAATAAAAAATTTGGTACTTGAAATGTGTTTCTTAATAACGTAACTGAAAAAAGTACGCCATGATGTGCAAGAACATTGTCAGAATTCAGCTGGCTGTGTAATCTGTGCTTGCACGCCCTCCACCTCAAGCTCCTGCACCACTGCTGTTAATTGATCAAAGCAGAAAATTTCTGAGTGGAAAGTTCTGATTCACGTTTCGCGAGGCCACTTGGCGTTGGCACTGCAATGATTGTGTCATTATTATCTACTGAAAAAGTTAAGTTTTTGTGATTCAATTGCAAGAATAATAAAGTGTTATGCAAAAAAACTTTTTAGCGTGTAAGTCTGCAACATACGTACAGTAAATTTCATAATGTTCCTAGACTGGCAAGAATTACAACAGGCAATATATAAACCAAATATTCATTCGGAATTTCATCTTATAAATAGTCAGGCCTTAGCCCCAAAAGTCTAGAACAGCGCTTCTTAACCTTTTTTACATATACTACCTTTGATCAAACAAGATTATCAGATTTACCCCCAATACACTTAATGGTGCTCATTTGTTAAAAATACGAAATTAACAAACTCTTACACTTTAGAATGATTTATAAAAATTTACATCTGCAGCAATTTGCGGTTCAGCAAATTTATCCTTTTGGAAGATGAAATTTACCCCAGGTTAAGAACCACTGGTCTAGAACATGAACGGCACCTAGTAAATTTGGGCAGGTCGAGAAACACTGTGTGGAACATGTTCTGAAAGATTTTATGTTGAGCGAATCACACTAACAGTTCCGTGGAAGAAAACTGCGTGTTTTGCCAGCTTGCCGTAACCCAAGTGTTTCGGCAAGTTACACAATTGCCAGGGATATTCTACAAGACAGCAAATGTTTTGACAAACGCACGCATTGCAAAGTCGTAATAACAAGAGACCGTGAATGTGTTACTATGAACTAATGGAAACTCGTGATTTGAGGTCGGCGGAAAATATATCTTTTACTGGTACTGTAATAAGGATTTGAACATTTTTACTTTGACGAAGACACAATTCAGTCGTTTTTGTGCGGATTGTCAAATGATGAACATTTTCCCGGCTACAACCCTGAGTCAGTGTCGAAACTATGGATACACCTCTGATAAAAAGGTATATGCTGGTATTTGGTGGTAGTCAGCAGCAAAGGTAGTTACGCGGTACATTGACTAAATGATAAGAATAGTTTGTCCCACTCACGGGGAGGACACTTGTGAGGCAAACATTTGTTTGATTGAGAACAATTCCCACCAGTTTGTGTATTCCTACGTGGAGGTTGGTTTAGTGCTATTGAAACAACAGCCCGACACTGAGTCATTAATTTCATGACCACTTTATTCTGGGAAGTGTCGCGAGACAGCAATCCTATGAGGACTCGAAATACCTCACGGTTTCCAAAAATCCCTGATATCGTAGTTCTACTGGCTCCACACATGACGGAACCAAATCGGCTCGGAGACGCAATCTGGTCCTTGGTTGACTGTACCATCTGGTCCTTGGTTGACTGTACGGCGCTTTCCCGTCGATACAGCCAGCAGGAATCACCTTCCAATATTTCCTGGAACATTCTGGTCACACGGCCGAATTGTAACCGGAATCTCTCTATTCGGAGGTGAAGTGACTCTAGACTCAACGCATTTACGAATGTCACAGCTTTGTTGCGAAGTGTCATGCCGTGAACTTTTCGCAAAATCCCAGCTCTGCCGCTTGCTCTTGAGATGCCGCTTGGACTTGGGATCTTTAAGACATTACCCAAGATTCATGAACATAGGTGAGGATCGGAATCAAGACCGATTTAAAAAGTGACAGCTTTGTGGTGTTTGAAAGCTCCCGTTTTGTAACCACAGAGCGATAAAACTCAGGCAGAACTGCGTTTGCTCTGCTAATCCGTCTATCAATCTTCCTGTTCCGCCTTCAGTCATTCGTGAAAACCACCACAAGACACTTGAACTTATTGACCTGCTGCAGTTTATTGCCGCCTACCTGCAACTCGCACTAGCCTTGGTTTCTGTAGAGACACAGTACCCGATGGTTCTTTCTAGTGCACATCTTCATTCCCGCTTGGTTGCACGCAGCTGCAAACCGACCAAGTGCATTTTGAAGCCCTTGTTAAGAAACAAGCAGTACCAATCGTCTGCAAAAAGCAAACGTCTGATACTGCAGCTTTCCAACGGTGACGCCGCCCTCATCGACATCCAACTGACACTTTGTCAGTAAGTGCAAAACAAACCTTTTGCTTTTGCTGATGTGCAAAAAGATGAAAATCGAAAAATATGTTTTAGTCCAAAAATGGACTTAGAAGGCTAGAAATCGAAGGATACGTCACAAATGCGGAAAGTTGCAATCGTTGCTGCTTGCTAGCTAAACATGCGATCTCTAGATGAAATGGCTCTTGTGAAACTTTGAGTGAGCTAAGGTTAAGCTTTTTAATTGTCTTTTCATCAGGGTGAAGCTTTTTAATTGTCTTTTCATCACTGGAATTTGCCAAAATCTTTGAATAATCTATGTTTGCAAATCATCCGCGCACTTCGCGATGTTGTTTCGAAGGCCCTTGACTTGTGTGGATTGCAACGTAAGCTTTGGAACAGCCGACATTGCACTTGAAAAATGTTCTGTGATGCTAACGTTACCCGCGAGCCTACGTCCCTTGAAGTAAGCACAAGAATTCAAAAAATAAATAATTGCAATTTAGGTGCCCTCTTACGAGAATAATTTCGACTTTGGCAACCAAATTGATTTCACTCTGTGGATTAATCAAAGCAGAAAGTTCTGATTAGTGGCAAGATTTCGCTAATCCACTTGGCGTTGCACTGATCATATCATGTAGTTCACTGACTTTTTCTGCTGAAAAACTAACATTTTTGTGATTCGTTTGCAAGAATAATAAAATGTTATGCAAAGAATCTTTTTAGTTTACAAGTCTGGCGTTATATGTAAATATGGTAACGTTCTTAGACAAGCAAAAATTACAGCAGGTAGCAAATGAAACCAGCATTCATCCACAGTGTTTTCCTATAAACGTCCAGGCCTTAATCATTAGGGTCTACAACACCAGTAGTGACACTCCAACTGCGAGTCCAAGTCGAATATAATAGCTTGTCTTTTTTTGCAAATTGATATTGCGCGAAAACAAGGGATGCCGAAACTAAAGATGCTGATGTTAGACGAAGGAGGTGTATGAAAGAGTTTATCAATCGTTGCTGTAATTTTACGTTAGATGGAAACAGGAGATAATGATGTTGGTGTAAGATCCATCAGGCTGAGCTTGATTGAATACAAAATAATACTGTTATCGGCCAAGCAGTCTTGTAGGAAGAGTGGATGGAAGCCTTCTGGAATAATGCAATTGTTTTTCAGACATTCTGTGTTTTCCTTACGAACTATCAGTGGCGTATCTAGGGTATGGCAGGCATGGCACGTGCCATGGGCGCCACTTTGACGGGGGCCGCAAAAATTCCTTGGCAAAATTAAAATCTTCATGTACAGTTTCTTGAACCTTTATCTGTGCCCCACGCCAGGGACGGAATAAGGCTAGATGGTGCCCGGGACAATATGCAAGTTTTGAGTTTGGCACCCCATGTTCGAACCTGAGGTCTTTTGGAAGCAAATGTACTGTACTGAAGAAAGCACTTGTGACATTGTTGGGCCTTTTCGGCGCCTCACGCAGTGATTCCGCGCCCCCATGGTGATTCGGCGCGCGTGGAATTGTTCCTCCTTTCCCCTTCTCATTACGCCCCTGCCCCATGCATTCATAAGCTGCAAAGCTGCATCAACACCGCGCCCTTACCTAAAGCATCAAGTTGGGCGTGTTACGCCAGCACCACGAAGCATTATGACAAAACTGTGGTATTGTGACATGCCATAACACGAGGGTCAGATATTGTGACAGAACAAGAACGCTCGCTTGCCATATCTACGAGCCCTCGTCTTTCTCACGCTATAAGCAGGGCTGCCATACCGTCCTTATTTCTAAGATTTGTACTTATTATGAAGGGGACTGTCTTAGAACAGTGTTTTTCAACCTTTTTTGCATCACGGACCACTTTATGCAATAAAAAAATTTTGGGGAACACCAAACAAAATTTTATAATCACGCAATAAAATAAACAACATAGTAACAATTTATTCACTTTAAATTTTTCTCAATGCGATATTTGAGCCTGTTTAAAACTAATTACTTTCACGAAAGAAAACATATTTACGCTCATTGCGTTGAACTAGTGATTTTCGACCGGTGTTCGATGGAACACTAGTCAAACTTATCAAATTTCCTGCGGAACACCTGACGATCTTTCACGGAACACTAGTTTTCCGCGGAACAGCGGTTGAAAATCACTGTCTTAAAAAACGTCATTGCACTTATTTCTACGAAATGTAGCCTACTTATTTTGGACTTGCGTCCTTATTTCATCTTATTTTCAGCAATAATGTTCTCTCATTTATCAGCTCAGCGGACTGATGAAAGGAACAGCATTCATGAAAGGACAATTAAATATTTGCTGCAAGTAAAAGTAAACTTAGATCACAGCTGCCTTCAGATGCACAGAGTAATTTCAACGAATAAGGAATTGTTTCAAAATGTTGTTTCTGGTGAAAAATAGGCTATGTTACTAAATGGCTTGACACTTATGCTGACGTTTGAATGAAAAATATGCCGATGTCGTTTTTTCCGGTCGTCCTTATTTTTTAGTCCAAATCGATGGTAGCCCTGGCTATAAGAAAGGACAAGTCGGTCCGTACTGCTGCATTTCAGGCAAGAAGATATTAGTCAGAATCTGGCTGAGGTGAGTTTAAGTCCATGACTGTGAGAATTTGACTGTCACGCAAATAACTGCTGTTGAGGTCGTACAGCTTCACAAATTACTTATTTAAACCACTGCGACCCATTCCGACTTCATGAAACTTCTTCGATGGCCACTGGTGTCCAATAAATAGGCTGAATACAATGCTCCAGTTCAGAGACTAAGGTAGAGAACATTAGCTAGTCCTCGAAAAATTAGCAGTCAGTGTCGTTGTCGTACTAGTTGAGCAAAAATGTTAACTCATGCAAGATATTTGTTAGTCTTGTTTAGAGCTAGCTTTTTCTGTCCAAATTTAGCTTTCTGTTCGATATCCAAGGGCTTGTGAAAAGGTCCTGACTGTGAGAAACTAAAATCTACGTGTGACAATTTAGGAGTTGTGTACAGGTCAGATGTAGATGACAAGCAATTATGTGAGATGAGTCTAGCTTGCAAAATGCTGGTTTCAAGCGGTGTAACTTAAAATTATCGCGTTCTGAAGTCCTCTTGACATTCTTCGAATTGCTTTGCAAATAATGCTGACAATGGCAGTTATACAGTATTTACTGCAAGCTGCGAACGACCTTTCAGTAAACTGAAACTGCTCCTTTCATACCTCCGGGCCTCATTTATTAACAATAAGTCAGGGAAGGTACGAGATATAGCTTTGATGAGAATAGAAAGGGACGAAACAGCAAAAGCTTACTTTGATGAAATCATAGATGAGTTTGCTTCGATAAAGGCACGGAAAGTGTTGTTTTGTTTTGATCAGCATTTTTGTGTAATTTTAACCGGAAAAGATTGGATATGTTTATGTCTCGATGGAATTGTGTTTTTCGAATAGAAGTGATACATGCCTTGCCTTAAATATTTTATTGCACAATTCAAATTGAATGTGTCTCATTTAAAATAAATTGTCGTTTGCGGTTGCAATATGTTGTTTGATTTTTTTTGTAAGATATACAATTTTGTCAGGCAACACTATGTAGACCTATGAGACTACGATAACGGTATTATTTGAATGTTTTGATGTTCATCAATAGTAAAACTAAAGGAGTATAGAAGTATGTTGTAGTCGCTATTGATACTTTATATTTTTTTGCTGAAAAGTTTAAAGCAAAAATAAACACATGTATTATCCGTATTAAAATTTATTTTCTTTATGGTTTATCTTTTGTAAAAATTGTGCCTATAATTAATATTTAAATTATTAGTAAGGGCGCACATTTAAATTTTGCCATGGGCGCCACTTTGCATAGATACGCCACTGCGAACTACAACAACAGTTAATATTCAGTGTTCCTTCTTTAGTTTTTTACTTATTGTGTCACCTGTCATGTTTCAATAAAAATTCAGATCTGCTTTACCCTCAGTTGCTTTAAAAAAGGATTTTAAAAAAATTTTGCAAATAGTTTTTCTAGGCCAGGGTGTATCACCATGTTTTGGTAAATGAGAAGCCAACATAAACACGAGCGAGCCACTGTTAGCGTAAGACCAAACATTGTTTTTGTTCATTCTCAGCAGAAGGCTTCTAAAAGAGTAGCTATCACTCAGTGCCCCGCCTGATGCAGTCCCTAGTTTGTCACCACAATAATTGTTCTTACTGTCATTATGTGCTCGAAGTTTTTAGAACACTTGTTTTAATGAGTTTTTTCAGAAAAAAGGAAATAGCATCAAAGCAGTAATTCAAAACTTTGAAATTGAAAAGATTGCCATTGTAGGCCTAACAACTTTAATCTATTACTCCAGCAGATAAACCACATTACAAAGGGTTGAAATCCTTCATACAGATAATTGATTTTCTTCCTGAAAAAAGGGACTTAAAATTTTTCTTCCAAAGCACAAGAAATGTCGTTCTGTTTAATTTGTGGCGTGACACTTGAGGCTTCGATATTTTGTAATACTTTCCTGAAACCAGCTTCAATCTTTTATCTTTCGTGAATTATATGAACCAACGCAGCGTCAGCAACATAGCTACCATCATGCAAAAATATAGAATGAAATGGGTTAAAGCAGGGGTGGGAAATTAGCGGCTCGCGAGCCGCATGTGGCCCGCGGAAGCATTCAGGAAAAATCTTCAAACCTGAAATTTCCCCTAACTTATCACAGTAAATATCAGTGCTGAGGCTAACTGAATCAAGACTTGCTTTTATTTCCTTTGGTAGGTACAACTCTCCGCTATGAACGGCCTTCTCAAATGGTCCCCGATTTAAGTTAATTGCCCGCCCTTGGGTTAAAGAATTGCATAGTTTTTTGCTTTGGCTACTGCCCACTTTTCGTCTTCGATATGCTGTACTTGATTTTTCATATCTATTCCAAGTTTTTGGTACGTGGACATTTGCCGCAGTTGTTTGCTGACACAATGGTTTAGTCAGTGTTGTAGGCAATCCGAACTTTCTTCCACAGTGGCCGACAGATTGCAATTGGATTTCATGTCGTCTCTCCCTTCTAAAAGGCTACGACCTAGACTTCTTGACGCTAGTACTGATGAGATAAATTGGTGATTTACAAGTGACAAAGCTTCGGAACGAAAGTTATCACTAGAACGACCACGTTTCGAACTACCTAGCACGCTAATTGCATCGATTTTTTATACCTGACACACATCAGCTGCAATTTGCGCATATATTTTGTCAAAAAACAGTGACAAAGCGAACACAAAAGGTGCGTTTGATTCATGCAACTAGATAATCAAACACAGCGTGATGTTTCTTTCAAAATCGAATGCGCAATCTTTGTAGCACATGACACAAACGTTTTAGATTTGCAACATTTGATGGTATGGAAAGCAGACAGAAATTGTTGTCGACAATATTATGAGTGGAGCAGTTCACGAATATAAGAAAGTTGCCAGTTACATTGAATCAACACACTTTTTGCCACTTTATGAACGGTTGTTCTGTTACGAATCGGTTGTATGTTGCGGCACTTCAAGGTTCCGCATGCTTTACGGGTGGTTCGCCAGTTTCGTAAAGATTTCTTTGTGTGGCTGCAGCTTTTCCGGTGTCTTTGTCGAGAGTTGTGTGAGGAAGTTCTTCAGCTACACTTTGTACAAACACCCGGTGACTCATGCTTGACTTGCAAACTTCTCTGAAAAGAATTCAATTCACTGACAGTGCTAGATCAATGACATTTGTAAACCACGTGAATAGGCCATTGTTTGGTTGAAATTTTTGTTTAATATTTCCTGCTTGTCTGTCCAAGTACATCTACACCACTTTCGTTTTATTATAGAATACAACAGTTTGAAGCTTTTTGTGGTGTTGTTGTGAGAATTAATCTCAGCATCAAGATGCAGTGTGCACATAACGATCACAGACATCGGAAATAACTCGAAGCAACTATTTCTCTCTGCGTGGATTCACACGCAGAAGTTTCGTGCAGTTGTTACTCCCTTTTCGCAGCGTGAGGTAGTTTTTTTCGATTTTGTCGGATTTTGCCAGCAACGCTGCATTTTTCTTTTGCTTGACAGTGAGCAAAATCAAGGCTAGTAAAAAAGTTGTCACAAGTAACTACGAAGCAGTTGCATCAGCTTCGTCACAATGCACGAATGTATGATGAAAGAGGCATCCCTGCTCTCATCTTACCACTTATGAAGCAAGTTGTAGAGGTGTTTGTCTCCACATCAACATACAAAACTTCAATCCGAATTTTTCAGGGTTTTCAGCACATAATGAACTTACATCTTAAATATACGCTAAATAACTGTTCATCAATTGTTATGTATAAACCACGCACACACGATTTCTGAGAGTTCGCAATAAAAGAGTTTGACAATGTGGAAGCCAAGCAAAATTTGTCATGAAGAGTCTTCTGCCTTTCTTTCTCCACATCGTAACGGAAGAAAGCGTTATTTCCTTGAACTTGATTCTTGACAAAGATTTGTTTCGATGATTCGTCTTCTAGTAAATAGTATTGGGCCAGGGCTGGCGGGGTTGGTAGACTAGATGACCGCCACGGTCTTTCACCAATCCTATATGACACAGCGCCCCTCTTTGTTTACACTGATCAGCTATTGTGCCAATGTGTTTTCATTTGCTCTAATATTCGCTAATGGCTGGGCTACTTCATGCGATGGCTTTTATGGTACTTCTGCTTGTTGGCTGAGTCATATGAAACAATAAACCATTACCATGTTGAACAGCGGACATCCCCAGAATGTTTTCAACAAACCATCGACAGGAAGGAACTTTTGTCCGAAAATACCTGTAACGTTCGCAGAATCGTTGCGTGTCTTTGCTTGCCTGTAACCCTGGTGTTACGTTTTTCCGTTATTGTATTAATTGCGGTGACTAGGCCTCGAGTAATTGACGGGCCGCGTTTTTTGTGTAATTCCGCATACCTTGAGGAATGTTGTTTTTTTCTGAGTGATTGGAACGTTGAAGTGTGTCAGTATACGAATTGAGGACTGAGAGGTGGTCTTCTAGTTTTTGGAAGACGTATAGGTTTTTGCAGCACAAGGCTGATATAGCATAAGGCTATTTATAATACAGGACATAAGGTCCTCACAGCATAAGGTTGGGTTTCATAATTTTCGCTAAACACGTTTTGTTGACACGTTTGTTGGCCAAGTTTGTGGGCTCGTCGAATTGAAGTAACGTGAATTAACGAATTTTGTGGCTGTCTGTTTTCTTGATGTGGACCTGTCAGTCAGGAAGCTACAATACCCCTTGCAAGAATAAGCTCAGTGAACTTGTCAAGCTGAACTTGTCCTGTCAGAAACATAATGGGTTTCAGCTATGGAATTTCCTGATATTTCTTAGCATTGTTTCACAAAAGGCAATGCGAGAAGATGACGATGGAATGCTTTCGCTGATTCGTCTTCTAATAAATGATATTGGGCCAGGGCTGGCGTTCATGAAGCTTTGCTGTTGCATTTAGCGTCGTCGTTGCTAGGAAAGTGGTTAAGGACTGCCACTGTGTTTCGTCTGTTCCAATCAAGTTCGGGTTTAGTTGCACTATATCTTGTGAATCACTGTCATCGTCTTCGTCAAAGTTATCCACGTCTGAATCCTCCCAGTTGAAAGAAATTCAACCTCTTCTTCATCGCTTTGTCAATGTGAATTCTTGTTCGCTGCCAGGGTATTCAGCATCTCATCAATCGGATTCCTTGTCCGTAACTGTAGCAAAACCTGGTGGAAAGTCAGGTTAAGACTTATCGGCATATTCAACGTTGTTATATCTATCCAAGACCTAAATCACTGTTTAGCAACTGTAGAGCAGACTCCAGTTTTCCTTTTAGAGGCCTACAACAAAGCAGGAAATTGTTCCAATCCTGTGGACATCGCAACCTGTTCAATCATTGCTCAGACCAACTAATTATCGAAGTATTTCCTGTCGTTTTTTATGTGATGAAACACGCGCACCTGCAGATAGTGTCACTCATTCTGCATACTATATCACCTCTTCTGCGGACAGTACCACATCTTGCGTAGTCTACATCGCATCGTGCATGATATATATTCCTTCTTCGGTATCCTGTGAACTTGAATACCTGCGGTGAGTCAACTGACGCGCCTGGCCTTGCAGTTTGACACAGGAATAAACTTGCCATTTTTGAAACAAATTCAAAAATTGCACAAATTTAGCTTTGACTAAATAAAATAAATGTCATGAAGCTTTATCGGAAAATATTGAGATTCGGAGGAAACACGGGACCTTGAATACCTGGAATGTGTCAACGGACGTTTTATACGCCGTTGTAGTGTTGCAGGAGTGTGCTTCAATAGATTGCAGTTAATAAGCCGCATATTTGCGAATTTACTGTCCGTTTTCACTTTGTGACTTGATTTGGCGGGGCGAAACGCAAGCATAGGCGGATCCAGGGGGGAGCTAAGGGGGCGGAAGCTCCCCCTAAATTTTTTCAGATACGTGTTTTGATTGATGGTTCCCGAGACAGAAACATCCACTGGGGTGATTTTTTTTTGGCTACTTTTTAAATAAACCATTTCCTGCACAGGGATAGGGACGAAAGCATTGAATGCAAAGCTTATTTTGCTGAATTTGGGAAGTCCAAATGTGTTTATTTCACTATAAATGAAACTTCTAATAAACAAGTTTTTATATAAAAAATATGGTCCCAATGTTATATAAATACGTAAGTGTTTACTCAAAGTATTTACATTTAATATACGTTATATAAACCGCATGTACACAGGCGGCCATAGCCCCTCCAAATTTTTATCTAGTCATTTTGTGCTTTAAGACGAGGCAGTATCTCAAACGAAATACTGTTGCTCGCCTAAAATCAAACATTTTGACCCACCCAAAATTGAGCTGGCCATGCCACTGCGCACGTAAGTATTTAAACTCTTGTTTCATTTGGGTAAGATTGGGCTTCTTGTGGACAAAAGATAATAAGCAGCAGACTCAGAACCGTCGCTAGAAAGTTTTTAATAGGGGGACTTTGCCTTGTGCGGGGGCTTGACATTCTAAAAATTGACAAAATCTCAACTGATTTATAGTGTTTCATGTTTCAACTTCGGGAGCTTTGTTTGGGGGGACTAAGCCGACCAATCCCCCAGTGGCGACGTGACTGAGCAGACCGTGGACAAAATTTGAATAAGCTGCAGATCATACTATTTTTTCCTACAAGCTTTTATGAATGAGTGCAGCTCATGTTATTACTGTAGTTAAGGGGAGACATTACGCTACAACGAACTTATAATCCACTTAACTACAGGCTAGGTCAGAGCGCTCAGCGACAGCGTAAATTAAAAAATAGCAAACCTAACCTCAAAAAGTAACCTACATATCAGATAAGCTAAACATGAAGCGTGCTAGACAGGACCGGCCCCAGCAGATGCGGGGCCCAATGCAAGACCTAGGCGCGGGACCCGTCTGAGCAGTGATTTCATGACGTCATCGTGTTCAGTCAACCGGCTTACGATCGTGGTAGAGGGTAGATATACAGTGCAGCACTAACACGAGAATTGAGCACGTTCCTAACGTTCGAGAGGAAATTTGCTAGTTCTGACGAGAGCGTTCTTTGTGAGATTTATGTGGCACTTCTACTGAATTCTCAAGCGCAAGGTGTATCTGGCAAAAATGAACCATCTACCCAAACACCATGGCGCGGGGCCCAATGCAGCTGCATCGGCTTAAGGCCGGCCCTGGGGTTAGATTTGCTGTAGGCTATGCTAAAGATGACTAACGGCGTTCCCACACCTTTTTGCACTTGTAACGTTACTTAAAGATTTAGATTTTTCATTTCAATTTCTACGTGTAGCGCCTGGAGAAGCATAAATGAATAAATGTCAAATTATCTCGTGTATAGCACCGTAGCACTAAAGTGAAACAGGAAGACCCAATGCTGAAATTCTTGTAGGCAAATCGGTCTTTTATGTTTGGTGTGGGAACGGCATTCCCACGCCTCTTTTTTAGCAATAGGCCTACACCACTGCCTGCCAGCAACATTTTTTGGACAAAAGTTCAGCTCAGCACAAAATCAGATGCTTTTTTATCGACCAATATTCTGCTGTCTCTAATAATTTTTTTTCAACCTACTGCACAGTACTTCGAAAATTGCATCACCGCGATATAGGTCGCGTTTCGTACAAAAAATTGAATGGGTGAGAATTTGGGCATTGACTCACTGCAAGCTTCACGTTTCCTGCTGTGACGTGGAAAAATATTGTCTGGTCATTTTTCATGACCTTGTGATGCAATAAACACCTTCCAAGGCAAAGTGCCAGTGTAATTGTTTTTTGGTACTTTAGTATGTTTGTCTCTGCGCGTACCCCAAGCATTTTTTTGGGGAAGGAAAGTTGTGCTTGTTTTGGAAATATTATACCTTTTTTTCGACCTTCAAGTTAATTTCTATGGTCAAATGACTTTAATAAATCAACAGCATTTTGTTTCAAATAGTTTGTGCTTGATAGCTTGCCACTAATGGACAGGTATTTTTGTAAATAAATTTTGCCATTTTGGCTAGACCAGGAGTGTCAAACATACGGCCCGTTGCGAGGTTGAATCCGGCCCGCGGGATGATTTTGGAAAGTAAAAACTTCCTCGTTTGCTTGAGAAGTTTATCCTGTCATACTTCTATAACTGGTGGCTAGATTTCAATTACTTGAAACCTTAACGTAATTGCATATATTTTATTGTTTCCACTGTTTTCTCACGTGAAATTTTCCCGTTTTCTGCATATTTCCTTTGCATGTTCACACCGGTTTGAACTTTCAAACAGGTACGTGTGAACATGGAGAAGTACAACCACTGTTGATAAAGTTTAACACTAGAACTCCGGGAAAAAATATACCTTGAGCACCAGCGATGTCGACTTCGCAACCTTCGGAGTTCTAGGTACAACTCTAACTAAAATTTGCTAAGTAAAGCTTCTATTCCAATTATTGACCGAAAAACAAACTGCACAGAATTCTGTTCGACAGGGTCAAATTTGAGAATCGGTAAAAAGCAGTAACTCCAGGAAATAGCGCATTGAATCATAAAAATAGTCGAAATGGACATTGCCGGATTTCTAGTGTCAAAGAATACACAGAAATGTTAACAAAACCCCCCGGCTCAAGCAACTTCCTGTTTCAAATATGTCAACCTGGAGTGAAAACGGGGAGGACATCTTTGTATTTTTTCGTGAAAACATGAGACAAGGAAATTGTATTGTGGCGTAATAAGGACATATTTTTAGATGGAGAACTATTCCTTGCTCGGACTTGAGCTTTTGCTTTTCCCTAAATTGCTCAGTTTAATCTTTGTTCTCTATTCCGTGGCAGCCTCGTTTCCCAAAATGTCTGTCGAAACAGAGAAAAGTTAACAAAAAATGCAGAGCTTTCCAACACCATTGGTCCGTTTCCTATTTTTTTACGGAGGTGAATGGGATACCTGCATGTTTGGTGTGTTGACAGCAGGTTTCAGTGGTGAAAAAATATAACATTCGACACCACTATGAGACTCATTATGCCGAAAGATACTGCCGTGGCTTGCAAGGGCAACCGAGGAGAGAGAAGGTAAAGGAATCGATAACAGGCTTGAAAAAACAGCAATCTGTTTTAACCAGTAAACCAGATATAAGTGCAGCAGCTGTGAAGACTAGCTACCGTATTACTATTGACATAGCCTTAGCATCAAAGCCATGCTGTGAGAGTGAGTTCGTGAAGACCTGCATCCTAAAGGCTGCAGTAATCGTGTGGTCTGAGAAGCTGAAGTTTTAGCTATCATTAGCCTGGCGAGAAACACTGTGCCAGAGAGGGTTTCGGACGTTTCTGCGAATTTAGACAGCCAATCGAAGAAAGAAGTTAAGCCGTTTGTTACATTTTCAGTTGTGCTCGATGAAAGCACGGACATTTCGGACGTTACACAACTAGCTATATTTATTCGTGGTGTTGATGAGACTTCGTCTGTCACTGATGAGTTCCTGGGGTTGGTGCCTATGGTGGATACCATAACAGCCAATGATATTTTCAACTCTCTCGTTGGACAGCTGAACAGGGTCGGAGTAAAACTGTTCCCGTGATGTCAGTATTGCTACAGATAGCGCGCCATCAATGATCGGGTAAAAAGCAGGTGTTGCGACAAAATTTATAGAAAGTACAGGTTGTAAGTGGAGGGCGTGAATTTTGGACATTTCACTGTATTTCGCACCAGGAGGCATTGTGTTGCAAGTTCTTAAAATTGGATCACGTCCTGCAAGTGGTTGTCCGGACAGTTAATTTCATCCGAGCCAGAGGTCTTAATCACCTTCAGTTTGACAGTCTTCTCAGTGATAAGGTGTTTTTTATTTACGTGGGGAAATTAAACTTTATGTGCTAGTAATCATTTTTAGATAAGCTTCAACTTTTTGCATTAAAGGTATGAAAACAGTTGGAAGTTGTCAATACTTAAATCCATGGTGTTATACAGTGATTACATTGGTCCGGCCCGCTTGAGATTAAATTTGCCTAAATTGGCCCCTGAACTGAAACGAGTTTCACACCCCTGGGCTAGACAATCATGATATGCAGGGGCGTACCGAGGTTAGATGGCGCCTGGGCAAGAAACAAGTTTAGCGCCCTCATGTTCGAACCTGAGGTCTTTCGGAAGCAGTGGCTTTTTG
>Ga0210059_1008720_pt1 | contig 15942 bp, 16 predicted proteins | sample Ectturendosymbi2_FD_188042 | JGI IMG/M metagenome (GOLD analysis project Ga0210059, IMG submission 188042) | Ecteinascidia turbinata endosymbiont from Florida, USA - Sample 2 (SPAdes) (version 2) | ecosystem: Host-associated > Tunicates > Ascidians > Unclassified | place: Key West, Florida... | reverse complement strand
AACGTGAGGACCACGTTGCAACTCTCTTACCACGGCTGTAAATATCTGACACACACGAGCAAAACACCTCACGTAAAACGCACCCAAATGGTTGTAACTGTTAGGTTCACGATTCGCGTAACTTCACTCCCCAGGTGAAATAAGCAAGGAATAAAAATCTGTGATTGATTCCTTGCTTATTACACCTGTGGAGTGAAGTTACTTGAATACAGATATGCGTAAGTTTGAAACATCGCAAAAAGAAGAAAGCAGAGCCCAATCGGCTGATTCCTCTAAAGCCCATAGAAAACCTTCTAAAGCTTCCAATTGTACACTATTCGTGTGTTTCTTACTTTTTGAGACTGGTAAGAATCGAATGCAACTAAACTATCGCGTGAAAAGATGTGGAGTTAAAAATCAGAACCGTCGCCAGAAAGTCTTGAATAGGGGGCCTAAATTTTCGCAAGGGGACTTGACCTTCTGAAAGTTTGATAAAATCTGTACTGATTTGTAGTGTTTCATATTTAAATTTGGAAGGGCTGAGCTCACCAATGCCTACCGTGGCAACTGGACTGGTTTAAATTTCGCTTATGCTGTCATTATTGAAATATGTATAAAGAAATAAAAAGCAACAATCATCAAATCAAGGAAGGTTGAACATAACACAGTGAACAGTTAAAAAGGATTTGTCCTGCCTTCTTCATAACAAAATTATCTAAGAATTCATCACAATTTGTTTGCCTAAGTTTGTCACTCTTAATGTACCGAATGCTTAGTGTTAACAACCTCTCCTGGAATATTGCGGCCCTTTAATTCATTTTTAATTATCTTGAATCTTGAAAAGAACCTTTCGCCTGAGCAATTAGTGACCATCAAGCTAATAAATAAGGCTTCGTGTGGTTGCATAAACTAAAAAACACTAATCTAAGGCATCAGACCCAAACGCGCTTTTGTCATTTTTTTGCTGTTTCCGTGTCTCGTTTTGGAAGAGTTCTGCGGTTGCCAGTTGATAAAGTCGCTTGTGCTTGCAATTCAATATCATCAAGATCTTCTTTGATTTGCTTAGCATGGGAGCAGTACAAACTTGCGCAAGTACTCAATAGCAATCTGATTTCTGAATGACTTACTGAAGAACCGGCTGATACTCGTATACAGGTCAAATCGCAACCTTATGCAGTGTCGTATATAATGGTGGGCTGAAGATTAGATTTGGAGGGGCCTAGCCCAATACCGGACGTGTGGCCTGGTGGTTAGAGCGCTCGCTTCATGTCTGGTAGGTTGTCTTTCGTGTGGTTCGAATCTCGGCCGGGTCGTGCCAAGACCTTAAAAATTGGAACTTGCTTCAGTCTGGCCAAGCGCTTGACATAATGACTGTAGCAGGGAAATTCCCCAATGCGGATGCAAGATTCGGCGGAGTCCGGTCGTGTTGCCTACTGCCTTCCCATCGGAATAACCTCGTCGAAGACCAAGTGTGTGCGGTTGAGAAATGGGCGATCTCTTCAACACCCTAAACAAATCTCTGCCCAGGCGATAGTCGATGCCGCAGAGAAACTGGCTAATCATCAGCAAAATGTCTCGCGAATTGTGCTGGCATGTTGTGAAAATGTTCAGTAACGTTGGCCATCACTTGGCCATCACTGATATAATGAATGTTTAACAACAACGACATCGTCAGCTGTACGTCTAACAACAACGTCATCGTTGCCTGTGAGTTTAACAAAAACAGACGTTTTCGCTGGTTTCCAAACTGCTTGTCCCGCTGTCGCAACATCCGTGCTAGACATCGCAAATTATGGGGTCCGATCGGTTGTCTTTATCAGCTTTGCAGGGTAAGGTGGGAAGAGGCTAGTTGCATATATAACGAAATAAATAACTGGTGGGACTTCTTGACTACTATGCTCAGACTAGACCCGACTGCACTTGCGCAGTTTCTATATCATGGCTTTCGCAGCTGCAGAGCAGAGAAGTTATGAATTTGGTTTTCTTAGTTTTGGCAGTAAACACTTCCACTCGTAAGGCGTCTATCGTCACAGCGTGGCAAACTCCGTGGTTGCCCGTGTGTAACATATGCATTTACTACGGCTTGTTCTTGTACTAGCAAAGTTTTGAGTAAAGCTTTCTTGGTGGCAGTTGGTGCTCTAACAAAATTAGGGCTTGATATCCGTGCCTGGTTGATAAAGGAATTTAAACCAGACCAGTAACATTAATTTAAATTCCTTTTGTTTGTAGTCATTCAGCTTTCATTCAATCATACCCTTGTAGAGCTCACTTGCATATGACGATGGTTATACGCAATTTTCCATGCTTCGTGTTATTGTTTATTGAAACTTATGCGTCACGGGTTAACTTTGATTGTATAGTGCAGTTCGCGGTGGCTTGAGGTCCACAAAGGCTTAAACGTGGAACCAGGTGTGTGAGAATGAGGTGTGGACAGGATGAGTTTTATTGCTAGAGCTAGCTATGTGAAGGTAATGGTTGGTAATATGAGTTAGGAAAAAATCAGAAAACTTTGTATCCAATGGTTCATGTCAGAACTTTTTCATAGTTCATGTTAGAACTTTTTCACTTATTAATTCCTACACCTAGAAATTCACGTTAGAGTTTGGAGCATTAAAATGGAGTATGAAGCACATAAAACAAAAAGCTATAGTGTCCGTTAGAAGGTGACTGATGTTGAAGTTTTTTTGAACATTTTTGAACTTTTTTTTTGAACATTGTTGAACGTTCAAAAAAACCTCAACATCAAAAATGTTTTTGAACATTGTTGATGCTTAAGTTTTTTTGAACATTGTTTATTTGAACATATGTTGAACATGCTGAAGTTTTTTTGAAATTCACGTTAGAGTTTGGAGTATTAAAATGGAGTATGAAGCACATAAAACAAAAAGCCATAGTGTCCGTTAGAAGGTGACTGAAGTTTTTTTGAACATATGTTATAATTCATGTGCCATGCCTGTGTGGAATTTCACGCCAAATGACATGAAATACAAACAACACAGTGTTTTTGATCCTGAGCTGCGAAAAAGATCTTGAATAATTTACCTTCGATTGGGGGAGTTGTATGGTACAAAGACAGAGGACTGTGCTGGTGTAAATAGTTCTTGAGAATGGTTTGTTGTTGGTTCAAGAAAATATGTACATATATGAAATTTTCCAGTCTGAAACTTGTGATCGTTTGTTCGTTTTTTAACTGTTGTTTTGATGTAAATTAATTCCAGTCAGTACACACTTTTTCTCTATAACGTTTTTCATGCTACTGCTTAACATCTTGTTGAAACAACTTAAAAGTTTATTTTAATTTTGCAGGATGATCAACTGTCTGATGGTTGTCATCATGTAAGTAAATGTCCTGCTTTCGTTTTTGCATTTTTAAAAATCTTTTTTACTGTTAAGAAACGGTTCAGCAAGTTATGTGTTCTGTAACTGTTGTGTTTCAAATTGTCAGTAACTCTGGTGCTGGCAGTATGTATTTCATGCAACATAGCTTTTTTGCAATTAGATTTTTTAATGAAACCAAGTAAAGAACCGGAGGATGTTTGGGGCAGGTGTAATGCCATTCAGAAATGTAAAAAATAGCCATGTTTGTAGAAGTGTTCTAAATGAAAAATCCAATCTGGCAGTTGGTGATAAACGGCATGCCGGTCGCACACTGTTATCCAGACCATCTAATCTTGTGTTATCAGGCATGCTCCCATTCACTCCTAACACTAGTTAGCATAACTTATTGTCTTTAGTGCTGAAGCATAGTTCGTTGATTGCATAATGTAAAACTTAGTAAAAATACTATTTGATTAGTTGGCAAAAACGTATTTTTGGCTAGTGTTACTGCAAGAAGGACTTCTTTTCTGCAAGCACTGATCAGAAGCAATTTTTTACATAGCTTCTTACCGGGTCTGGGCAAGGTGCAGAGTGAGATGGTGCAGACTGAGATCAGGCATAAGTCTTTAATATATGCAGGTTATCGCATCTTTCTTAAAATGATCCAACAAAGCTTTGCAAGCCATCATCAGGTTTTGGCGCGAATCACAGATCACTAAAATGTTTATGTCAAATTGTGTTTCCTCCCAAAATCGTCCAAGCCCATGTTTGCCACTGTTTTTTTTAATCTTCCACTGCAAGACATTACAAACCACTGGATTGGAGCACCCTTTTATAGTTTCTAAGATGTTCAATTCTTGCGATAAAGTGCATCATATTAAATAAAAGATGAGATCAGAAGTTGAGCGTTAGTCGGTTGTTTCTTGTCTCGTGGTATCATGCGCGGCGTTTGCAGCTGGCATTCCAGCAGATAGCTGTCCCCAGTGCCATGAGGATATATTTAAGGAGATATTTAATTGTTTTCATTTTAAAAGTCATATTGTTAGCTTTTGTGGAAGAAAGAGCGGTGTTTTAAGAAAATACGGCTGCATTAACCAGATCAGGCATCACCAAAACTTCTTCACAATGAGCCAGGCAAGTGTGAAAACTGAAGATAGCTGGCCGCATACCCACTTTATTTCAGTGCAGTACAGTCAATCACACGGTACCGAATGGGGAAAGTAAACAATGCCCGGCGTTCAGCGCAGTTTTTCAATGGACCCAGCCCAGTTTTATAGAGTCAGGACAAACGGCAGCTGACTTCATCAATGCATCGTTGTAGTTTTGCTTATTTGTGCCAAAGTGCAGTAGGCCGTAGTTTTGTGAACCCTGAGCTAGAGTATATATGAAGAAACGCATTTCAAACCTAAATAAATTGTTTCGAAAATCTCTGCGAAACATCATTTGCTTCTTGTCTTAACCGTGATTTTTAATGTTATTTTAGCGTAACAGCTTGTCTCTTCTGAAACGTACAAGTTGTTTGTGTTTTTCTAGTTTGTGTGGCAATTTAAGATGAACATCACCACCAGCCCGAAATTCGAAGCAGTAGCTCGCCAAGTTTGTGCAAGTGTTCTTACCCAAGTAAGATTTGTTTTGTGTGCTTTGCTTTAAGTGTATGATGCGTACCATGTCACCAATTATTTCTCCCTGATATAGCTTGCTTGCTTTCAATTTCCTGCCGGGCGTTAACTTCAGAAAGTTCATTTCTTTTTTTATGCAAACAGCAAGACGTGCAACAATTCAGCTTTTGCGTTGGAGTTTCGGTAACTTTGGGCCGCAGCTGCCAACCGTTTGGCTGTTCATCGTTTACTCGAAGTCTACAGAAAAATGAGTTTAACCATTTTGTATTTATTCAGACTGAACTTGTATTTTTCATGGTATCGATAGTAACATTGTTTCTTTACCGTCTCTTCCTTCAGTAGCTGGTCTAGTGTAGACCCAAAGAGAGCAAATCATGTTGTAATAGCACGGTGCATATAATAAAGCCAAGGCGTGCAATTTCACACGACTGCGATTAACCTCGAACGGATGCGGCTCCATCCTGAACCCCATGCTATTTGAGGTCTGAACCATTGATACCAGTAGACGGTTATATTCAGCAGGACAGTCAGTTTCGGTGGCGCGCCTAATGTGGGAGTTGGCCTTGATGCCAACCCAGGGTGTTTGAATGGTACGCCGGTCGATTATATATTCCTGTATGAGTTTTAAGTAAGAATCTTCCGGTGGCTGAAAATTTTGAACTCAGGGCATCGCATTCCGAATATTTTGGTATGTGCCCATAAGTAGCATGGAATCCAAGCTGCAACAGCTGAGTTTTTTGTGGTTGATACATTTTTTTAAGTTTGGAAAGCTTGAAGATTTATGATAACACTTGCGAGCCTACAGTGTGACCGTTCTTTTCTTCATGCACATCTTCCCTTAACTCGGGGGTGGGCAAATAGCGGCCCGCGGGCCACATTTGGCCCGCGGAAGTATTCAGAAAATATCTTCAAATCTGAAATTTCCTCGAACGTATCACACAAAATGTTAGTGCTGACTGCTTAGGCTAGCTTAACCGAGACTTGCTTCTATTTCACTAAGGAGGTGCGGCTCTTCGCCAAACATGGCCTTCTCAAAATGACCTCCGAGCCAAATTAATTGCCCACCCCTACCTTGTCTTACTTGGAAATAGGTTATCTGTTTGTATGGTCGCGAGTACGCGACTTACTTTCGTCGTTTTCGAGCCCATCACTTGCTTTCACACTTCGGTTGTTTCGCTGGACTTGTTTCAGACGCAAAGCTGCGGTAAAGGCTTGGTTAATAACCTACCAGCCCGGTATTAAAAATTACTGTGAAACACTGTTCAATCACGATATGTACAGTGCATCTCAGCACACACGCGCTGATTGAAGAAATGCAGTGCAAAGAAGGACTTTCACGCGTTTCATTAACGTTCTTCGTACACCAGTGTTGCCTTATTTACAGTACACGGACTGTTTGCCTGATAAACCGAACAGTAGTGGAAAGTTGATTTCCTGTCTTATTGACCATCGAGATGAGATCAATGTACCAACGTGCACAGGCTTTTTGAACAAGATATCTGGGATGGTGTTTGGAGACTACAGGTGATGACCACTGAGAGGTTTTGTCGCTTGTTTCGAATTCATGTTCGCACGACTGTAAGCTTGCAAGTTAGTAACGAAGAATATGTCTCTGAGCGCATCGGCGAAACTGGGTAGGTCAGTTACTTTCAACCTTTTTTGTACCGCGACCTATTATAGCAACCCACTATACCCCAACGACCCCCATCTGAACCTCGAATAAAACAAATGCAATACTGCTGTCTGCATAAACTGTCTACTCACGACCATGGACGTCGGAAGGATTTTCACTAGTAGATTTTTCCAAAAATTTTTCTAGAGGGGTCAAAAGTGGCGAAATTTGTTTTTCCCTCTCGAAACTAAGAAAACAACATTTTTGCTGTAATTTTCAAAATCCAGGAGGGCTTTGGGTAGTCTCCTTGTTATGGGAAATTTGAAACTCGAGCAGTCTAATGCCTGCGTCGCCTCTCTTTGCCGTTCATTAAACATTAGGTAGTTGGATTAGACTTTGTGCTTTGTCTACTACAACTTACCTACAGTAGTTAGCTGCTGTCTGGCGATTCTTGCGAGAATGTTTTTTGTTTGCTAAGCTTCGAGTGTAAAAATTTTTGTTTGCTTAAAGAACTTCTGTCAGAATATATTTGTTACTTGGCTGTGTGAAAAACACCATTTGTTGCAAATATAGGTTGATTTGCCACTTCGTGGATGATTGTCGGGACGATATACTGCATCTTGGATGTGGAAAAGCTGGATCGCAAATCGACAGCCACGATGTGGGTAGTAACTGTTGCATTTTCTTTTGCACGGATTTAAATAACTTTCACACATGAACTGAAGCGAGCGTGTTAACATTGACACGTCAGTGTGCAAAATCGCTGCAAGTCAAACTGAATCAGTAGTTTGTTTTACTGGTGCTGATACTTGACAAATTTTGAGACACTCTGAAAGACGTTTTGTGGATGGACTGACCGAATGAACCGCACGTTTCTCGACCGAATCAACTCCAAACGGATACGTAGCCTTGTCTGTCAGCGCTATCGTTTCGCGTTACTTGCCTTGGCACTAAAATTAGCGCATCTTCCTGCGCTTAGTTTCTTGACCACAGAGGAACGTGAATGCGCGTGATTTATAACCTCGATTATACGTGTGAAGAGTTACTTTTAGCGGAAGAACCGATATTCGTTATTTTTTACCGCATCACTGTCAAAAATATAACATCAGGTTAAGAAGACGGTTAATAGTGGCCGGAATGGACTGTCATTGTGTAGCCTGCTCACCGATAACTCCGCTCTACGATTTCTGTTATTCTCAACCGCATCTTAATTTACGTTGTCACCGACGGCTTTTTCAGGAGGCACGTCACTCGCAAGGGCAGGTGGTCGCCTGTCTCGAAGAAAAATACGCGAACGGCCAGTCGCTGGCTCCGCAGTGCTCGAAGCAACTGTTGCGACTCGCTGAACTGTCAGCTGACGACTTCAACTTGGACAGGAATTTGTATTTTAAATGCAGGGATGACCGAGAGAAGTTTTGTGATAAGGTTCGTGTCTTTATGGTTGACTTGTCGTTTGTAAGCAATTAAAGGGTTATGCTGCTTTCTCCGTGGACTGTTCTCCATGGTGATATTAAGCTCGTTACACTAGTTTTTGCGAAAAATGACATGCGCATACGCAACAACAAGACATGTGTGTTTTACTCATTTCGAAGGTGTATTTTATCAAATTTCGTCATCACACAGGTTTTTAGACGCAGCTTTTCTGTGTTGCTGATTTCTGCCATTATGTACCCGTCACATGTGAAACGTTAGTAGCAAAAAGGAAAAAAGCGGCTACTCTTGCCTCAATACATCCGTGTTTACGTTTCTCTGATTCGTGACCAGGAAACTGCTGGCGGAGGACGAGTCTACAAATGTCTTTTTAATCACAAGTTCAACGCTATGATGTCAAAGGAATGCCGAGATGCGCTTACTGTCCGACAAAAGCTTTTGGCTAAAGATTACAAAGTGAGCGAATCGTTGTAAATGGAATTTTCTGGCCTGCGGGTTTGCCACGTGGTGCTGGCAGTGTGTGGTGTTACTGAAATACCATTTTTCACTTAAACGCTCATCGTCTGTTTTTCAAGTTAGTCGCACGCGCAGTGATTTTGTGCGCATTTATAATTAAAACCTGCTATTTTGCGTTTGATCTAGGTGAGTTGTTTAGTTGTTTTGACTTGATTGGACCAGGATTTGCTGTCGTCGCGTCGTAACCACGCATCGTGGGACGCCTGCCGCTTCAGGCAGATTTTTTTGGCGACTCTCCCAGAGGTTGTGGCAGCAATCGTATCTTCTTTTAATAAAACACTCCTCCTGAAGGTTTATGCGCATCTTTTTTTTCACCACTTTTGCACAATATGTTTTAACTGTTTTGATGAGCATCGTTTTGTTCAAGATTCCTCTTTTTGAGATGCTAGCTTCGTCAAACAGATAAGAACACCTTACAGGATACTGACGATTTGATCTCATGTGGCACAACTCATACGCCACTGCTGGGGGTTATATGCAACATTTCTTTTTCGTGGATTGAGACAAGGAAAAAAAAAAAAAAAACAAATTTCACGCGAGTTTCAACATTATCAATTCTTTTAATAAATATGTTTTCTGATTTCGTTTCACATGTCTTCAATCGCTGTACCTGTTCTATTTTATCAAAAAATGCACGGTAAATTCGTTTGATGTGAACTGCAGTAATTTGGTTTCAATCATTTCATTCAGCTAAATACATCGCAACTGACAGCGTAAAGTGCTGACGTGTTGATGTTATGTATCTTTTAAATGGAAAACGCGAAATAATAATCGCTAACGCTTGGTAAACGTCTTCTTTTGCATTTGATGTCATCAACTTGATGCATTGAGTGATTTAAATTAAATAAATAGATCAGGGGTGGCCAATCAGTCAGAGACCAAGGGCTACGTTTCTTACTGTGTTACCGTAAAGAGCCACACCATACACATGGGCACACATGAACATCACCCCATCTCTTCCTCACTCACACATATACCTATGATCAGTTAGATTTATTGTAAATATCACACACCAACATGACAATGACAGAACTTTACAAGCCATTTATTGTTATGCGTGTTAGGTTACTTAGTGGGACTTCTGGCATTCCTTGTCTTGAACAAACCATATACGGTATTTACGTCAGAGCCGCCGCGGGTTGGCCAGGCCTGAAATAGATCGTAATTATGATCTACAAACAGTAATTCACTTAAACTTTCAAAATGGGGTGTTTTCATAAGGTTGCTATAAGTTTGTAGGTTTGGTTGTGAAACCTAAATAAATAGTCATTTGTTGGCTTACAACAAGTGCGTCGATTTGCTAGTACGCGCAAAGGACTATCCTGATTTTGAAATTAGCTGTCATTTAAGGCCAGTGACTCTTAGCCATGTTTTTAGAGTTGATTGTGTAGTTTGGTTATGTAATCTACGCAACAGATTTCCATGGCTAGCATGTTGTTCTTTGCAAAGGAGATATTTTTGTTGTTTCGTGTGAGTACCCGCGTCTTGTGCTACCTGTACTTGATAAATCCGGGATGAATGAAGCTAATGTGATTTTTGAACATGCTCCCGTCCAGACAACTACACTAGACACGTAGACTGCAGCAAACCTCCATTAAGGCAAGTCTTGGAAAAATGTTTTTCTCGGAGGCACGGCACTTCGGCCCGTATGACATTCGTTTTCTTATTTAAGTTTCTTGGACGTTCATGGCTGGAAACGTACGTTCGTACTGATTAGAATATTTTGTTTTCGCAACCGACGGCTTGCTATATTTGCTATCTTCCTCATCGGTGTTATGTCGAAATGGATAGACGCACGCGAGTTCAGTCTCCACCCAAACCATCTTGCGCCAACAACATATGCCACAAGTTTTAGACTTGGGTTGCGATTTTTGTTATTGCTTCGATCTTAATCAATTCAACTGCGACAGGTGAGCTACACTCTGGCAAAAGCTTGTTCTGCGGAGATCAAAAAGCACAAGTGCAATCACCACGACCACAATGCTAACGACCAAAATGATTTGATTGGCTTGTCTTCAGTGTTGTTGTGCTTGGAAGACGCCAAGATTCATAAATGTAAGCAGGTTCCAGCATGAATATTTACTTCCAGTTGTTTATATTTTATTTGTATTTAACTGTATCGTCTCTCTTCAGAGTGCCTTTAGGTATTTCACCATTGAAATGCCCAAATACGTATTTTCTTAGTATCAAGTATCCTCTTTACCCATAGAAAGCCCCATATGTTTGGGAGTTTTTACGGTAGTGAACTACGGTTCCATTAAGTAATTTTTTCTGATAGAATCTGCACATTAAGTGGTGAAACACCAAACCAAAGACGTGTTTTTCTGACATCAGCAAATAATCTATTTTGCCTGAGTTTTTGAGGAAATATGGAAGCAGATGACTGGAGTGACACAGCATAAAACATTAATGTGCTGATGACCTTACAGCCATCAAAGTTTGTTCCTTTGCTTTGCATGCTCGCTGTGCAGTGTCGCATAACAGAGCACGCGGACACTCTCGTTCGCACCTCTTAGAGCGCTTTGCCGCTGTTACTCTTCACTGCAGCTTTATAGTAGCCGTGCGTCGCTGCAGCGTAATGGATACGGATCGAAGCACGTTTTTTTGTACTTGCGAGAGTTTTAAGTGATGTTGTCAAGTTTGCTTGTAAAAGTAACCTTCCTTACGTGGGCCGTGACGTCAGGAGATTGAGAATTTATCGATTGGCGTTTGTTGCAAATTGCGTCAGTGCTGCTCTCGCAACGGTGGCTGTTGTTTTTCGAACAAAGCATGATACAAGCCTCGCTTTACAAAAGTAATGCCTGAAATAGTTCGAAATCGAGTAGTTGACTGTACGTTCTTGCATGCATATGTTTTTTTTTCAGACTTCTCTATAGAAAAAAATGCTGAACTTGAGATGAGATCTTGGTTTGGTAGTCACTTTCACACGCACTAATAAATTTGTTTTGAAGTTCATGCGAAAAAAATAATTAAACTGGGTTAATCTAGAAGTTGGGCATTGAAAAAGCGCGTTATCTGACTAATGTTTAATCAATAATTACTTCTTAGTGCAAACCTACTGCAAGCACGAACTTGTAAAAAGTTGCCTTCTATCATGATTTTTTAGTTTTCGATCTTGTGTTCAGTATTTTTCAATTTTTTTAATCCTGAACAGCGACTGTAAGAGAGTCGTGCGAGGCCGAGTTGGTCGATTTCCGGCGAATGCTGATGGAAGACTTCGAACTGTCGCCCGAAATCACTCACAACTGCGCCAACGAGATCAAGACCCATTGCGGGAACCAGCTGTCGAAGCAGGGCGAAACCTTGCACTGCTTGATGGGTTTGGCCCACGCGCCCGCAGATGACAACCAACCCACGGAAGACAGTTTGCTTGGGGACAAGTGTGACGCAGCTGTAAGTCTACTGTCTTGTTTGTGAACGGTGTGGAAAGCGTGAGTTTGGCGGAAAGAATTTGTTGCCGGTGTGTTGATGATGCAATTGGTCGGCATCGTCGCATTTTTGGACCAGATCGCGCGATGCTGCACATGCAGTGGTGCTCCTCACAGGAACACTTCAGTATTTCGAACAGATAAAAGCTTGTGAAGCGAATAATCCTGTGCATTTTCAGATCCTTATATTCCGGATTTCTTGTTCGTGTCATTCATCATGAACGCCACAAGGCAGTTATTTGAAGTTACCGATGTGTTAACAGCTTTGTGGTTATTCCTATTTCTCGTGCTGACCTGGCCTTTTATCGATTGAAAATCTGCGCTGCCGCACTTTTCTTTTGCCTTGTGCCAGTTCCGTTCTACGTTGTGAGAAACAACTGAAATCGCTTGAAGCAAACCGGTACTTTTCATTCTGTTGCTGCCTGACGTCATTTAGCTTAACTCGTGGCGACCTGCGCAGCTTCACGGACCGTGGCGTTGTCAGTGGTTTAATTATGGCGGCTTTTCGTTGTAGTGAGCAGTCTTACTGCGACGGCAATTCGTACTTTGTGAACCACGTCCACTGAACCGGGTTTCTTGCTGAGCACAATACAAGCTAACTACTGCGTTGACATGGATGTCATTGTAATGTGATTTTTCCTATACAAAATTTTCAGCAGCCGTGATTGGTGAAAGGAATTGTTGCCACGGACGGCAGCAGACAAATTTTAAATCTCATAACCGGTGTTGATGGGTGTCGCCTGTTATAACTCAAAAATCTTGCAGATTTAATTCAACTTGGCAAAAAAATATCCTGATAAAGTATCCTCGTAAAATTGTCTGTATTATCTGATATCCTCTACGATTAGTGTCACATTTTTTCCCGGGTAAAGCATATCCAAATTGCAAAAACAAACTTCATACAGACGGTATAGAACGATTTTGTTGTAGTTTCCATGCTTTGGTTTTGATTTGTCTGTTATGCGTACCGCAGCTCGACAGCGCAATGGTCTCGTGAACCATGCAACAGTGCATGAAACGTATCGACTTCCTGTCAGTGGAAGCGATACTTGTTCATTTACATGGATTGATCGGCTCCGCTTTCCAAACATTGGTATTTATTCGATGTTAGAATCTGTCCAAGATTTTTTTCGTAACAACAGTTAACAGAACGGTCACACGGTTTTACATTGCACAGTTCATAACCTTTTGTATGTCTGCTAAATACATGGTAAACTGATATTTGTGGGCTGGCTGATTTTACAGCGTGTGTCCAACATCTATCTATTTTGCAACTTTTTGCAGCTGAAAGACTTGGTAAAAGAAACGGAAGTCGCCCTCGATTACAGGATGGACGTTGTGTTGACGGAAGCCTGCCAATCGGTCATTTCATCGTCCTGCAACAGCTTCCAAGAAGGCGATCCAATGTGAGTCGGTGACGTTCGCTGCTGCTGCTGTTGGTGTGTCTTTGGTGCGACTGCACGCCTTGTGGAACTCACCCATGCGCTACAAAAGATTGCAGGTTATCGTTTTCTGCTAAAGTCCTTTCCTCCGTCACTGCCTTTGTACAATCCGAACAAGAAACCTTTTAACGCTTCAAAATTTGCCACTGGTGTGTCGACTGGATATTTTCGCTGTGGTTGCTCGAGCATGGTCGTTGTGTCGCGCAGAGTGCTCTCTTGTCTGATGGAGCAGCTGCACACGAAACGGATGACGAAGACGTGCGAGAAGCGTCTCGTTGAACTCCAGTATTTTATCAGTCGTGATTTCAAGTAAGTTCAGTTGAAGCTACCTGCAGTTCGGTAGATACTCTCATTTATCAAACAGTTCGCCATGTTTCGTTTACCAGGCTTGCTGTAAAAGCATTCATACATCGATGGCCTGACCTTAGCTGATGGAATCCTCTTGTTGCTGTCACGGCGTATTTACTGACAAACGGCATTTTTCAAAATAGAAATAAGAGTGGAACTAGCCCATCTCATCGTCCAGTGCGCTTGGAAATATTTGCTATAAACAAAAATTTTAATGTGTATAATTTGACAGTTTTGAAAGTTTTATCGATAGTTTTATTGATTTCAGACGCAAGGCCCACAGAACATGGCTAGCGCACATATAAAACACAGTAAGACACTTGCGAATTTATCATACTCGAGGCAATTATACACGCCCTAACACATACCAGACGAAGCTATCGGCAACGTGGGTAAAACAAGCATTTTAACGATCTAAAGTCGTACTTATGTTTTAAACAAGTGAAACCTTGCAGCCAGGACACCGAAAAACTTTGCGGTTATCGAGTCGAAGTGCCCCAGCACAATGAAACATCTCAGTGATTGCCAAAAGTGTAAACAAAGACACAATTGCGTAAACAGTGAAACAGACCTGAGATAAAGAAAGGATCATGGAAATGCTTCAGTTGCCTACCACAAAATGCCAAGCGCCACGTTGCAAACCATACGAGTAATCCGAAACGCATGCCAAACGTATGCGTAAACGATAAAACAGATGAAGTGATAGTATTTTTATTGAAAAGTTAACTAGATGTATCCAATAGTAAAGTTTTACAGACATTCATCCATATTGCAACAACAAAAACGATCGGTGTCGATTACTAAAGGCGTTATGGGATTTATCCTTGAATTGTTGATCTACATTTGCCCAAAGAGTAGCTCCTCGATGAAAAAGTGTTTTTTTGCCAGCGTTTGTTGAAACTTGTATAAAATAGTTTTGGTTGGTTGCAGATCTTGTATTATGACAATGAACTTTAGCCGTTTTCTGAAACAAGTCTTTAAATGATGTTGGCAACATTTCATGGTGAAATTTATGCATCAGTTTAGCTAATTCTAATATATAAATATCGTGAAGTTTCAGAATATTGAGAGATTTATACAGAGGTGTAATATGACATCTACAGTTGTTATATGTAATAGTTCATAGAATATTATTGTGCACTGCTTCTAGTGGTTGCAAAACAGAATTAGTAGCTTTTCCCCATGAAACAACGCAGTATTTTAGATGATAATACACAAGACTAAAATATAACATTTTTAAAACCTCAAGTGATACCACATTTCGAATTTTATATAATAAACATGATGCCCTAACTAGTTTTGATTTTATGTATTGCACGTGAGATGACCAATCTAACGAGCTGTCTATCAAAACCCCAAAGTATTTTGCACATGTTGTTCGTTGAAAGCAGCTGTCATTAATTTTTATTTGGAACGCACAAGTTTCCAATAGATTGATATTATTTTTCAAAGATTTTGTAACCATAAATGTTGATTTGGAATAATTTAAGGACAATTTATTTGAACGCAACCAGTTGTCTACTTCAATTAGTTCCGGATTCACCATGTGCTGCAAATTGTCAAGATTTTTATGAGATAGACCAGCGTTCCCCAAAGTCCAGCCCGCGGGCCAGATCCGGCCCGCGAAGGGTTCCAATCCTGCCCGCGAACTTTCTCAGAAATGTTTAGTATTCTAACAATTTCGTGTAAATCAATTAATGTGAAATGTGATTACACGAAACGGCTAAAAAGCATTTGCTTTAATTGAGACTTTTATCCTGATAAGCTTTAGGCTACAACAACCAAGCTTATCTCTTGGATCAAAAGATCAACTACAAACGTTTTGGAGTTCACTTGCATTTTGTGTAACAGAAATGATTTATTTAGGACCTAGGCCATGCTTTTTAAGGTTACGCTTTGCGTACAACTCAGACAAGTAAACAGAAACATAGAAAATTATCTTAGTGGATTTTTCGTTGGACGTTACTGCGCACCAGCCCCCTACTATTGTGTTTGAGTTTGGCGCCTAGACTGCTGTAGAATCCACATTAGCGTGCATAAAAAATTTGTAAATTGCAGCAGGCATTTGGCGTTTGAAGTATAAGCGTTATTTGGCGGTTTTTAGATTTTTTTAACAGGAGTACTGCATGCTAATTTTGAGCGAGTTTGTTGGCTACCGGTATTTAATACCGTGAATAGCAGTGGTGGAGTCTCGACACTTGATCTCGAGGCCAGTTTCGACAGTGGTGTAGGAGGCGGGGATGCAGGAG
>Ga0210059_1008718_pt1 | contig 15945 bp, 10 predicted proteins | sample Ectturendosymbi2_FD_188042 | JGI IMG/M metagenome (GOLD analysis project Ga0210059, IMG submission 188042) | Ecteinascidia turbinata endosymbiont from Florida, USA - Sample 2 (SPAdes) (version 2) | ecosystem: Host-associated > Tunicates > Ascidians > Unclassified | place: Key West, Florida... | reverse complement strand
GTACTACATTGTAATAAGCAGGATGACTTCATTCATACGTATATCTCAAAAGCTTGTGTTTCATCAAAGTAAATGTATTTGCGCCATCAAACGTATACTCTCTACTACCGCGATGTATGTATCCTCATCTTCCTTCATGTATTTGCGTATTTCATGTTACTGCTATGCATGCTTAAATTCAAGCGACTTGCGTGTGGGAGTGACGACTTTACTCAATACAATACAATACAATCACTGAGGATGTAAAAAGGGTTCAACTCAAAAACACATTCAGACAACGCTTGGTTTCGACATTGTTCAAAACGGTGAAAAGAGTTTTGTTTATGAGGCAAATCACTCGAAGTTACGTAGCACTTTGCAGCGATGAGGTAGCCATGTTCAGTTATCAGATGCATAGATTGTCATACATCAAAAATGATTGTGTTGTGTACATTGTTAAATGTTGCACTTAGTTCAGCTGTAAAAATCATATCGGAAAAACGATGGTACTTAGAAGCGGAAACGTTTTTCCGAAAGAGAGGCTTAGAAAGTTGGAGCTATCCGAGTTGGGAACTCCAATGATACAGAAAACGCGTCAACCCAACAAAACAAACATAGAAGCGTCTGTAAACAAAATCAAAATTAGTTTAAAGCCTCAACAATACAATGTCTATTTTTCCTCCCTGGGTGAAGTGTTTGCAATAAAAATAGTAGGACTTCAAAATTTGTTTCAAAATCGTCATACTTTGTTTGTCATTGGAAAATAATCCCCGATATAACTTCCTAAAAATTTCTAATGGTGAAAGGGTCGTGTTGTAACAACACTGAAAAATCAATTCTTTCCCAGTGTTCGATAGCGTGTTTTTATTTGGACAAGCACAGTTTGCCTATGGCAAGTTCGCAAGGAAGTGCTGCACTGTCAACTACACAAGCACCAAAACTCCAACTGTTTGACAAGCGAGCGGATATTTTAAGGTGCGTCTGTCCACTCAACAGCAGCTCGTGCTGAAGTGCAAACGCTGCAGCCAAAATCGCATTTTAACCAGTGGGAGGCGACAGAGAGCTGTACTCTGAACAGTACTGACTTGGTCCAGCACCTGAAGTCTTTTGTTGGAGTTGCGTTAACGCATAAACAACAACAACGCCAACAAGCAAATATTGAAGCAAAATCATGTTGGACGTTTCGACAATAAATTCTTTTCATCGTCAGCAAAACGTCAAAACATTCTGCACGATTTCATACAAATTTAAATGGCTTTTGTTTTTCAGACATCGACTTTGCATGGCCGTCAGACTGCGTTGTGCCGTCTTAAATACAATTCGTGACGAGCGGACGAACACTAGTTGATGTAACTGCTTGTCAGCGAAGCCTCAGGATTTCGTCAACTAACTAAGATCACAAGTTTTTGAGCTTGATCAGCAGCAAACGAGTGTCTGAGGCTGAGCAAAGCTCAGGGCACGGGTCCTGTCCAGGAGAGTGAGACGTAGCAAACCAATAGCATAAGATCAACGTTACAGCAACCAATTTCTTGAAAAGTCATAGCGTTTAGATTAGTTCAGAATGTTTATAGATACTGGTTTGTTTGCTTGCTCGCACTCTCTGTGCCGGGGATTTTCTTGACAGCCATGACGTCAAACTCCAAGTAAATTCAACTTCATTGCACTATTTGCTTGTGGCAATGCTATGCGAATTCAGTTCAGACTACCTTGAACTCTTGAAACGACAGGCCAACTTGAAAACCCTCGTCCACCACTACAGTCCAGACGCATTCTTTGCTTGGGCGGTAGTCATCCGGATAGTTCGGACTTTGGATTTGGCCCGCGTTCTTCCTGACGTCACCACCGCACACAGCTTCGTACTGAACAGAAACAGCGCACGAGTTAAGCTGAAGGAGGAAACGGAGTTTTGCTCGCACTGGCAGCTTATAACGACCATTTCGGCACCAAAGGTTTTTGTTGTTTGTAATCGCTCTCATCATTGTTTGTAATTACTTTCCAACAACGGAGTTTAAAAACGAACCAAAATGTGCAATTGATTAAAACGCGGAACATCACAGCAAATACTACATACCACTAAAGATAATAAAAGTGGACTCGACAAGTTTTTTATGAGCTGCAGAAATTGACTGCAGGCCGAAGCCTGAATTTTGCTTCTTTCTTCGGGCAGTTGAAGTTATTGCTTTCTGCCTAAGGGATTCTGTGGAAATTCACTCAGTGGCGGTGGTTCAAAAGGATCGAACGCCCAACATCTCGATTGAGAGGCGGACACTCTACGTTAGGACTATCGCCACCCATAAATTTTTTTGAAATCACAAATCACAAAAAATGTAATAAAATCAATCCTGAAAACATTTAATTTCTCACCGACATCTTAAAACCACGGCCCCGGTAGTTGCTAGATATCTTAAGACGGATCCACATGCGACTGTCTGTTGAAGTGATCTGTGCAGGAATGGCTCGACCACAGTATCGACCTAAAATGCAGCAATTTGAAACAAAACGTGGTCATTCTGCACAAATAATTTGGAGGAGCATTTGCGACACTGCGCCATTTCACTTTTTTGTTTAGGGTCAGGCCCGTAGCCAGGTTTCAAGGTTGGGCAAAATAGATTTTTAAGGGGGAAATATTTTTGTTTTTACTATAAAACAGTTTGTTTTGGACACAACAAATTTTGGGTAGGTACAAAAAGAATTTAGGGGGCACTGCCCCCGAATGCCCCCCGTTGCTACGGGCCTGTTTAGCAAATGCAGCAAACTCAAACATTTTAACCGTCTGCCGGAATAAGCGTTAAAACCGGCTCTGAGCAAATGAAACTGTCGCTTTGGCAATATTAACATGAGACAAGCGAACCAGATCAGCAAATCGACAGATGTGTCGTCTCCAAACGTCGATTGTATTTGAAAGAAATGGGCGTTTATGTACTTGCGGTGAAATATCAAGCAAACGTATAATATGCTTTATTTCATTTCAGTGGTATCAACCATTACGAAGCTATAAATTTTCTGTTGGTCATCGTCCAAATCAGGACTGTAAGCTGCGCACGTGCTGTGCAATTTGCACTGATGTAGTTTTTCTACAAAAACTATCAGAGATAAAAAATTCGATGAAAATACACATGAAACTGGACACATGTTGGTTGCAACCAACGGGATCCTGTCATTTACTGACAGCTCTGCCTCGAAGCAAAGAAGGTGCAAACAATCGTCGAACACTTTATTTGAACATCAAGTTCTGGTCGATCTTTGCGCCGAAAAACTTTGTCAAACAGATCTCTTAGGGAAAAAATAAAAGAACCATGCTTTCCTGAACACTATCGAACACGTATGCGTTACTTACTAAAAAACGGTTTGCCTCATAAGCATTTAAAATTTCCGATAGAAAAAAAACAAAGTGCGCCGAAAAATAATGAAATCGCAAGCTTCTGGAACAGAACGTGCAGGCGTAACAGGACAGCGCACAGGCGATTCTAAATTTTTGACGTGCAGTCTTCCTCACCGATAAGTGGAGACTGATGCCAGTGGCCATCGCGTATCTCGACGTAGTCGTACCAGCAACCTCCGCTGCCAAAATAGAGAATAAGTTGAAGCGGTTGCACGATGAGCTTTCAGTGATGACAGAACTGAAAAAGCAGGTGTTCCCCTACTATTCCAAACCCGCTCAAAGTCGTATCAATGAAAGGGAGCCAGTATAACTGGCTCAGCGCATTATCTGGACGTGGAGTGGAACATGACGCGTAGGCTATTTTTACTTGACAGAGTATTATCCCATAAACATCGGTTTACAGCAAATAAGGTCGCCTGTTCGTTTAGAAATCGACGCCGGTTCACAACACAGGTGAAAATTGCACATCAGACACTGTCATTGCGCATTAGCGCCTATCGTAACTATCACGGGTTTGAAAAGTTGTGCAGTATATGAAAAGGACGATTAGGAGCTTCAAGAGTATCACCGACAACATAACGTATTTAAAGATGATCTTGAAATAGAATCTGGGTTGGCTGAACCCAAACCATCTCCTTTTCACCTGGTGTATGGTCTTTTTAATGAAAACAAAACAAAACGGACAGGCTTTGAGTAACTTTAAGCTCCGAACAGACGCGAGAAACGCATGGTAAATGAAAAAGTATAGTCGACAAATGGTTGCTTTTATTCTCTCGCAAAGAAGGCGTTTCAAACCAATTAAATTGTACTCTGGCGACTTTATCAAAAGCATATTTCCTCGCAAACAAAATGAACGTGTTATGGACTGATTGACAGACTGTGTTTGAATCACGGCATGATCTCTCTGGAAACCAATCGCTGAGCTCTTCAGCGCGAAGGTCGACGCCAGAGGTTGAAACATGAAAATGATCGTCACATTATGTTAAGGCCACTCACGGCAACACGAAAACCTGCATGGTCGGACCATGATTCTATACTTCACATCGCGCTTAACAATCGTCAAGAAACCAGGATGAATCTCCGATGAACTCCGCAAAGATGTGTTAAGCGTGCTTTTTATCCAGGAACTTTAGCGTTTCGATTTTCACGCTGCCTTTTTTTTTTTGCTGGTGTCGTTCAGCTTAACAACAGCTGGCATATTTTTCGTGCTTTTTGTTTCTGATTCGGCTGTTTTGTTTCTACTCTGATTTGTTTGAAATCTAAAAAATCTGGTAGGCTTAAGTGACCATCAAGCCCATTGTCAACGTTCCGCGTATAAGCTAAATTGATTTCATACGGCAAGCCGTGTGTATACGCACTTGATCGTACGTTCACTGATTCTAAAGCTGCGTCTCAACGTACAGCAAGCAGACCGGTAAAAAGTTACTCCATGCGCCTTTGTCACACAAGCAAAAAAAAGATCTCAACAACTTTGGCCTGTACCTCCTGTACAGGTCCATGTCAGTGAAGTCGACAACTATCTTTTCACCGGGCGTAACGCTGATTCGCCATTCGCAGTTGGAATGCAGGGGGTAAGGCTCGGGATAGTTCGGCGACGTGATGTTACCGGTGGTGGTCTGCAGAGTGTGACCGCACGCTGTCAATGCAAAAGATGCACGAAATTGAAACGACAGCATTTTCAGTCACGCCAGACGTAATGCGAGATCCGATGCAAGTTGGTTGGTCCGGAAAGCGCGACGTATCAGCGGGGGCGATAAATCTTACTGCGATAAAACACCAGTTTTGTTCTTCATGCATTCTTATCTCTTCGCAAAAGCAATTTCTACAGCTCTATTCATGCACTTTGAACGGAAAAAATGGAGACGACCGATGAGTGAATGCATGTTTGGCCGCAGGCATAGGGACGCTTGCTGGACGATGATTCGTCGTCGTGGAAAAATACGCATCGGCAGCAAAATATTTTGTTTCAATACTTACCACTGGTGTCAGGTTTAGGCAGTTATCAATTTCCAAATCAATGTTGTTGCGGTAATTGAAAGTCAAAGTTGGACAAATGGATTAACTGTCTGTACAGTTTTTTAACGGTCATTGCTTTTTCGCTTTGTTTACAACAAAATTTTCATTGTTTTGGAATGTTTTCCTGAAGCGCCGATGGTTGGTGGCAATGAAACTTCGAATGAACGTAAAATTCCTCAACTTTTCTTTCAGCTTAACGGTTGTTGCTAGTCCGTTTATCGTATTTACAAATGACACATTTGCCCGAGATAAAGCCCTGTATTAATCAAGGTGGTTACAGAATAACTCACTTGGACATCTGTACAGTTTCTTGGCCTGCGCAACGTCTCCTTCACTAAGACGTGTTCTTTGGCCGATGCTTGGCCGGACGCCTGTTTCCTCGTCCACCATGGGCCTAATGGTGTCCAGAAACATTCCTTTGAAAACCAAAAGGCTTTTTTGAGATACTGTGGTCAACTTAAAGCGAACACAATATTACAAAAGGTCGGTTCAAGGATAAAATCTAGCATAAAACAGCATGCAAAATTTTGCAGCAAATGCATGGTGAATGAAGGAAGTAGAAGGTCGATGCGCATTGTGACGTAACAAAAACTTTGTGCATTGTAACTTAATAAAAACCGGGTTGTGACGTAATAAAAACCGATATGGCTCCTAATTGGTATAACGGAAAATAAAACAGACTACATGGTTCCTTCCGCAGCAAACAGGCTATTGAAGACGAAAATTAGGTGTTGCGGTCTACAGCTATCGTCGCACGTCGTGAAAGGTGGGGCGCACTGCCATCAACCCAATAAATTATTAAAAAATTAAACCAAGACCGACGGTGGGCAAGCAATAAATTATTAAGCAGGCGACGAGACAATTACGGAACGCAAAAGATGCAACATCCTGCGGTTACGTAGAACCAATTACACTGCCAAAATTCGATTTCTGATTTATTAATGTTGTAACTGTTGGACTTCATCAGCAATTGACACGTGCCGTGACACAGGGTTGCCAATTTGGCTTTTTTGAAGCCAGGTTTTGAAGTTGTTTATTTTCAAGGCATTTGACTTTTTTTTAATCAAAAGTCGGAAAAGGCTTGTTTCTGGCAAAACATGGTCTGAGCTGCATATTCATTACAAATCTCTTCTGACGTGAGTCTATAACCATGTAGGGTGCAAGAATATCGCAAAGATATTACAGTTGCCCCAAACATTTTCGATGTATTTAATAAGAAACAAATGTACGACAGTGTAATTACGGGGAAAGAAAATGCCTCTAAAGATAGGAATTGTGGAATTTATTATATCGATGTTCCTGACGAACTTTAATGTCTGTTTTGTGTTTTTTATGCATGTTTTATGTGTATATGTCTTAAGACTACTATCTGGCTTTTTTGGGGACAAGGCCTAGCTTTTGGTGAAGACAGGTTGGCAACCCTGCCTTGACAAGACAGCAAGTATGTGATTGGTCGCCTGCGCCGTCTTTTCGGTGTTCGAGAACCTTTTTGCTTATATATACAAACAACGTCACGTGATTTGTATGCGAAATTTTTCAGCACCCTGTGAGCGATGTTTTTGTGAAGAAGTTTTCTATTTGTGTGAATTCTCTTTAGCTTGTCACTGAAAAGGTTGGCAATTTTTTGCAACAAAGCAAATTTTTTGCCTTGCAGTGGCACATGTTTGGAATCAAGGCTTTTATCACTGAATGAAACTGAACATTGGTCGTGGTTTCTAACAATTTTGACTACCTACGAAAACCTATATAATTATAGCGCACCATTGAGACGTGTGGTAGATGCGATCTACTCAAAGTACAGTTCACGGTAACAATAGGCTGGCTGCAATTTTCTGAGCTAGGTTGCAACGTGGAATTTTATAGTATGCATTGCGGAAAAAATTGCCTGGGCATGACATTTGATCGGTGCTTTCGCTTAAAAAAATCGTTAAATATGCAATAATAACATTGTGCGGCAACAAGCGCTCGAGGCTAAGAGGTAGGGAGTGCATTTGCTGGCAACTGACAGTTACAGTGTTTGTCCCGTTACCGATTGCGCTGTCGTTCAGTTGAATAGAGACTATTCGCAACAAAAAAGCGACACAACAGTTCCACTTGCCGCCCCTTGTATCTCACGTACTGACAACATTTTTGTTTGCTTTTGGCGGTTTACACTTGCCTTACAGCGCTCTACTGAAACCCGGTGCCCAATCCGTGGACTTGCTCGTGAGTCGTGAGCCTCGCTTTTGGTCAAGCAGGGCCAATTTTTGACTCCGTTTCTTTTTTATTTACAAATTTCCTTTTTGAATGATGTTTTTCTTTCAACCTAAAAAGACGGATGTGTTATATTTTTACACTGGTGGGAATAAGTTTCCCGGGGCTGTAAGTTTTCCTCAGCCTTTTCTGCCCATCGCTTTTTCCAAGTCACGCCAGACTCACCTTTACTGAATGTGTTTCTTGCGTAGTGCATGATGCTGTGATAATCGTACTTTTCCCCGAGAGAATTGATCTCGGACGCGGCCATCTTCTCGAAGTTATACTCCTGTCCTGTTGCACATGAACACTTTGATCGTTTGAAACCAACGCAAACACTAAACACTTCTTCGTTACGTTCTGGAAACGCATCGAGAAACAATGTAACCCGAAAAACCTTCGCAAAAGCAAGGATAGAACTGGATATAACTGAAAATGACAAGCATCTTTCACAAGGTTTAATGGTTGGTCTTCATCTGTTGTTTTTTCGGTCACAGACCGACTTTTTTTTAAATGACCAAAAAGAATTAAGTCAATTCGGTCAGAATGTCTTAAAAAATTGACGAATGAATGCTGTTACGGCGAGTTTTAATGCAACTGTGAGACAATCGACAGAAATGTTTCAGTGATCAAAATGACTCAGCGAAAAAAAAAAGTTCTCCACTCTCCACGCGTCTTTTTATACAAGCAGCTTCCATTCAAAATTATATTTTGCTTTCAATAAAAACTTATAATACTTGGGTTCCGCGTTCTGCAAAGCTTTCCGAGAGTACCTGAGTGGCTGGTGAACAAAATGTGATAATGGACGACATGCCGCGTAGATCGTCAAGCAACAGGGTATTGCTATATCTCATACGTAACGGCGAATGGGTTACGTGTACGCCGGTTCATTTTCTGAGACTCATATCGAGGTTCGTCCGGAAGCGAAAACTCACAAGGAGAAGTACGCGCGGACCGACTTGCAAATTATAGTCGTCGTCACAGAAAAAAAAACGTGTTATTGCCGCTGTTTGATTTCGCGTCAGCAAACATTCGCGTCGCGGCGAGCGCAGCCTACAATTTCGCGACAATTTGCGCCGCACAGCAGGAACAGTTATAACCTTCTTGTATGTTCTGGTAGACGATTTCGATGTGCTGGTCGCGGTCAGGCCTGGTGTGCTCGTGCCAGAAGCCGATCACGTGACCGAGCTCGTGAACGACGATTCCGAACTTGTCGCAGTTCTTCCCGATCGAGATCGCTTGCGGGCCGCCACCTCGACGGCCGACGTAGGAGCAGCAGCTGGGGACAAAAGATCGGTAAATATCAGATTTGCGTGGTGCATACGATGTTCAATGTATTCGGATACGCGGTTGCACCTTGGATTGAACAGTTCCCCGATGCCCTCCCCAGCAATGACAAGCGCACGTTTTCAATCACAATAACCTGGTTTCTTGTGAAATGTTTTGGAGAAGCATGCGCAATGAAGTTTTCAAATTATAACGTCGACATTTTTATCGTGTTGAGTGCACTGGACAAATTCTTCCAGGGAAGCACAAAATGAATATCTTTAATGTACTACGCAACCTAAAGATATTTTTGTAATGTTAAGATATCGGTTTTTGTCAAGTTAGTACGCTTTATCGCAGGAAGTTTGACATTGTTTTCAGTACACATGCAAAACAGACGCTCAGGAGTATTTTAGGTTGTACTTGTTTCAAAGGCATCTGCGTAATTTATTTGGCAAGTGATCAGCAGAGAACCGAAGAAATGCAATTGCAGAAACGGTTCGGTTCGCACTTTCACTATTGCCATGACGCGAAATTGAGCTGAGTGGATGAATTGAACACGCAAGCTGCAATACATTAAGCTGCACTACGTCTTCTGCAGCTTGCTGGCGAAAACTATGGCTTCATCTGCAGCCATTGCACCAACAAATAGGCAAGCAACAAATAAATTTCGGTTCTGATTAACAAACTGATAACATGCAGAAGGTTTTCTTGATAAAAGACCGAATTACAGTTTCTTGGTGACCATCAGTTTGTCACCAACACCAGGAGATACGTTTGTGCACAAATAGAACGCACACGACAAACTCACCCGCATGGTCTGTACGTGAACTTGATGTACGATTCTTCGTTCGTGCGTTCGATAAATGTAATGCAAGTCTGGCCCTCCCAATGACGCATCGCCTGTTTGAACATCGCCCTCTGAGAGCCTGTATGAAAAAATCGAAGAAATTGGAATTGTTTATAAAAAAACCGAGAAGCGATTTACTTCAACGTCGCTTTTGTTTTAGGATAGAAACAACAGACCTGACAGCTCGCATTGATGTGCAACTCGGAATTAGTTCCGCATTTTGTTCCGATTGAAACTTACGACAGACCCCAGTGGTAATAACGCTTGAAGTGCTGCCACTTGCACACGCTTTTACCATTTATTAAATTGGTCTAGTTTTACGGAAGGTAGAGGCACTTTGCCGTCACGGACAACTGGTTGCTCACAGCACCAGAGTTAATACCAGAAACCAAATGAATGAAACTGGAGGTGATCTGACATAAGATGTGTCCGAAAGTTAACGGGTGGGCATGCAAAGCTTTTTGCTGACCGAAGTCATCACGACACTAATTCCGCTGTCGCCGCATATCATGGGATTATTCTTAGCTTTGCCACGCAAATCAAGGATGGCGAGCTTATGTAGGAAGAAATTGACTGCAAGGAAGGACTGCGCGAAAAACCGTATTATCGCTTGTATAAACTCTGATTTTCTTCAAGTACTTGTGCTTGGGCGCGCGTGGGAATCTTCTTTGTGACGTGCTGACCAGCAATCTAATGGCGATGAGCATATCCTCAATCCAGGATGTTTCTAGTAAAGCGCAAGCGAAGCGTACACGCCGCTTTGCAGTCATTGTTCCACCTCCGGGTGCACAGCAAGGTTAGGTTGCCAAGCGGTCCTTTGGCAGAGTCCCGTTCGTGAAACCCGCGCTCACAGCCAATATTGACTCGGGGATTTTCACTTGCTGCACGAGCAAAGTGGGGAAGAGGGTACGAGCTAAAGCGATTTGTCACAGCGAGCGCTTGAAGGTGCCCTTCGTAAACAACCTTTCAAGTTGACGCTGAAAGTCGTCGAGTAGTTGATTAGTTCTCAGCTATATTTGCACAGTTTCGAGGTGTCTGCTGGTTGGCGGATAACTTGCATCAAGAAACCGAACACCGTCACGCCGGTGAAGATAAAATCAACAGCTAGAAGACTCACTTAAGTCAAACATTCGATCAAGCAACATTTCAAACCAGTATTGTTCATTTTATGCTACTAGAGCTCCCATGGCGGTCATAGGCGTGTCCAAGAGGTCACTTGGGCTGTGGTCTACCATTTCCAAAACAAAGCTGTAGCAAACTATAAAAACAAAGCTTTAAAATCTGGCGTTACGTTGGTGATATGCCGGAGAAACAGCTGATAACCTATTTTTCTTGCTCTTCGCTTTTCTTTTCGATGAAAAGTTACTTTTTCAGGTCCCAACATTTTTCCCCCAATTATTTGAAAATACCATGAGACCAGATAAGCAAAAATGTATTAGTATTGAAAACATTGAGGACTTTGTTGTGCGCTGAAAAGTTAAAGCGATGCAGTCGTGCAATCATAATTTTTGGCGGGTCAATGTTGTCTGAGAAGCGACTGTTTTCTTCCAATATATCTTGTCATTGTTTAAAGTGTTCCCAGACGTGCTCGAAGTCGACGCGACTGAGGTCAAGATATAGAAATGCGGCATGACAACTTACGCTGAGCAAATCGTTCAGTAACAAAGTGCAAATTATCTGAACTTTATGACGAACGACGAACCCAGAGCAACTTACAAACCTATTATATCACGCGCGAGAAAACTTTGTATCACGCGCAAGAAAACGTTATATCACGCGCGAGAAAGCTTTGACGTTCGTGCGCGGCCGGTTCTGTTCAACGAATGCGAATCTCAGTCCAACCTCGCCATGATAAGCTGCTGTGACGCGCTCACTACAATAAAGGAAGCGGTAGCTGCAGAAAATGAGCAGAAAACCTGAACCGAAATCACGTTCAACATGATGACTCATGCGGTCGCAACACACAGGACGCCATTGTCAAGGGTCGCCTTATCGCGACAATGATCGACCTACTCCTGGCCGCGCGCTGACAAGAAATTCGTACGTGAAGTCGTCGCCCGCACTGGTGAAGGAAAGGCTAGAAAACGTGTCTGAAGCGGCGTCTTGCTTTGCCGCCTCAGAAACTGAAGGGAGCGTGAAGGATGGGGATGTTTGACCATCGCCGTCGAACGACTCGCAACAAAACTTTAAAAGTTAGGAATATGTGTCACGTTTCATAACTTCGAGCGAGAATAATTTATGATCGTAAACGGACGCGTTGAGCGGCGTTAGTCATCGCTACTTTCACGGCGAAAGATTTTGTGTAAACCGCTACAGTGCTTTTAAAGGAGAGATGCTAGAAACGGTAGATTTACAGCGGAATCCAGAAGGCTCATTAGGCATAATTGCCGTCATAGGAAATCGTCTGCCACCGTGGGTGATGAAGACATCAAACTTTTCAAGCGCCAAAGAAACCGATGCCACGACGGCAGGAACGTTTGGCCGAACGACTTTGCAGCTGTTGATACTGAAACCATTTACGGTGAGGCGGGTGCCGTCAATTGCTGCGCTTTCTCGAACTCAACTGATGTTTACTTTTGCGTTTCTCATTTCCGTCCGAAGCGTCATGCCAGGCAGCGTGGTGGACTTCATAATCGACGACGCGATGTTTTCATAGCGAAGGAACACCACCGACAAAGTTGATGATTTCATGAATCGGTTACTTGACTGGCGGGCGGCGTCGCATAGGCACATTCCTGTTCTTTGTTGGCAAATGCAACGTCGACTTTCTCGGGCACTTGAAGTCGCGCGCACAACCAGGTCGATCTCAAATTACGTTCAAAGACTGCCGAAGACTACGAGGTTAAGTGTCAATTGGCCTTCCGTAATCTGCTGCGACGACACACGTGGTGCTGGCTCGAGTCTTCAGGTGCATCGTTTGAAAAGCATAAGAAGTACAGCAATGGAGAAGCAACCAGCTGGTCTTTTGTTCGCAAACGTGAACAAAACCAAAGCAGCAAGCAATAAGGAACAACGTTCAAAGTCGTCTCTCAATTTCTTTTTTCACCAGCAGAACAAGTTACCACCAAGCCCAGGTTTCCGAACCTGCCAGTGCCACAACCATGTTTATCACCAATTTTTTTCAGATACTTCAAACATTACCAGATGTCACTGATCTCTACCAACTACTTTGATCGCCTCATCACTTCTACGACAGACGACCGAAATGTCGACCTTGGTCTCGCGTAACTAATGCGTAGTTGACGCAGTTCGCATATACAGTTTGTGTTGTCCGTGCACTCTGCGTCTGAAGACGCGGTTTACCGACAAAACCCTTGCAAATTCTTAGGCTTTCTCCAAACTGTGTTTCTCTATTTTTGTCATACCAAAGCCCGATTAGTCTCTGTCTGAAAGGTATTAGGTGGAAACTGTTTACATTCAAAACCTACAGCCTCTAATACAATGGTTCTTAACCTTTTTACTTATTTTACTCTTTTATCAAACAAGATTACCAGATTTTACCCCAATACACTCAATGGTGCTTTTTTATTGAAAATACGAAATTAACAAACTCGTACAGTTTAGAATGATTTATAAAAATTTAAATTGACTGTAATTTATGATTCAGCAAATTTACCCCTTGGGAGATTATATTTGCCCCCAGGGGTAAATTTATTCCAAGTCAAGAACCACTGCTCTAGTACATTTGTTGGGGTGATAAAAAGTCACCATCCCCTTCATGCATCATCATTATTTGAGTCCACACGTTTATCTTCCGATTTGTCATATTCCTTTTCAAAACATGTAATCAGGTTGAAATTTTGGCCCCATTATCTTCAGTTTAAATGTGTTCTACAGACGACGTATAGTTTGTGCGAAGACGATGACGTCAACAGGAGTTCTCGCGCGTGCGTACATTGTCGATAGTTAGATATACACGCTCATCAAATAACGTTGTCACGCTCGTCAGATTTTGCCAGCGCGTCAGAAAGTTAGAAAGCGGAACCGACAGCTCGCCAGCGGTTGCGCTGCGGAAACAGCACTCGTCTCTGATTTTGACAAATGCTTCCCTTCGTAAAGTTCAGGCGTTGCTTTGATGTTTGCCGCAGAGCGATCGGTTAAAAGGTAACAAAGGATACAGCGCCGCCTGCTTGGCAACTACGGTTCTGCGAAATTGCCATTATCAGAAAACCAAATTAAACGCTCTAAGCAAAAGCCGATGTAAGGTTTAGTCCAGTGGATTTATTGCTTGCCCGTTGATGTGCTGCTTGGTACACGGAGAACCTTGCTAGCTGCCAAGCAGTTCTCCATCTTTTTTTGCATAAGACCACATACCGTGCGTTCCAATCTCCACCTAGCCATATTTACTTTCCAGCTGTTTTGTCGCGCAAGTAGGTGAGGAGGACCGTTATGACGTGAAACGGGACATTAACAATGAACTAGTGCGACGCTAATGAAATAGGACTGTCACGGTGGCGGTTTTCCCTCTCCATCCAATGCGAGAACCCTGGAAGAAGTTCACGGGAAACAGTATCAGCCCAGTCAACTCATAACAACAGGAACGGAGATGGAACTAAAGGAACTTAAGCAAACGCGTCAATTCTGATTGATCGCGATAGGAGGAAAGGTTTGGCGATGAGGAATGCCCGTTCGCGATGGTTATGAATTCGCCACTTGATACCAGCGTCTCGAGCGAAGTTCCGTTGCTGCTTGCTCGAGTAATCTGAGATGACGATTGTAAATCAGTTCGCGAAAGCGCGCGAGCCCGCGCCCCAGTCGACAAACAGTTGCAATCGCGAAGTGCGACATCGTTTGGTTCGGTGTCGGAGAAACCCGCGATCAATGCAATCTCTATTGATTTTCTTTCGCGGCGCATCGTTGGCTACTTTCATTTTTCGCCGTAATGCGGATTTTACACAGAAACATCAAAACAACTGTTTCTCGCAGAGGTCACGCGCGTGTTACCCGAACTTGCTTCAGATTTCTTGCGCGTGCACACAAGCAGTAATAGAAGGACAGCTCGCATCGCCGAATCCTCTGGAACAAATCCATATGAATCACCTGGTCGCATGACGCAATGCGCAGGGGACTGCTAATAAACCTCGGAAGTGGTCATTAAAAGCAGTAGTTGGACTCTTGTGGCGAAACGCTATCAGCAACATGCGTCACTAAAATCGGTCAGAACTTTTGCATTATTGAAAGGTCGACAGTAGTTAAAAGTGATTTCGTTTCTTAGTTTTTTTAGTTCTACTTGAACACGCGCGAATCGTATTGCACTCTGTTAAGATCTTAGTTTCTGATCCTTGGCTGCGAACGGATTCCTGTCGACAGACAGTGAATTAGTTTCTGTTGTTTTATATTTAACCTTTCAAAGAATAAAAGGTTTTCAAGTGCGCTTAAAAACTGCAATAGCTTTGAAAATTCGAGGTGGTCAGCTTCGGTAAAAAAACGTGCAAAACGGTTAAACAAATAGTAGAAAGTTTCGTGTAGAGAAGTTTGGCTTTATTTAACTCTTTAGGAAATTGCTAAAACTTTCTATTCATAGCTTCAACTCCAAGCCATTCTTTCTCTGAAGCCGAGGTTTTACCTTAATTTTGTCAATTTTTCTTGTATAGCACAAAAACCACAGCAGTTCGGGAAAAGTTCCTACATTTTGCTGTGGTCTAATTTTGTCAAAATTGCGCAAAAAGTTGTAGTACCTAGAAAAACCTTTGAGCTTTTTCCGATCCTTTTGAATTGGGATTGTTTATACTGAAATCGAGAGTCTAACAGGGAGTAACGGTCAATCTAGTCTGATTGCTTTGAAGGCAATCGCGCTTCTGCAGTAGATGGTAGTGGAAAAGATGGATTCAGAATATTTTTCTCTTGACAGACGTAACTTCCCCAGAAAAATCACCACTGGTGGCAGCAGAGCAAAACTTCAAGCAAAGTTTCATCCACTCACTCATACAGGGATTCACGTATTGCGGGCGTTCAATTAAACGCGGAGTTCAGGTAATGTTAATAACGTATAACAAGATAATAGCTCCATCAATAAGTTGGCCATATGCGGCAAAAGTACATTGAAAGATCGGATAATAACAGCTCTAGGAGGAAACGTGGTTTATTTAAATCAGGGGTTCTCAACCTTTTTCCCGTTAAGTACCCCCGAGTCATAAAACAATCAACCCGAACCCCCAGGTTAGCTGGCAAAGCCGTGGATTTCACATTGTTGCATCACAACAACGCAAGATCAGGCAAA
>Ga0210059_1008715_pt1 | contig 15945 bp, 9 predicted proteins | sample Ectturendosymbi2_FD_188042 | JGI IMG/M metagenome (GOLD analysis project Ga0210059, IMG submission 188042) | Ecteinascidia turbinata endosymbiont from Florida, USA - Sample 2 (SPAdes) (version 2) | ecosystem: Host-associated > Tunicates > Ascidians > Unclassified | place: Key West, Florida... | reverse complement strand
AGCCTAGGACCACGTTTTTAGACAACATACCACTGCCAAACTTGGATAAATATCTATATATACATTTCCAAGAACCTTTAATTACCAAACACGTATGTTTACGTCAGCTGGAAACATGTTAGCAAATTCGCTCACCTTTTTTTTCACTGAGACATTTTGGTCATATTTTTTTGCTGAGACATTTAGGTCATTTGTCTCACAGTTGTATTAAAACCCACTGTAATAGTCTTCATTGGCCTATATTTTTGGACATTTTGACCAAAATGACTTTATTTGTTTTGGTCATTTCAATCAGTGACCGAAAAATGACTGAAAAAGAAACAGCCACCCAATATATATATGTGTCGGCTGGTAGCGAAAGTGTTAAGGACACTGTGTAAGCCATATGTGCTTAGTAATGTGAGAAAAATAAAAACTGGTAAAATTTTATAATGAGTAAGTAAAAAGTCAGATGAAGGTATATGTTGTTTGATGAATGCATATATATTCTTTTTAGTAAAGTCACAAAAAGTCTTGAATAAATAGTTAAATTGATGTTGTCAAGACATCTAAGTACGTTGTATTATTTTTTGAATGTAGCAAAAGATGTGATAGGCATTGTTTCAATCAATAATTGATAACATTAATACTGTGCATAGTTTTCATTGGTAGTATCAAAGAAAACTGTGGAGCTTTCGATTCTGGTGTAGTGTTGCGTGTGTGTTTAAATATACGTCAACATATAAAATGCAACCGAAATCAATATGTAAAATGACTAGCAATAACAATCATGCTTTTTTAATTAATCATAACATTTTTAATGTAAGGAATAAATTAATTTTACTCGCTGAGTTGCCTGAGAGAATAGAGTGATTCTGGACTGGGATACCAGAATGCACATGCAGCATGACAAGATTATTTTTGGCATAAATGTAAGGACTAATGCACTTGTGAAAGAAGAAAAACATCCCAAAACAATTAATTTTTCATCATATGTTCCAGTTGTACTTTTTCCAAAACCTAAAATTCTTTGAAACTTATAACCAATGACATAATTGCTCTCACATTGTACTCCTTATAATTTTCAGTTGTTTCGGGCATGGATTCTTAACCTGAGGTACATGCACCCCTATGGGTGCATTTGCCTATGTGAAGGGAATAGGGATACATTTAAGGTTGGTAATAGAAGAGAATAATATGTTTATATATTATTTCAAATATTTACACATATATCGGTGACTATATTTTTAAAGATCATATCTTTTTAGTTGTAAAAATGTAAAAGTTCTATTGAAAGTTCAGTGGATTTCTGTTATTTTATTCAGCCTTTTTTGTCAAAAGAAATTTTAGGGGTACATATTTACTTGTAAAATGCTCAAGGGGTACATGGTAACAGAATGGTTGAGAACCCTAGGTTTAGGGCATCATGAAATCATTTTGTTTTATATACTCATCGCTTTTGAAACCCCAATTGACCAGTGTAAGTACATGCTAAAAATAATGGCAAGGGTGTTTATATTATGCTACAGCCAAGCTTTTTTCCACTACATTGTTTCACCTGAAAAAGTCCTTTGCAGATGCAATAGACTTATAATGCGTGACAGAGTACTGAAAATGAAAAAGTATTCTTTTTGAAATCCTTTGAAAAATGTGCTTACTTTGGCATGAGGATTGAGATTATACTTTTGTGGAGTGATTTATTCAAAGTGGTACTCTTAAAGTTTACCCGGTTCATAGCTTGTCAAAGTTAATTCCATATTTTTCCATACCTTATATTTTCAGAAAGTGAAGTTTTTGCTTTTCATGCTGTTGGTTATTTCGAAGTGAGGTTCTTTTTTGTTGGGGTGGCATGTGCTTTACTGTGAAATGTGAGCTTTCAATGAACAACCATATGTTTGAGAACTTTATTTAAACAAATCTTATTGTAACATCTTCAAAACATAAAGGGACAAGCAGAATTGTCAAATTTAACAACTGCTCCCTAGCTGCTAATAAAAGCACTACTGTTATCCTTTGACAATAAGGATTTTACAGAATAGAGCACAAATGCTGCTAGCAAAGTGGCTGGCCAGTTCACACACTGGCCTGTAGTATCTCTTTATTGTTATAATCACAACATGCATAACTTTAAAAAGAAATATTTTAAAAAGCTATATTGTAGATAGAAAAAATCTCTTATCTTGTGCTATTATAATTTTTATTAACATTTTGAAACTTGCTTTGAAGAAATACCTGCAAGCTGACTAAAGGTAAAGAGGTGTTTGATAAAAATGATTCAGTTGTAATTTTCATAGTTCACTTATGGAAGCATGACACATATTAACGTTACCTGCTTTTTGAAAATTGAAGTATACTTGTCTAAGCCAACTTAAATGGACCATGAAAAGTAAGAAAAAAAGAATATGTTTAAAAATAATTTGATACTTGTTTTTTACTTGTGAGATCCTTGAATTGTTGCTTGGTGATTGTGGAAAGTAGTTACAGTAGAAGTTTTTGAAAACGGCCCGAAGGTAAAAATTAGTTGTTTATTTTTTCAAACATCTACACTAACACATCCATCACACAATACAGAGCATAATCTCAGATAACTAACGTAGAAAGATGTCCAGTTGAAATGCTTCTAGAAAATATTACTTACTGTAATGTTATTTGTTGGTGACCATCTTGAAATTTTTTCCATTACTTTCCAAGTGGACAAACTTCAACAGTTCTTCCACTGAAATTGATTTAAAAATGGCCATGGGAAACACATCTTAGCCTCCAATACTCAGTCTTTTTAATTGTCTGAATGTGAGGTGTCATGCAGTCCTTTGTTGGGGAATTTTACATTATTTCTTGCCACTACTAATCAAACTTTAACATTCTGTTTAACGCTGGCACTCGGATTTCACCCATTAGCCACGGCTTATTTGTGTAGCATTTAGCAAATAGTGACAAGGACTGATGGATGTTGCCTAGAAAGCTGGATCACAGTTCAAAAAAGGCAGCTGTCTTCAAAAGTTTCATATTATGCTGTGGAAAAATATGTTTGTGTTAGAAAAAATGACTGAGAAACAACCCACATTTTCCTCAAAGTTAAACAACCAGACTACTGGGATTTTGTCCAGGGTGTTATTCAGTTTTCACGTTTTGTTTGCATCAGAGTTTATGTGATCATAGAGTGCTAGCTAAATTTAAGAGCACACAGGAGAAAATCATGTTGTATAGAGTGTAAAAGACTTCCTACAATGTAGCTATTGCAATGTACTTACAGTGCCATCTGCAAAACTATTCAATCTTAAATAACAGGCTGCCATGCTAGTAAACAAGGTTGCTTGATGCCAGGGTGCATAATTGTTTTCTTGTACAGTTTACTTTAGTTATTATTGACTAGACTGTGTGCTGCTTGTCTAAGATCAGCAGCAAAAAATCTTTGCTGGTGTTCTTGTCTAAGATCAGCAGCAAAAAATCTTTGCTGGTGTTCTTGTCTAAGATCAGCAGCAAAAAATCTTTGCTGGTGTTAATGAAGTAGCATAACATTTTTATACATCGAAAATGTAACCCAATCTTGTTTCCTTTATTTGTCAAAAAGTAGTCAAGATTAGTTATTAATAGGGTAACCAATTTTTTGACCTAAAAACTTAAAATTTTGACTTTATAAGTTACAATTTTTGACTTTATTTTGACCTGTACATTTTCTGCGTTTGCAACTGCAAAATAATTCAGCCTTAGGTGTTGAGGTTAACCCAGAAACATATTCATGCACTCTATGCTTTGAAATTTTAAAATATTTGGTTGTTTAACTTTGGGGATAATATATTGATAAGTACATGAATAACTACAGTAGAGTCAAACCTGCGAACATCATAAAATTGAAACGTTATGCCAGTTTTTTTTTTTAAGGAAAATGTTAGGAACCCGGTATGGATCTGTAGGGACCCGATTTCTCTGATTCTAAGGACCCGATTTTCTCTGATTTTAGGGACCCGATGATAATTTTCTCTGATTCTAGGGACCTGAATCAGGTCCCTAAAACGCCTTAAAAATACCTGGTTATACGCATAATGGATGGAGCATTTACCAAACCAAGTACTGTAAGACCACGTTTCTTGCCTTACCATGCCTATCCTACATACTATTCAATCGTCCAAGTCGCAACAAATCCACTATTATTACATAATTGCAACTAAACTTGCAAAAGCTTATCAATATCTGTTGTTGTAGTCTCAATAAAGTATCAATGAAGAGAAAAAAACTCTGCTGCAAGAAAATTTTGACCTAATGATAAATTTTGACTTTTTTTTGACCTAATAACTTGGGATTCCCTCATTGTATGAGCGTTAAATTTGGTTTGTGGACGTTTCATGAACTTTCAGAACTGCAGAAAAATTTTTACTTCATTGACATTTGGTTGCCCTACTTATTAAGGTTGTCAAGCCAATTGACAGTGGAAAGCTGTCGAGACAGTTAATGTTTTTAGTGATTTTTCCAGTTTACATGCTTACATTGGGTATATACCAATACAGTTATAAAAATTATTTGTAATAACTCTGAAATTGTTTCAATTCATGCTCGTCTATTTCTAGATGAAGAAATCAACAAACTTTTGGTTGAAAACCGTGAATTGTCTGATGAGCTTCGGCAATGTCAAGCAGATAAAGAATTTGTTTGGTCACTATGGAAACGCCTGCAAGTGTCTTCCCCAGATTTAACACAGGTGCGAGCTGTTTGCCACACATGATATTTTTTACGAAAGCTTCAATGGTCTAAAATTTTCATTGATATTTTACTTGCTGTCATTGCCAAAATATTCTGTTAATATTTTTTCTGGCTCATGACATCAGTTGATTCCTTGGCAAGATGTCTGTTTCATGAACGTGAAAAGTTGCTGTTGAAATGATAAAATGAGTAGTAAATGTAACAACTAAAATAGCTGCTTATTTTTAGTACCACTTTGGCCATTTAATAACTTCTGTTGATGCCTCTGTGCTCATTGCTGAGATTCATCCAATTTTTAGCACAATGGAAACCACCAACAAAAAGCAACTTTAATGTTTTTATGTCATTTTTCAGGCTATTAGCCTCGTTCTACAACGAGAGAAAGACAAAGCAGAAGCAAAAGATGCCAAGGTTCTTGAGATTTTAGAAAGCAAAGATCAACAAATTGCTGATCTTCAAGAAACAGCACGTTCACTGGAGTCTGATTATGATAAAGCAGTTGAGCGGTAAGTAGCAGCTAGCAAAATTTTTTTTCGTGTTATCATTCAAGAAACACTCATAAAGCAACTTCAAACAAGTAGCAAAAATTCAATTTTCTATAACATCTGCGCACACTAATAATTTCCAGACTGAGAAAACGCCATGAATTGTTCAAATTATGGCCATTTTGCAAAAAGAGTTGGTTTCTTAGTGTTGCTACCAGTGGTTGACTTAATGTGATGTCAATTCTCAACAAAAACTATGAACTCACTGTAAATTTGATGGCTTACGGTTTTTCACTTCTCAACCTACAGAAAAGAAACTCCTACTGTTGAGTGCTGATGTGTGATGAGCTTATTATTGTGCAGTAATACGATTGCATAAAAATTAACACAACTTGGTGTTAACAGATGGATATGTTCAAGAAGCTCTGCTGCTAAGCGTTGTTCATTTCAGTGCAATAGCTCTATACGAACAGAGACTTGAAAGTTAATTTAGTGCTTATCGACGACCAGGACAAATTTTAAACACACACTTTGAACACTACACATTGATGGTTTGTATTTCGTATTGCGCGTTGTTGACCTCGGGGGCCAGGATCGGTCAACGTCACACTGGCACCTGCCAGACGTGTGTTGATTTTTGCTGTTAGTTGGTGTGATTCGAGCCTGGGTTTATTTTTTCGGTCATTGACCGAATTTTTTTTAAATGACCGAAAAAAAGTAAGTCAACTCGGTCGTATTGGTCATAATGTCTGAAAAAAGGTAGGCTAGTCAATACTGTTACGGTGGGTTTTAATTTTATTGTGAGACAAATGACCGAAATGTCTCAGCGAAAAAAGAAACCCAGATTTGAGCCGTAATTCATTTGGGGGTAACTCCAACTTGTTCTATTGTGTGTGTTTTTCGTATTTCAGACAGCAAGCTGCCGAGAAAGAGAAAGATGAGCGCGCGACCGAATGCAAGAAGCTGCAGACGGAAGCTCTGCTCATGCGGAAGAACGACGCCAAACTGGAGGAGGAGAAGGAAAAGCAGCTGAACAAGTGAGCCATGCTACGCCTTGCTAAGCTTCTACCGTTGCGCAGTAAAGTCACGTGTTGCTGTCGAAATGCTGTCACTAAAAAAATTGAGTAAAAGACTGGACTTTTGTGCCGAAATCGCGCAACAGTTTTTTTTGCCAGCTGCGTCTTTTGCGCATGCGCCACTGGTCCAATATATTGCGAAACTGACTTCGTTTGGTTTGTGCCAGTACGGAGAGTAGGGGTGAATTTGCTCGTTAAATGCTTGACGCGGTGTCTTTGTTTACAGAGTCCAACAGGCCCTGAAGGAATCCGAGAAGGAACGAGAGCAACTGAGTGATCAGGTGATTACAGGAGCTGTTTTGATTTGTTGCAGGTGCTCAACCATGAATGTAACATTTTTTATCGACGCGCCCATTGCGCGTTGTCATCCTTGAACTTCTCTTTTCCGAGGATACTTGGATTGCCGCCGCACGAATACTACACTGTGTAACATTGTCGCATGTGTGGAGCTATTTCTGCGCCGATGCGTATTGCGTCAGCTGCGTCGCGGACAAACTGACGCCGTGATTGGTTCGCATGTTCGTGAGTCCTGACGCAATCCTTTCTTTTGGTCCAATCGTTGACCACCGCTCTTCTGCTTCTCGCTCAGGTCACCGCTCTCCTGATAGAAGTCCAGCAGTCTCGCGCCAAGCTTCAGGCTTGCGAGGACAAGTGCGACGAACTGGAATCGACGATTGCGCGGCAGAAGGACGAAATGCAAGACCGCGAAGCAGTCTTGCAAAGACTGGGGTTCGAGGTAATGTTCTTTTCCTTTTACGTCTGTATGTGCAGGTTTTTTAAGGTTTGACCTTGCTGACCGCAGGCATTTTAAAAAACCGCAACTATTTCATCCTAATACCGAGATGGTTTTAAAGCGAGGTTTTAGTGTCTTTTGGTGGTGGTCGTAAAGCGACTTTCAACTGTATTTTAAGAGACCGTTTCGGTCCCTGCTCGTAACCATCTTAAATGTTGTGAAGACCTAGAACCGCAGCTCAAGGTTCAAGAATTGCGTGTAATTTTATTATATACAGTAAGTCGGTTTTTCCGCGAAATCGCTGCACGCACCAATCAAGTTGTCTCCAAAAGTTGGTGGTGGTGGTTCAAACGTTTCGACGTCTTGGGTTTTCATATTTATGGACATGTCTTTGATTAAGGCTTCGCTGACTTTTGCTTTTCAACTCTCGAATCGGGTGAATTGGCTTTATATCGATCCTCACACGAATCGCGATGTTCAGTGTTTCTCATTCTGAAAACCATTTTTGGCGTCCTAAGCGAAAAGGTCATCGTCGGGTCAAGCTGTTGTTACGTTGCGAAATCGGGGAGACCTGCAGCCATTGTTGTTACCTTGCAAGCGATGTTGTTGCTTTCTGGTCAGCAAAGGAGGTTATTCACCCATTACGTTCACTTCCATCATCCTGCAAAGTAGCGATGGTTGTAAAGTTTCCAGACGTTGTTGCGTCTTTGCGGTAAAGACGTGCGTTCGAGTCAAGTAGAATCACAGATGTTTGCCAACGACCTCGGCACATTGCTTGCACAAATGGAGTATGACCTCCTTCTGCGGCTTGTGAGTGTGGTGCAACAGACCGCTGACCATGTTGCCCTTCACTGTCCAATCCATCGACCACCCCGTGAAGTGCGTGGCCTGACGGTTCTGGATGATGAGACATCGAATGGCTGCCCTACACCTGCCCCGGGATCTAGTGCGGCCTGGCAGTGAATTAAACCAACTCGCTCAAACGATGAAAAAGAAGAGATGTTTGTTGTATCACGTCATGAACTGATTCGAGTACTGGCCTGAAACTTTGGTGATCTCATCTCAAGTAGAGCTCGACCGATAAGGTTTTTTTGGACCGATACCGATGTTTTTCGATTTTCATTGCCGATATCCGATACCGATATTTTTGTATTACTCAAGCAGTATCTATTTTGCCTCATGAAGCAAAATAACCCCTCCTGGAGCTATTTTGCCTTCAGCCAAACATTTTCAAACTACAGCTGAAAGACATTACAGTGCATATTTTTCTTCAGGCCACATAAACAAAGCAAATAATTTTACAAGTTACAATTATTTTATGAGGCAAGATGAAGACATACAATCCTGGAGCTATTTTGCCACCAGCCGAACATGATTGGCTGAACTGGTCACATGACAAGTTTGGACAGCTTGACTGTCTCAGTTGACTGTGACATCTGTAAATGGGTCAGTCTGATAGGCAAGTACTGCTATGCTTTCAGTGCTGGCAAGTTGTTAGCAGCTTCTTCCTTGCATTGTGTGAACTGTAGGCTAAACCTAAACCCTTGTTTCTTTACGTATTGTACTTGTCACGTGACAATTTCAACCAGCTGTGTTTGACTAACAGGATGGTTTAACCCGTTGTGCCTACTGCAGTCCATAGCAATTTCTAGGATTCACAGTAGTCTAATTCTAAATCAAAAAATGCGCAAACAGCAAACATGTGTTGCGTATATGTGGGCTTACTCCCATGGGTGTCGGAAGAGGGGGGGCATGCGGGGGCCTTGCCCCCCGGATTTTGAAATTATTGGCAATAAAAGGTTGTTTTTGCAATTGCGAGGGGTAAAAACCAAATTTCACCACTTTTGGCCCCCCCCTGGAAAAAAATTTGGGAAAATCCCCTACTGCCCCCCCATGGAAAAAATCCTTCCGATGCCCATGCTTACTCCTTGTGTAGACATATGTGCCTACGCTCAGATGCCATAAACAAGTAAAAAAATGCGCGACGCATTAAAACCATCACTTCACTGCGATGACGAAGCGTACAACATCGAATTCTGCGCAAACCTGGATCAATGCTCGCTATGACGTAGGCACTTTTTGATGCACGCTGAACGCAAGACTGTCTAGCCTAGAGAGACTTTGATAAAACAGCCAACCAACACAAAAGCACGTAACCTAGTTTGTTCGCAGACAATCATGTGCTTACCGCGCCAAAACCTATGCGCGAATGTTACGTCACAGAGCGTTTTGTCGGGACTGTTGCACAGCGGTCTAATTATTACGCGTGAAGGTTCTGCGCGCTAGAAACGGGACAGAGTATTTGCGTTAATCAATCAGGGTCAGAGACGAAGTAGCAACTTGGGTTTCCGAACACTCCATGCAGAGCAACAGCACAACACGTTTATGAGCAAATATTGCCGATATATATCGGCGGAATTTTGTCGATACGATACATCGTCATATCGGCCGATATATATCGGTGTGCCGACACATCGGTCGAGCTCTAAACTCAAGCAAAACACATGTTACTGTTTAGCACGTTCGGTACCAACGTTCGTCGTGCAACGTAATGCTTTTCAATTTCTTTTGTTTTAATTGTTTATTTTGGTGATTCTGATTTTGCAAAATTTTGTAAAACCGCTCAAACATACCCGAAACGTTGAAAAATGGAGTATTCAATAAAGAAACAGTCAATGCTTTCTGTAATCTGTTTGTTTAAATTGCATTTTAGTTTGTTTTATTAGTTGCGGAGAAACACGCCCAAACCGCCCAAATCAGCGCGACACTGAAGGCCTGGTTTTGCACAAAACGCTCTGCAGCGAAAGTGTTGATACGGCACAAAAATGCAAGAATCTGGTTCTCTTGCACTCAGCTGCAGTGCGGTTTTGGTGAAGCTCACAGAAAATGTAGCAACTTAACGCTTTTTCGATACAAAGAATCAGAGTAGTTAAAATCGCTTTTTATCAAAAATGAAAACTGAGGAGTCTGAAGAAGATCGTATTTTGTCGCAAAATGTAGAACAGGCATGACGTTATCTTCTGAATCGATTTTATCTTGCTTTATGTGCTAAGGTCGATGAAGAGTACGCTGGCGAGTTCGTGCGACTTTACCAACCTCCAGCAACTCTAATTTACTTGCGACGGTGTTGCCGGAGCTAGAAGTCTGGACACTGAGGCCAGATTGCGTGGGATATCTGCTAGATGGCGCAAATAGTGTAGGTAGTCCACGCTCATGTTTCACATATCGGCAACCCAAGTCATCCACGATCTGGAGCCACAAAGAGCGTGCTTAATATATGCCTGCCAAAAGGGAATGGCGCGAATGCTGCAGAAAGCGTGATCTTTCCCCATAATTAAACCAGTGTTGAGCAAACCATAATCCACGAAGCCAAAAGCAAAGCGAGAAACCACGGCTTTCGTAAGTCGAAAAAACTAACCTCATGTAGTGAATAACCCGCAGTAATCCGTTGCGATACGGACGATTTCACTTAAAACATGGGCAGATAATTAAAAAAGACCGGGAAAGGAACGCAGTATTCTATCTGTAGGATTTACTGAGAGCGACAAGAGGCCCGCATAAGTGTCTGCCGGCCATAAAAGTGACCCGAAAAAAATGAAACGTTGTGTACCACTATGTTGAAACAGAGCGGTTAATTTTCACAACATGCTTTCAGTTTCATTATTTAAAAATCTGATGGTGCTCGCCAAGCGATTTTCGTCTTTGCGATTCTGAAGCTTTATGACTGCCCGGTCGACGCGTTGAATTCTGCGACGTCGATGGGAAAATTGTAGCTCACACGCTGGAGAGTAAACTCGAATTGACTGGTGAAGCCGAACCCGGATGTAACTGTTGTAAGCGTTTGAGTCAAGGGGTTGAACTTCGTTGTCGTCGAAGCATGTCTTTTCGGTGACAACGAGGTCCTGTCTCCACTCCTGCCCCTGAGCGCTTCGTCTCTTGGAACTGCCGCCAGCGCATAAGCTGTTTTTACCAGAACTTAGTTGAACCCACGAAGAGATTCTGAATAAGCTCAATCCCTTGTAAAGATGGAGTTGTTGTAGCAATAAGTGATCACGGTTACACGATCAGAACTTCCTGGTGCGCAGTACCGTGTCAGGAAACCACGCTTGTTGCTTTTCTATGCTTTTTTATTTTGTCCGCGCCGTAAATTCACATTAGCATATACTTGGGAAATGGTGCGACGTAGGAAAAGAGGTGTTTGAAGCACCTTTATTTCACGACCAATGCAAATCCAGTGATCCCAGGCGCATCTATTCACCGCTGTTTATTCTGATTAACGACAGCGGAATGACTTTCGAGCAACGCTGTATTCTTCCCTCGACAAATCCCCGGAGGTAGTATACTTTTCGTGCAATTCCACACTCATTTCAAGGTGCTTTGTTACCATGGTAGCGTTGTTTTGCGGTTTTACCTTTGTTTCCTCTGTGGGAAGTGATGCAAGGTCCTGCTTCATGCCGTTCCCACTACCAGGAGTTTCTTGATCGACTCGATATCGTTCCACTTTTAGAACACGGTAGATTTTTCCTTCGATCTCATTTCTTTTCACGCATTACTTGCTTTATATGTTGAACATGCAGATGCTTTTGAATGCGACTGTAATGGCGACTTGACCCGACTCAACTAGTAAAAATCATGTGCTGACTGCAAATCATGCTCTTCATGAATACCGTTCTATTCTGATACATGTTTTAACGAGCAATCATGCCAACTGATTAACCGAAATTCCTCAACTCTCTTATATTTGAAACACGGGGTTCAGACTTTATTCTTTATCAAGCGCTGTCAGTACTGACCGGCGGACGTTATGTTTTGCTTCAAGACCATTGATTGTCTTAACGCGACTATTTGGTGATACCCAAATTAGGACTGTCAGTGTTTTGGTGATCATTCATCTTGCCTGAGTACTGAACCATTCGCTGATAATGGTTTAGTACTGTCTAATTGTCGCGAATCATGCTGTTCAAAATGTTGCACCAGTCTCGACACTCGAAGACGAAGCCAATATCTACATGAGCAATTTATGTTGTTGTAGCTACTGATCTTCTTGTCGCCATCATTATCTTGCTGTCGCGCTACACGTCTTCTTTGTTCCAGTTCGCGAGTACAATGGGCCGCCCGCTCATCGCAAACTCCGTGCGTGCCGCCGGGTACGTTGGTTCGCTTATAGACCCACGACATGCGGTCTGCCTGTTTACAGTAAATAAGTAAAATAATGAGCATCGCCGCTGTGTAAAAAGAGGAAAGTCGTTTGATTGTCCCCTGTGTATTTCTTCTAATTCGCGGGGCTGCCTTGGAAAGCAACAGTTCAGCAGTTGTTGATTTTCAAATCGTCAGCGCCCCTTTGCTTGATAAACACTTTGCCCGCTTCGCTTCCGTGCCAGAAAAAATGTGCGATAAGCCAAGTGCGGTCCGAGTGCCAATACTTGACGTGTACAGTTCGTTTTCTTTGCAAACGCCTTCGGTCTTTGTTTGCCTGGCTCTTTAGGATTAAAAAGACAACTGGAAGATTTTTTCCAAGTGCCTTGATTTATGTGCTGCCGAGCAGAAAGTGTGGTAGCTGTCATGTCAGTCAATGAGTCTTGACGGTTGAGGTTTGAACACTGGATAATAGTTTAGCTGGAAATTGAGCAATGTTCAGTTACTATATAGGAAAACAGTTGTTTGTTTCGTTTTACTCATTTATTTTCTTTTAGAAAGTGTTTAAAAAATGTTTGTTGAGAATTGCTGCGGCCCGACAGTTGATCGTTGCTGGAAACCGCTGCTGCTGCTGCGTTATGCTACTGGCAACTGGATGGTTTCATTCTTGTTTCTAGGGAATTACGATTAGTGGTTGTTGCAGTTGGTGCATAAGAGCGACCAGCCGCTGGTTGCAGTTAGGAGAGATTGCTGTTTGTTTGTTGTCAACCCGTGTTTTTTGTTGTCAAGGCGCTTGTTTTTTTGCGTAGAAACAAAAGCTCGTACTTGAATTTGAATCTTTGACTTCCGAACATGGAAAGTTAAAGACCTCTGCTCGGGATAACAAAAAACAAGAAGGCAAATACAAAGAACTGAAGGAATCGTATGACCAGCTGAAGCATCACTGTCACCAACAGAAGCAGCTCATTCTCCAGGTGACTTGTCATTCGCATTTGTGCATTCAACTTCAAAAATCAATCAGTTGTAGCGATGAGCTTACTTGCTGTGCAACTACATGCGCTGAAAACTGTACGACACGTCACTGCTTTTCTTCAGTTTAAAATCGGAAGGCTGTCCAGCGGTGATGCAGACGACATGCATGTTGAATTGTGCATTCATAATAATTTATGATAATTTTCATAATAATTTATGAGAATAATTTTACTCTCCTTATCTGCTCTCAGCTGCAGGATCTGCACAATAACACGCAGAAAGTCCTCAAAGAACAGCAGGAGACCCATAAGCATGGAACCAGCAGCTTGCAGTCGATGTACGACGAGCTTGTCAAGTAAGTAATTTGCAGTTGGATCAAGCCTTCCTGTTTCGGTGCTAAGGACCTTTATTTTAAAATCAAAGCAAAGTATTGATTCCCTCCGTTGATGCGTGGCTTTAAGTACGTGAAGCTTTTCTGGGTAAACGAATAATAAAAATGATAAATAAGAAGCTTGCAACAAAATCCCATTGCAATTTACAGGTTGTAGATATTAGAAAACGTTTTGGTGTTGTGCGATGCAAGCCAACTGCAAACGAAGCTGAAGCTAAGCTTTGATTAGGTTTCCCTCGATTGCTTCGCTGTGCAAAACAAAAAGCCACTGACTTCATTTGCTTTTCGCTAAAAGAAAACTATATTAACGTGGTACGGATCGTTTGGCAGAGAATATGAGAGACTGAGACAAGCGCACAACGCTTTGCAAACAGAAAACAGTGAACTGAGGGAAAGAGTCAGTCAACAGGAAGAAGCTATTCAAACCACCGAGCAAGAGCTTAAGAAATCGATTGAAATGGCTTCGAGAAGAGACAGGGTAAATCTTGAACAATATATGTGTGTACATATTTTCAGAAACGCATTTTTAATTTGCAGGTATCTCTTTGCGTTGCGTTGCTCGCTTTTGTATTACTTTTCAGGTTCTGAGTAAATCAAACAAATGTTCATGCGGTATTTTATCGTACTGTGCAGTGTGTATTGAATTAAACGGCTCAATAACCACTAATCTGGTCGGCTTTAATCCTCTCTTTCTACACGTCAGAGCAGTGGTTCTCAAACTTTTTTAAAAAAATTACGCAATGGTCCCCTAGCAATTTTTTAAATGGCTCACGGTCCCCTTAAAAAATCAATACAAATAAACGCGAAACGACACGTTAGTTTTTTATTGTATTAATGTGACGGGTGCACTTGCTTCTGTGCTATCAGTTCGGCTATGTTTGGTTAGAATTAGGCTACCATAGCTCCAAATTGTGTTTGTTAAGTTTGGTTTGGAAAAATAAGTTGCCCGAAAATTTTATTTTACACAAAATTTTTTTCTTCAGGAGCGTCGTGTTGATTTTTTGGAAGGTGCTTCGCGGTTCCCAGAAAATTCTCTCGCGGACCCCAAAAGGACCGCGGGCCCCAGTTTGAGAACCGCTGCGTCAGAGCAACGGCGCACAACCTGCGGCCTTCGATTAAGAAATTTACGGCCGTCCACGTGTCATTTAAAATATAAGATTTGGCGGCGGCCGTGCTGGCGTATATTGTAGCAAAACAAACGCAAGGCAAGAAAATCAGTCGACACGATGCGTAACAAACTGGATGGTGGTGTCACAAAGAGTTACAGAATGAATACACAATTTGACATATGCCGGATAAAACGTATTATTTAATTGTACGTATCTCACAAATATAACTCGATCTCATTGGCGGCCGTACTTCATATAAATAAAAGTAATGCGGCCGGCAATAGCAAAAGGTTGAACACCCCTGCGTTAGAGCTATCTTCCCTTACTGGCTTAGCCTTGAGCAAAATAGAATGTACAAAATAAGCTCGTGCCCACTGTTCCGTCAACAACCATGGACCAAAACTCCGAACTGGTTTCGCGTGCTTTCAGCTTCGTTTGATTGAATTTTTAATCGACGATGTCTTTATCTTGTGTAAGCATACAGCGCTGCACAGGTTGTTTCGTCCAGCTCAAGGGTTCCAACCTGTGGGATACCGTACATGTAGATGTAGAGGCACATTTGCCCATCTGAAGGGTAAATTTAAGGTTAGCAGTAGAAGGGAAAACTATATTTATATAATATTTGTTTCCAAACGTTTATTCAAATATCAGTGAATATTATTTTCAAAAACCATTATATGCTTATTTTTGAAAGCGTCTATGATTAGTCATGATGGAATCTTTTATCGTAAGAAATTTTAGGGGTAAATGCTTACCTGTAAAAATGCTGAAGGGGTTCATGGTCAGAAAAAGGTTGGGAACCCCTGGCTAGAATTCGGGAATAGTATGTGAATGTTCTTACGGACGCTGTGTATCTTGAACAGCTCGATTCATGTTTTGGTATGCTGTTCATCTGTTGTCTTCTGTTGCGTTTTTTATGTTATTTCGTTTATTTATTTACTTGTTCAACAACAACGTAGGCTGTGGCCCGAAGAAAGCGTGTTGTCTATTTTTTTGAAACATTCCCATACGATCAAAAACACCATCAACAGAGTGGCGAATATTTGAATGGGTGCAAACAAAATTTTGGGCAAGTTTTGAGCATGTGTTTGTAAACACGCCTGCCCGTACATAAAGAAGAATGGTCTTGGTCGTGCGTGTTTTCTGTAAAAAGAAATTATTCGGAAATGAAACGAGCTGCGTACTTGTTGGTTTATAGCAACAACAGATTTTTGAAAAACGTTTTTCATGGTGTGTTGATTTTGTTTGTCACATAAGCTATTACAAAGTAGATAGAAAAGCCAAAAAACATAAATTACATTTTTGACAGGGCATGAACCTGGAGATGTTGCAGTCATTATAGAGATATACTAAAGTGCGGTGCCCT
>Ga0210059_1008713_pt1 | contig 15947 bp, 10 predicted proteins | sample Ectturendosymbi2_FD_188042 | JGI IMG/M metagenome (GOLD analysis project Ga0210059, IMG submission 188042) | Ecteinascidia turbinata endosymbiont from Florida, USA - Sample 2 (SPAdes) (version 2) | ecosystem: Host-associated > Tunicates > Ascidians > Unclassified | place: Key West, Florida... | reverse complement strand
TGTCTGGTGTTCGCCAAAGCTCCGGCACTTGCGGACAGCGAAGCAGATTACCAAGTTTCTGCAAGTTCTCATTTTTTTCACTGCGGACGATACAGACACAGATCAAGTTGACTTTACGATCGGGTTTAAAATACAATTTAGAGCAGTTGTCGCTGAAGCGCTGTCGCTGTCAAGTGCAAGTCAAGGAGCAAAGGCCTTCAGTCAGGTTCGAGGAAATAATTTCAAGGGATAAACCAGCCGCATCGTGGCGCTCTTGAGCCACATATTCAGGACCGTGACTTGTGGTTTCTCTGCAGTTGTTTCCATGCCAACATTCGCTCGTAACTTTTATACTGGAGATGTGTTAGAAAACACGAAAACTAGTTTTCTTGTGCAAAAAAATGCGATTTGATTCGCTTGTGTGCGTCATTGCTGTGACAATTACTGCCGTCACTTGTTAGCGATTTAGTTGCGAGACGCTTCATTCAAATAACACTGACTCGAATCGGGTTATTCACGAGTCACTTTTTGACTCGGGATATTCTTACGAAAAACCGTCTCGAGTGATTCTTTTTAATATTATGGTCAAAATCAATTATAGCCGCGACATCACTGTCACAATCAATCTAAGGCAGGGGTTCTCAACCTTTTTTTGCTCATGGCCCACTAAATTAGTAAGAAATGGCGTTGGCCCATTAACGTTCAATGAAAAACACCAAGTTTCAAAGTTGTAACACGCAATTTTGAGTTTATGGTAGAAAAGCTCTGTGGCCCACTGAAAACAGCGTCATGGCCCACCACTGGGCCATGGCCCATAGGTTGAAAACCTCCGATCTAAGGAAACAATAAAGCCCAACTTTGGGCGAAGGCACTGCCAAGATCCAGGTAATGGAGCAAACGACAGCAGAACAAGAAATCTGCAGTTACTTAGCACACAATCGAACACCGATGAGTCGCCTACGTCGTGAATATCGTAATCAGCGCCATCTTAAGATTTCTTCTAGCACCTCTAACACGCTCAGTGGCAGCCCGCAGCTGCTGTGTTATGTTTGTCGCTCGTTAGTCTTTCGTGAGGCGCAGGACGGAAAAATGCAACTGGTACACAAAATACTGACTGGATCACAGTGTCGTCCGGGTAGCCACGAAGCATGGACAGGTTGAGGGTGTCAGCGACCATGTGCGTCACTGTTGACTTGTCATCTCGGGGTCCTTTCGTCCTCCTCAGCACTCGTGGAAAGCAGGGACCTTCAGCTCTGCACAACGCACGGATTTTGATTTTTAAAAAAATTTATGTTTTGCTTCAGAGATCACTTCAGGGCAGAGTTGTAAACGGGCCTCATTTTGAAGCCCGAACCCGGCCCGAGTCCGACATTTATTTTTGAAGCCCGATTTAGGCGCGAAAGCCAGATTTACCGAGTGAGTCAAGATAAGCGCAACCTGCGGAGTATCAAAAAACGTAGTGTACTGGTATTGGCTTAAACAAGCACCAGATTAGCTTGTTAGTCAACGATACTGCTGCAGAATGTAATGTTTCTGAAGAAAAAATGAAACTATCCACGATGGCACTATAGGCATAAAAGAAACTATCTAGTGTAGCGCTATAGGCATGACAAGCCTGTTTGTAGGCCATCGTTTCTTGAAACAAGGCAAGAATCGTGTGAGTGATAGATCGCTTCGACGCAATGCCAGCGTGCTAATTTCCTCACGCTGTGACCTTCTCAAACGTAGTGTGAGACTAATCCGAGCAGGGAACAAAAGAACGTAGCTGCGCTTGCAAATAGAATTAGCTGAAGAAAAATCAAGATCGCTTCACTCATAGAAGTCACAGTGGCGAGCACAACAAATGCATGCCAGGAAAGAAAAAAATCGTTACTCTGAATGTTACAAAAGTTTTTGTGTGCAGGTCCGAAATCGGTTCGAAATATTTTGACAGACTTAAGCCTGAACCCGGCCCGACTTACAACTCTGCTTCTAAGAATTGAAACCGCCTGTGGCTTCTACTGCAACAGCACATTCCCATAAATGCATTCCAACACCGTCTTGCCCAGGTCACCGAAAACCATAATTAATGATGGAGGGAAGAGATGCGGTTATTTTCGAGAAAGTGCTTTCAGGAAAGCGGTTGCGGTTTGTTTTGAAGACGACAGTGGGCAGGGTCTGACTAACTGCAATTAAATGCGAACAGCAACTGACAAACACAGCGTAGTTTGACAACTGCCGTGGCATTGATTGACTCACAGAACCGACACGCTGTTACTGGTATATTGCTGTATCAGAATGAAATTAAGAAAAATTTTGAATGAAGCAGTTGCCTTCAATGTATAGGACGAGCAATCGGTAATCAGCGAGTCACAGAAGCAACCGGTTAAAACTACAGTGGGCAATAGCACGCCACAAACGAGCGCAGAACACAAAGGAATAAAACGCACACATCAAGCGAACCGGTTCCAACCGGAATCGGCCAGTCCCACAACAGGACACTCGGCAAACCTGAGTTGCAGCGTTTCCCATATTTGCAGCAGTCCGCTGAGCATCAGCACCTCGTAATACTTCCTCCAGCATTCGACCGCTTCAGTGTTGGTCGGCTCCCCCTCGCTTTGAATCCTCGCCTGCGTGGAGTGCTCTTCGTTAAAGCGGTGGGGTTTCGCTACGCAGCGTGCTAAGCGCGACCACTCGCGGTCGACGTAAAAGCACGGCGCGTTGTAAAACGACGCACAACTCACTTGGAAATCGAGGAGTTCTCTTCGACGAACGAAGTACTTGGCCATGGTGCGATTGTATCTTGAAAACCAGAAAAAGACAAAAAGGTTTATGAACAGTGGTGTGATGAAAATGCCCGCCGTTGCAGCTATAGTCAAGAATTAAAACTGCTAGCAAAGGTTTTCCTGATGAAGAATAAGATCCACCAATATTTGAACACCGACTTCAAACGATGCCGAAACATTTTGAACGCAACCTTTATTCAGCGTTTGGGCGTTGGATAAGTTGACCTTCGTCCATCAAAGGGCTGCTTTGGCGTTGTCCTTTTTAAGACATATCGGTCAAGTTAGCTTATCGGTTGAGGTGTTTTTGCACGGCAGCTTTGCATTTTTCCCGGTAGATGTGGGTTTGCGAACCAGGGAACGTTCCCTCTGCTTTCCTAGTTGCTTCGTATCGATTAACAAAAATGCCACAGATTTGGTGTTAAAATTTCCGAATGTTGGTGAAAGTTGTTCATATCAACTAAATTTTCGAGCCTCAGTAACATTTTCAAAAACCTTTTTTGATGAAGTTCTTTAACCAAGCGGATGAAGCATCTCCAATCGTTTAAATCAGTGATTCTTAACCTGTTCTTTACCACGCCTCCCTTTTTCCTTTATTTCAAGCCCCCTGGCTATAAACAAGTTGCAAAAGCAATTGTATTGTTTGGTACATTAATTGATGAAACTTACAATGTCGTACAGCGCTTACCCCCTGGAAATTCATTAACGCTCCCTGGGGGAGGGCGCCCCCCCGCTTAAGAACCACTGGTTTAAAAAATGCTGCGTATGATAACTTTCACCATCGTTACCCAGAATAATGTACGCACCTTGCAATGAGTGGCGCTGGCACCAGACCGGTTATGACGTCATAATAAAGCCGAAGTCTAGCGCGCAGGTAGGCGTCGAAAGCGTGCTCCCCCTCATCCTCGTCGTCCCAGTCTCTTCGGATGTGTTCGAAGAAGAACCTACAAAAATTTTTCAGGTTACAATTTCGCACATCAGGGAACGTAAGAAGAAAAGTCTCAAACAAAGCGATATTTTTAAACCGTGAAAGAAAGCAAAACTGCAAAAATGAAACAGAAACTACCTTTGTGAGGCTGTAAGGTGTGTGTTCAAAGCTTTTAATGGCAGAGGTCTGAAGTTAAAGGTTAAAGACATGTTTTGTAGTTTGACTGAGCTTTCGTGAACAAACGAATACAACGCTTGAAAAAAATTCTAGTCCCATAACCCAATTTAACATGTCAACCTGTAATGTGCAACTACAAATTTTCTGTGCAATTACACATTTTCTGCGTACCTGGATTGCGCCGGTGGTCGATGACACTCGTCACAATTCTGACTCCGGTTTTGATTTGAGATTGAGTCGAAAATTTTGTAATTTTGACACCGGTGAAGTAGTATCAATTTTTAAATCGGGAGATACCAAAATTTCCACCATTACAGACCGATATCACTATGCACATACCTGTCTAAAATATTTGAAAAGTTCTGTACGAACGACTAAACGACTATTTTACCAAAAACAAATTGTTGAGTCTTTCATCAGCAATATGGTTTTCGCAATAACCATTCCACAACCCTGGCCATTACAGACGTGTATGAAAACCTTCTCCAAAATCTCAGTAAAAAACTTGTGTATCTTGTGCAGTTTTCTTAGATCTAAGACAAGCCTTTGATTCGGTGAATCATCCCAGATTGCTGACAAAACTTGAGCACTACGGCGTACGAGGAAACGCATTTAAACTAATACCATTGTATCTTTCCAACATAAAACAGTACGTTCAAGGGGGAAACACTACATCATCTACAAAATCAGTTATTGCTGGTGTCCCAAAGGCTCGCTTTTTGGCTCATTGTTCTTTTTGTTATTTATAAATGATTTACCAAATTCAAATCTTATAAAAACTATACTTCTTGCTGCTGATACAGTTTTTGTTCAGAATGAAAATAATCTGGAAAAATTGCAAAACTCGTTTAATTGTTAAATGACAAAGGCAACTGATTGGCTAACTGCAAACAAACTCTCATTAAATATTTCTAAAACAAAATATATGTTAATAACAAATAAACATGTAAGCACAGATTCCTTTGAAATAAATGTAAACTGTAATCTATTGAAAGACCTTTGAATTACAAGTAAATTGGTGCAATTGTAGATGAAAAACTGACGTGGAAAGAGAATTGTAAACGGTTTTGTTGTACTATATCCAAATATGTTGATGTAATGTATACAGTTAAACATTATGTTAATACTTAATCATTACGTATGTTGTATCACAGCTTAATAAACTCGAGTTCAATATGGAATTACTGCCAGAAGAGCAGCTTCATGTCATCTACAGCCAATATCGGTTGTTTTAAATGGCGCCATGAGATGTCTGAACACATGTGAACCTGTGACTTATAAAATTAGTAACATTTATAAAACGCAGAAAATTCTCCAACTAAAAGATATATACAATCCTGAAGTGAGTAAATTCGTGTACAACTACACTAACTCTCAGGTACCGGCTACATTTAACAATTATTTTAAAATCAATACAAATGTTCATCCGTATGATACGAGACAAACTAAAACTCGGCAATTTGCTTTACCAAAAGCACGTTCAAACTCAGGTGCGAAAACGTTTAATTGGACAATGCAATATAAATCTGGTCACAAATTCCATTAGAAATAAAAATAAAACCGTGTTTGACACTCTTTGCAGCGGAATATAACAGGAATGTGTTACTCGGGTACTAGAAAAAAATTTGTGTTCTTTTTTGTTGGTATGCATTAACAACGTGCACTGATTTGATTTTTTAACGATGCTACTATAATATGGTCGAATCAAGAGGTATCGCTGTTATATCATACTCCGTTTGGTTTCCGTTGCGTTCTTTAAAATCGGTTGCATCAAACTCTTGTATAAAGTGGTGGGATGCGCAGAGCGAATAATGTGTCAACCGAACAGTAAACGAACTTCCGTTCCCATGCTTGGTTTATCACATCGACTGAGATTCATTTCCCAAATACATGACTGGGTGCATTGTTCCCGACCTGCTTAAATTGCATGAAACCATTGCGGTGCTGCTGCATTAGTCCGTAACAGCTGTCGCATTGCCTCTTCAGCTATCACAAATATTTTTAAAATATGTGAAAAAAGCAAATGTTTCAGGTGGTAACGTTAAACCAATTTCTTCTGGTGGCTTGACTTTGAACTGCATTACGTATATTAAACCATCTAATCAGAGCAACAAGACTTTTACTTACTGATATAAATTGTTCGCTCTACACTATAAGCAGCTTCGACCTAGGGAGGTCTGCAGCCTAAATGGTCCCTGGTCTTTCACTGCCTCCCACGTTCCCATGCATTTTGCAAATGGGTGTACTTGGAAGTCACCGCAGCACTACATTATAACAACAGTGCTGGTGTCATCCATGCATGTGACCTTTACTAGTATCACACATATCTATGCTTGGGTTTCATCAAAGTAATTGTGGTAGCGCCATCAAGCACATGGTTTTCTATTACCGCCTCATATCTATCTTCGTGTTCTTTCATGTATTTGTGTGTTTCCCTGATACTGCGATGCATGCTTAAGTCTACTGCGTTGCGTGTGGGAGTGAAAACGTTATATAATTTCACTGATAGATCAATGATGAAGCCTCAAGAACTGCGGCAATGGTCATGTTGCTTGAGGTAAGCTTAGTCGGTTAAACGCACACACACACCCCTCCCGCCACCCCCAAACAGAAGACTACATACCGCGCATTGTCGACAATTTGCGCAATTCTTTTCTGATGGACTTCTTCCTTGAGCTTTTGCTCCAGTCGCGACACTCTCGCTTCGCTGCTCGCCCCGTCGCCGTCGTCCTCATTCTCGTCGCTGTCGTCGTCATCGTCATCGTCGAGTATTGTGACCGGGTACAACTCGACAATGTCGAGCGTGTAGTCGAGTTCGTCCAGTTGCGCTTCGATGACTTCGCGCGGGACCGACGGCTCGCTGCAGACCAGCGGGTCGACCAGTGTGACGTGGGCTTGGTCGGCGCATACGTCATCCACCTGGTGAAGACAAAAGCGCAGCGTTTCCAGCGGCGTAACCAGAGGTTTGAGCCAGGGGGGCGGGAAACTCTTAGCTGAAGGGGGCTCACTGGCCACCGTAGGGCGTCAAATAACTTAACGCTCAGAAAAAAGTTAAAAAGTAGTAGCGAATCCGTATGTGGACGTCTATACAAAAACCCGAGATCACTGGAAAACACGCCGAAAAACGCAAAAACAGCTTCCTACTGAACACTAAAAATACTAAATATCGACATATAAGCTAAATTGGGCCTGGTTTTTACATTTAGCTTGCCGGGGGGGGTTTGCACTCCTGCCTCCCGTCAGTTATGTCAGTGGGCGTTTTCTTCTGGAAGGGAATTAGAATATGGCATACCTCCACCAAAATATCAACGGTTTTGTAGGCGGAGCCATCGTATGGACCTTTCCACATTGCCAGCCACTTCTTATTCATCAGATTTTCCTCAAGGTATGAATGTACGCGGCTTACCACCTGAAACGCAAGACAATCAGAAAGATGTTCCAGCACAAATGTTTCCGTGCAGAAGCATTACGTTGCGTTCGCCAAACAGTTTTTAGCATTGCGTTTATGTTACAAAGTTCATTCAACGTGAAACATTCGAATTTCAGAAAAAAATGCTAAAATAGGCAATCAATGTTTGATAATGCAAGGACACGCACCCAAAATGCCTCGCAGAGAAAGAGATAGCACCCAAATTGATCCATTTTTTGACGGTGGTGACAATAACTCTACCTCAAATTAAAATCTGCACTCTTTTGTGTTGTGAAAAATAATTTTCACTAAAATCATTGCTGAAGTTGAGATTAAGACTGTTAGAGACAAAGAACAACAATCGCTAACTTAGTCAAGGCTGAGGCTAACTTAGTGAAGACAAATGCCAACTACACTTTTGAAGAACAGGCCAGAAGCTTTGTTCCACTTTCTGATCAAAAGCCCTGACTCGCAGCACAGCATATGTACGATATTGAACTGAAAACATGCTTGGTTGAACTGCAGCAATTTGGCAAAAATAGACACAACAAAACAGTTTGTTCTTTTTACTTAGCCAAAAGTGAGTTGTCTCGATAAAAAGTTTTAACAAAACTAAATGAATGGGGGACTTCACCACATGCAGTTTGTGTGATTTTTAGCCTATACCTGGTTCTGCCTGGATATTTAACATTTCCAATCACACCTGTTAGGCAAATCAATTTCCAAGTTCTGTGCATTTCTAATCGTTTTAATCAGATTTGATTACATCAACAACCTAATTTATCAACCGTCATGATGACTAAGAGCTCTGGGTTTTCTGTAACCTTTCGAGGAATCAGTCGTCTGCACTCTGCTTTCATCTGTTTGTGATGATTCAAACTTGCACATATCTATATTCAAGTAATTGTCAAGAGTACTTACTCAACTGTTATGAAGTAGCTTATGTAAAATATAATTACATATTTTTATATATAAGATTCATGAATGGAACAGTCTTCTTTGCTTCAGACAAGCAGTCCAATGAAAAAATTTAAGAGTATTTTGACATTTAGGATTGTGTACATTTTCATTCTTCAAATTGACCTTGACCTGACCTTGTCACATTAAACCTCTTAAACCTCGGCATAAAATTGTGAACAATTGTCATGAAACTTTTTGGACTTGTATAATAGCAGGTAAGAGTTGTTACCTGTGATGGACGACAATCGGCAATCTTTAACTCCTTGCAGTAGATATCATATCGTTCTTGGCAGGAAAGTTTTGGCAAACGAACCAGATGAGGAGTTGGCAACATCATACAAGATGACTTCAGGGTTTGTCCAGATGAACATGGCATCTATTAACAAAAAAAACAAAATATTCACTGCAATTTAACTAACATAACAGATGCTAGCATGACCGCAATTAAACAATGGCAAAGTATATGACATTTCCTCAATTGTAAAGTTATTTCTTAAAAAGAGTTATCCCAACAATCAGAAGAGTTAAGTGATAATGCAGAGCACATGCTCAGTGGGTGATGAAAGAGCAAAATCATACTAAAAATTGAAGTTTTTAGTTATAGATGCTACGTTTTATAATGTGCACTGCCTTGCTCTTTGAAAAATCCAACCAAATCAATCAGTTTTCAATTCTTCTGAGTTATTACGCAAACAATATTTTTGCCTAAACCAAAACATTATTTGAAAGATTACCAAAAGATCTAATAAATTTCTTAATGAACTCAACAAAAATGTTACTTTACCACACAGGGTTGATATGTAAATATTGGATAAATAAGCAATATTCACATACAGCTGTAGATAGAAAGCATAACAAAGGGCAGAAACATTTTAAATAAGCTGCAGTTAGATATCATCATTCCAAGTTCTTCAGCAGGGGGGTTTATGACATGGATAACATGATGCATGTAATAACAGCAAAAACATTTGGAGACAGTTTTGAAAATAATAGCCAAAACATGCTGGGTATTTAAAATGTGGTCATGAAGACAATTCTAAAACTACACTTCTCCAGACAGTTCCGGTCTGATTTTTGTTACCTATCAGTTTGAGAGAGCATTAGGTTAGGCCAACAACCAACATCTGTGGTGTTTAAGTGACTTTCCATTTGCGGAAAACATTCCACAGCAAAGTGATTTAACAGCAAATTATACTTTACAGGTGGAGTAGCAGAAGTGTATTTTACACCATAACATGAATTGGATATCGTGCTCTACCTTTAGTTCCATCTACTTATCACTGACTTCCACATGGCTTATATTGACCACATGCAATAATTTAACCACACGTAATACTACTGTATTCTAGATTGCAAGTGAGGAACTAGTGCCCTTTTCTCATCTTGGGAGGAGTAAAAAAGAAAAGTGCATCCTAAAATTTTGATCATAAAACCTTACATAAGAGCAAAAATATGACAGGTTCAAAGATTGTCAATCATAGTATTCTTCCAATTTTGGTGACTTGTTCCATGTGCAAAAAATAAACAGAAAACAAGATTTTCACAAATCACAAATCTATTGGTTTAGGATGATCTTATCTCTGAAACATGGAGCTAATTGATCAACAAGTGGGTGGCCCTGAAAATTGCAGTCAAGCATATTGTTGCAACCTCTCCAGTGGTGTTGCATTGATTGTGTGATTCACCACGAACGGGATGTGCGCGAAGAACAAAAATATATGTATGTGGCGCGAACAAGCAATAATAGAGTGATCTCGTCGGGTGATCTCTATTGTTGCTTGCTGTCACGGTGCGAAGCTTTGCGCACATGCCGCCCGGGATTTCCGATCGCAACAATATTCAAATGATTCATTGCAGATGCTGTTAGCTAGATAAACAGTTACATGAAGTAGTTCTTTCAGGCATAACACAAAAAATGATAGACATCAGTCTTTACATTTCATTAAAATAACAACTAGAACTTATGCAATGACTGCTTCACACTTCATTGGTCTTTGTGGCAAACGGAAGAGTTTAAAAAATAGTTTTTTGTTAAAAAATTTGAAAAAGTCTTGACAAACACCTAAACTTAACCCAAGCAAGATTTCACAAACCTCACTAAGTTGAATATTCTCCATTCCTCTGTTAAGAACATCCTGAACAGAATCCCCAGCTTCAGCAATGGCAGTTACTTCAGACATTGTACATACACGTTTTAGCAAATTGTAAAAACTGAAGAAACATTGTACAAAGTTGCTCACTCAGTTAAGCAGATAGTATCAGTAAATCAATGCTTTGTACCATAGTAACAGTTCTGCCTATAACCACCAGAGCAACAAAATTCTTCAACCAATCATTTTTTCTAAGAAGTGTATAGGTGATGAAAAATTTAGGAAGTTTAAGTCATGCATTGGAATGCATAATCAAATATATTTGAAAAACTGAGTGAAAAAAATTTACTAAATTGTTAGTGTTTCATCATAGGCAAACGTTAGCCAAGTGAAACATCAATCCTTGTAGGTGAGATGGCAATGTTTCAAAAATTCGTGGTACCAGACAGCAGGTAACAACATATGCTGGGCTTACAAGTAAACCATAAACCATGAGCAAAAGGAGTATTGCATGAGACACAGTCACAAAATGACAAAACTAAACATGGGATGAAATGAGGTGCCAAAAACATCAATGGCAATGCCTATCTGACAACTGTGGTTTTAGTAGTTTGATCAGTGACCACAATAACACATGCAGTGCTCATTTGACATAAGCATTAGCCCTAACTATCCCGAAAAAATTTTAATTTCATAACTTTTTTGCCAACACACAAATTAAGCACAGAAAATCAAAGAAGTTACTAAAAGCAATAGCAATAAGACTATGTGTATGCCAAAAGAATATCTGTTAATGGTGGTTTTGATAAAGAGAGCAACTAATTCATAAAGAGAATGACTGCTAAAAGTGGCCAATTCTCACTATCTTACTATAAACTAGCAGTTACATACTCATGAAGAACTTTCATCATGTTTGAGAAAACAAACCACTCACAGTAATGCTGCAGCGTTTACCTTAACGTTGTATATACCGAATTTCTCCTGCCCTAAGCTTGGTTCATTTGCCATATAGGCAGTTATTTCCACAAGGCAATGACCATTGTCTCGCATGCGGCTAGACTCGCACTTTTTGCACAAGCACTTTATTGTTGCTTAGTGAAATTTTGGTATCAGCTATCTCGAACTTTGGTTATTGTCTGTTCTTGGCACGAGAAACACACCAAAGGTGTTGTCAAAAAGTTCTGGGCAAATGTATCATTACTTAACTGTTGAACAAATCAAGCATGCTGTAGAATGGTATGGTAATTTTTTGTGGCATCATACTTCATTGTGTTTTTATGGCTGGGACAAATTCAGCACAGTGGTTAACTTGGCATAACCTTCTATACAAACAGTTTAGCGCAGCATGTCGGGGCACTGCAGATCATTTTCTTTTTTGCAGTTGTTTGCTGTGTGATTGTGTAGAGATTTTGGTGGAGAAGTAGCTTAAATCAATCCCAAAATTATTGTATGGCAAGTAAGTGACTTACCAAGTTAGTTTTCTATCAGAATATGAAAATGAAGATAGTGAGTTGAATGACAGTGATGAGGGTCCTATGTTTTTCTCCAAATAAATAGCAACACAGCGATTCATATGATCCTGAAGAAGGTGCTCGTCATGTGACATTTTATAGTAACAAAATGCTTGCAACAGTAATACAGGAAGAAACGAGGAAGAGCCCTAAGTTTTTTCTTACTTTGGAAGAGTCAGAAATTGTTGTATCACGATGCCAAATGCACAGTCAAAACTGTAATGAAGGCCTCTACGGAGCTTTTTCAAGTCAATACAATGAACAGCTTTGAATGACTTTCCCTTGTTGGAAAGGCTCCATAGCTGAATCAGAGGAAATCAAGAATTCTTTTGAATATTTTCAATATGTATTTCTTCTGTAAAGAAGTAAAGGCACTTTTTATGGAGCAAATCAACTTCTTTGCTTTACAATGTGATACAGGAAAATTGCTGCATATGAAATAAAGCAAGTTAGAGCAATTTGTAGGTTGTTGTATGCATGTTTTCAACCTTCCTAGATCCAGGATGTATTGGGCATCAAACACTCACATTAGTCAAACAGCTGATGTCATTTATCAAGAAAAACTTGCTCTTTAATGACAACACTCATATGCCATCTATTAATCATCCAGACCATAATAAGCTTTTTAAAATCAGACTTCTTCCAGACCTTCTCATCCCAAAATTTAAACAAATCGCACAACAACAGATATTATGCACTGATGAGCAAATGGTGCCATTCAAAGGTCACTCTTCACTGAAGCAATACTAGCCGAAGATATCACACAAATGGGATTATAAGATCTTTACACTTTGCAATACTCACAGCATCATGCACAGTTGGACACTTTCGGAGTATATACTAGGAAAATAATGCCTGTTGAAGGAAACCCTGATCTTGGAGCTAGTTAAAAGATTGTCTTGAGATTGTAGTAGTTCAACCAAAATGGCCTACATCTTTTGCTTTGATAAATTGGTTCACATCTGTGCTAGTTCAGTTAGCTAAAAATGAAATCTTTGCCATTGCTACAGCAAGAAACAATTGTTTGTTGGGATGCAAAATACAGGAGCAATCAGAGTTAAAGAAAAGGTGTAGAAGTTTTTCAGAGAAACTATGATTGATGGAATCATGCTGAGGGTAGTGAGATAGTTCGGCAACCAACCAGGCACTTTAGCAAGCACCTATGCAATTGTTTATCCAGTGTGTAGTTTTGGTACATGAGACAGGTCAAAAAAACAAACCACCAGTGTTTGCTGTCTAGCAATTGTTGGAAAATATGACAAAAGCAGGGGAGGAGTTCATGCACTATGGGCACACATATCTTATTACAGAATTGGGTTAAGATCAAAAAATATTATCAGCATATCTTTTTTCATCTGGTTGATTTAGTTGTCATGAAAGAATGGCTTTTGTACAGATGGTATTACAACTGTTTCTGTGTTGCAAAATCGAAGCAAAAATATTTTCTTTGTTTCAAAACCAGTGTAGCTGAATCTTTAGAAGAGGCAAATACATAATTTGCAATAAGAAAGGAAGACCATCTTTGGAATTGAAGTCTGGGGGATCTGCAGTACGACATTATGAGGCTGCTTTACACAAACATGGGGAATGCCATATGACATACGGAAAGGTAAAGTTGATCAATGGCCAAAGGTGTGGTATTGCAAAGATGTAAGAACCCAACATGCAATGGGAAAACTTTTAGCAAAAGCAATATACATCTGCATCTAAACAGATGCAAAAATTGTTTCAAACTCTATCAACAGTAACATACTTCATCCCTCATTCTAAGTTGAAATGATTTCAAAACTTGCAATGAATGTTGATTGGGTATTGGGTAAAAGTAACTCTATTTTGATAAACTGCAAATCAATCACAAGAAAATGCTAAAGTTTCTTAGGATTTTCAGAATGTTTGTTAAGGACAAAGTCACAATTTTAACATAAAATTACAAAGACTTTGAAATTCCCGCTGCATAAAATATTGACAAAGTTGTAAATAGTTACAACACAAGGGAGTTTGTCCCTGTATTACTCTCATTCACAGAAGTAGTGCATGCAAAACAGAATTTAAGACTTAATTCTTCAAAGTTGTTTGTTTTTATCTGTATTGTTTCACGTGACTTTCTTGTCTCAGTTTTGCAATTTTCTTACAAAAAATACTGACTTAAATAAAATTATTCTTGTCTTTTTGAAATGGTCAATATTTCATGCAGCTATGCCTTAACACTTTGAGAGCCGGCATACGATATATTTGTACCTAGATTTCGACCTAAAACCAGCAGTTTTCAGTTGCCTTACCAACGCCATAGCTCCTCTGCCAATTGCGCTAGAGAGCTGTTTAAGGGCTCAAACCGATCGGCCAGTCTTCTAGTCTGCACTCGAAAAAAAATTTTTTGTTGGGGGTTGCAGATTTTTTGTGAGTGACGTCATAAATGAAGTAGTTTTGGGGCCATTTTGGCTCATTTTGCCTGGCCTAGGGCTCAACCGCTAGGCCAAAGTGTTTCGCTGAAGTTTTTATTAGAAATTAGGCTCGAGTCTGAGTCTTTTGAGCCTTTGATCAACTTTCTAGCGTTTCTGGTTCAAAAGTTATGATCTAAAATAAACAAATTAATTAATTATCTAATTAGTCAAATATTTTTATTACTTTATATCATAACTTTTGAACTTGAAACCTCACCAGGTCATCCAAAGTATCAAAAGACTCAGATTGTAGTCTAGTTTCCAATAAAAACTTCAGTGAAATACTACCATCTAATGGTTGGCGCCCAGGACCAATTGAAGTAGGCCAAGGTGGCCTAAAAGTCTTCCACTTATGATGACACTCATAAAAGATCACAAAAAATGGTATAATGAGTCACCCAAAGCCACGAAATGTAAGTACTAGGGAAAGTTTTTGAAACTTTTTTTTACAGCTTCTTAAATACTCAAAATCTATGTAGTTCAATGTTTTGGGCTGTTTCCAGGAATTTTATATTGCAACTTTTTCGATTTTTATGTGCAACTTTTACTGCAATTTTTATCAAGTATTTCGCAAAATGTAGAAGTGGAATCAGGGCTGCAGAAATTGTGGCAACAGGGAAGGAGCTTCCCAGGAAATCGTACATGCTCGTTGGAAATTAATCAGTTGCAAGTCAAGTAACATCAAATAATATGCTAAGAATTGCAAGCAAACCACAAAACGGACTGTACGAATTTCCTTGCTGAGTCACGGTGGTCCAATACCTGGCCTTGTGACGCAACAGTTACACCCACCTAACAATAGTGGTCTCATGCAGTCGCTGGTCGTGTGCAGGGTTGCCAATTTAGCAATGTTGAAGCCAAATTTTGAAATTCTGGCTTTTTTAAAGCACTTGGCTTTTTTTGAAAATCAAGAAAAGCCTGGCAAAATCTGGCTTTTTCTTTTTTATATTTTTTTCAGTCTGAAAGGCTTGGCTCTGGTAAAAAATATTCTGTGCTGCATCTTCATTACAAATCTCTTCTCACAAGAGTCTATGATCATGCAGGGTGCAAAGAATTTACTGTTATTCAAAAAATGTTCAATATGCAACAGTATATTTATGGGGCAAAAAAATGCTTCAACATTGGAATTCCATTAAATCGATGTTTCTGACGAGTTCTAATGTTTTAAGTTTCAGGGCTGCTATCTGGTTTATTTTGGCTGTTTTTCAGACAAGGTCTGGCTTTTTCAGTGAAGACATGTTGTCAACCCTAGTCGCATGCCAAATTCGTATTGGCGCCGGAAAGCTGTTAGTTTGAATGTTGCTGCTATGGTGGCACATGTAGTCAGAGGATATTGAGGCCAACACGTCCTACTAAAACTACGTGCGTGTATGCGAGCGAATTTCATTTCATTGCGTTACATAGCAGAGTGGACAGTGGCGCTAGCATCAGCTGGAAGCTTTTGAATACATTCCTATTATAAATACTTGTCTGTACGACGACTTTGTTTAGTGGCTGCCTTACTGGGTTACCAATCGAAATGGTATTGCATTCTAAATGCCATTCCAGAATGTAGTGCAGTGCCATTCAACAATGCTCAACTCGCGCCCAAACCAGCATCCACTCACAACAAGCTCACTCCGGCAACTGCATCTGAATATCATTTTACAGGTCGGATCCCTTACACCAATTTCGCCACCACCGAACTGGC
>Ga0210059_1008710_pt1 | contig 15950 bp, 8 predicted proteins | sample Ectturendosymbi2_FD_188042 | JGI IMG/M metagenome (GOLD analysis project Ga0210059, IMG submission 188042) | Ecteinascidia turbinata endosymbiont from Florida, USA - Sample 2 (SPAdes) (version 2) | ecosystem: Host-associated > Tunicates > Ascidians > Unclassified | place: Key West, Florida... | reverse complement strand
CAATAGCATGAAAAAGCAAATTCTTGAAATATGGCTATTACTTAAACTACTCCAAATTTTTTAATTTTAAACTTTAATAAACAAACTTCACTTTGCAAAAAACTGTATGATTTTATCTACTTTAGTTATTCGCAATTACATTTTGAAATGTGTGCAGGACTTTATGGACACCCTGTATTTCTTTACCTTATGGAAAGGTATAGATAACGCTCAGTCTTTCCTTGGCTCCGTTTTGTCTACCGAACTTTCTTTTCACATTCTATTCTCTTCAGCATCACGTGGACTTCAATCACAGGAGGGATTATGATGAACAGAATATTGCCAATTAAACACAAACGTGCTAGTACGCCGGTTTAGGTAACCTATGTTCAAGTGCGGCTTAACATTAATTTTTCAACACAATTTCGTGCGGCTTACAATCAAGGGCGACTTATAATCGAGTAAATACAGTATATGATTTGTGACTATGAAGCACGAGCTCTAAATGTACAAAAAATACTAACCTTCATAGCATAAGGCTTTCCAGTGGATTTCAATTGCACCAGCAGCACCTTTGCATAACTGCCACGGCCAATGACTTTGATCATCTCAAAATCATTTAAACCAAACCCTGGCGTGGACTGAGAAGAGCTATGATTCTGAGAAAATTAATGAAATTATGAAAACATCATGTATGTAACAAGTTATCCACCAACAAACTCTCACTGCTGTCAGAAAAGTGCGATACATCTGACCACCAAATAGCAAACAAAAATCATTGCATTTACCGTAATCAATAAATTACACGTCAATACATTTTTACAAAATACCTTTGCTCCATCTGGTTGCTCTGGACCAGTTTCACTGTGATCTGGAATGGGATAAATGGGAATCTTCTTTTTCTTTTTAATTTTTTTTATCTTACGTTTGATTTTGAACCATCTTCTTGCACCTCGTCTGCATAGTAAGGTTCAAAAATGGTAAAAAAAACAGCTGGAAGCCAGTCAAGCAGCATTTCTTACTGAACAGAAATTTTTTTCTCCAACTGATAAGTTGCTAGATTACTTAACTAAGCAATCACTTGACCTTAGTAAATTGGTCATGTTAAATTTGGCTTGCTTCTTTGGGTTCTTGATTTGGAAACAGGTGGCATGAAAAGGTACGAGCAAACTGCGGTGCTTTCAACATGAGCAAAAGTAGCATGGTTTAATACTTGCCAGGCTTCCTTCCGAACCGCACATCAGAATTTGGGCTAAAATTTAAACGTTTAAGACAGGAGCGGGGAACTTGCGGCCCGCGTGAACATTAAAATGCCCGCATCAAATTTTTCGTTACCCAAGTTAGAAAACAACATCGCGTCAACACCAAACTCCATGACAAGACAGTAAGTCAAGAAAAGTCTATCTCGCTCCTTGACATACAGTAGTTTATTCTCCATATTTTCCACTGAAAGATAAAGGTAGAACTTTTAGATAAAATTTTTGCGGCCCGCCAGCGATATTCCACAATTCATGTGGCACGCGACAGTAAATAGGTTCCCATCCTTGATTTAAGAAGTGTTGGCAAAGAATCCACGAAATGCATCCTGCATTTCTGTGGCAAAAGATCCTATCCTGCAACGCCCATTGAAAATCAAGAAATGTCATCCTTGAAGGCATCTGTAGCCAGCGGATTGCTGGTAGTCTTAAGTCTGGCAGCTTTTACGCGTGTGCTGCAGGTACACGGCCGTTATCAAACGCACAAAACGCTCTTTGAAAAATGACAGTGCAGTGGATGCAAAAGCACCAAGCCAGCTTTTAATGTCACACGATATTTTAATATATTAAATCTGACTCTGAAAGTATCTCTACAAGAAAAACATCATTGTTATAGCCAGACTGACTCTAAAGTGTGAAGGCATTTAGAACTAGGCACATGAGCATTAGAAGGGGGCTTGGTACCTCCTGGATTGTGAGATGCGATATGTTAGTTTTGAATTGGTAAAATGAAATCTTACTGCTGCTGGACCCCCAGCACAATTATTTTGGCCACCACCTGGAAAAAAACTCCTAACGCCCATGAGTAGGTATGCCAAAAGCTTAGAACAGACAAGTTATACGTTGTCTTCCCTAAAGGCACCAGCTAGAAACGAAGTCTGAAAAAACGAATTTCTGGCAAACTAGGAAGATAATCGTATTATGAAACGACGGAAATGCACTAATTTTCATGGAATATCTTTCTGTGCCTGCCTAGAAGAGTTCATCCTGATAGTCATACAATGAAAAAAGAAAACCGAAACCAAAAGTCTGAGGAAAGCAATGGCAAGTTTTGTCCAGATTGCAGCACCATGGACCAAATTTATACTCTTAAAGAATTTTGAAAATCCTAAGAATTGTGTACAAAATGTTTGTGCTTGCTTTTCTAAGCCTCAAAAATTTTCATGACCACATGAATTTAGTCACAATCTGCGCTTTTAAAGAATACTAGAACTTTCAGTAAATGATGGAGTATTACCGATTGCTACATTTTCTCATAATATAACATAATAGATCAACAGCTGCAATCGTTTCAAACACTGTCACGGTGGAAAACTGCAAGATTCTTTGCTCATTGTGCACAATTGCTTGCTTCGTCTGAACGCAGATCCCATCATATCAATGAACTGCTTTGCTACTGCGTCACTTGAGACAGGAACATAAACGTACCGGGATTCCGTTCCAGCTGGAAATCAAGATCTACGAGCATTTCTAGTTCCATTACCGGCAGAAAACAAACCCTGTTTTGGCAAACTCTAAAACTGTTCCAACTTCGCTACTTTTTTCGAGATCAGAACACATCTCAAATCTAACTTAGTGGTTTACGTTTACGCTTTACAGGATACTTCTTTTGTAACGCAGCAACATTAATTTAAAAATTTTATAGGGCAAGATGTATTACTGCTTCAGCTGTAGTGTAAGGGTTTATAACCAGAGATGGACCCATATATGGGCCGATATTTGGATTTTACTGATATATCGGTATCGGCCAAAATGATCGGCCTCAGAAGGTGTTGACAAAGCACTGTTATATTCCTCACGCATCCAGACAACTTGCGCAAGAAAGCACAACGAAGCAAGTCAAAACAGTTACCTTGGAAATATTTTCAAAAATTTTAGCTCATAAATCCTGATTTTTAAAGTTTTTCAAAAAAAGGTAAGGCATAGAATACATCACATTTTTGATAATGAAGCAGAAAACAAGATTTAAAAATCGTGGAAATATCGGTTATCGGCCCCAAAAAATCCATATGGGTCGACGTCTATTTTTAACCAGAAGTCTGTGAACCCCTTAGGGGTCCATGAATGCGTTTTAGGGGGTCCGTAAACCAAAATCCAATCAAGAAAATCCGCTAGTTTTTATCCGCCCATTTGGGCCATTATTCAGCTTCATCGCACCACTGCAACATGCACGTCTAGGGCTAACTAAACTAGGTTTCTTATTAAGAGGTTCATAGCTTTTGTCAGAATTTTATAGGGGTCCATGAACAACTCATGAACCATTAAGAAACACTGCTTTAGGTTTCAGCACATTTGGAACAAAATCGTAACTATAAAACAGGTATTGAAATAATACCGGTTGAGAACAGATTTTTTCTTTATTTTCCAAGTAAAGTATTAGGCCGGTACATCCTTTGGCTGGAGAAATAATGAATGCTTGAAAAATCAAGGTGCATTTCTCCGAAATGACCCATCATAGGACGTGCGCAGGGAAGCACTGGAACAAGTTAAGAAGTTGCACCAGACAAACATGAGCCCGTTTAATCGCAGCAACAGCAAAGGGGGACATCGACCCTGTTTGAAATGGTGTGTGGGTAAGTTAGAGACCAAATTACGTTCAGCACAAAGATGGAACTACCTAAAATGAAACACCCTCGTCAACATGTGCAAGTTTGTTAGCTTCACTCCTGAAAAACATGGGTAGAGATAGCAGTTTATGTTGTAAGCAACAGCTAGATTTGGTGAGCGCTATGTTGCCATAGCTACTGCAGCACTGCAGACGCAACAGCCGCAATTTAGTTGGCGTTTGAGGTGAAACAAGCACGGTTGTTTGAGGACATTCTTTGTCTAATTCCGGTGCATCACACCGACATTCCACTCCCAGCTCGGACCGTATTGAGCTTAAACCTTCCTACATACCGCGCACTTACGTACACACCCGTCACGCTAATGTTTCGTACTAGAATTGTGCAACTTCGCGCGACGCCGTGTCATTGATTGCATTGCCATTAGCAAATGCGCCGTAAAGTGACTGATATTTTCTTGCTTTACGTACAAAAGAATGGTAAAAACGCCCTGTCACCATGCAAAGTACCAAAGCCGTTGAAGAATCATATATATACATAAAGGTCTCGAGCGCTAACCAGCTTGGAAACTAATGTAGGATATGGGCAACGCTCGTATGTCATAAAGCAAAGCGCGGGAAGTTCCCCTCTAAAAATACCAGCTGGTCGGGAAATCTTTATACTTCAGAACATGTAATCAATTTTCCCGATGACAAACCTTTCTGATGCCATCAAGGCCGTAACCAGCTAGCATTTTTCGGGGTGGGGCAAAATGATTGGATTGCGATGCTGTACCTAACAGCTAAACTGTTTTTGAAAATTTGGAGCGGGGAGCTATTGCCCGGTTGTCCTCCCCTAGTTGCGGGCCTGGATGCCATGCGTTTTTGAAAGCCTAGTATTCCATGAACCGGCACGATCAGTCATATATAAATCTTTCTGAAATAACACTATTTAAAGCTTACTAAACTGCTTTTATGTGTTTTTAGTTAGACTTAAAAAGACTGGAGCTGCACAGTGAACCACATGGTCAAGTTTTGAAAAGAACCCATAACAAAAATATCTTGGTACCTTGGTATCAACTTAAGAAAAAAAACCCTGATGAGCCCGACTTAAAAGCAAACAGAAAATATTCCATAAAAGCGATAAAATCTCAATGAAGTGAAAAAACATTTGATGAAATGTTTGTATCCACTTATTACCTGGACAACAAATGGAACAAAAACGTTCCACCTAAGGCAACATCTCAAACTGAAAAGTTAAAACATTTTGTGAAGTAATGTCAACACGAAACGAATTTATTTCAAACTTTGCAATTTTAGGAAAAACGGGAAGATCGAGAAATAAAATTGCCTCTGAGCAACTTGCGAAGCAAGCCATTTTTGTTAATTTCAAGACAGTTTCTTTTTAAGGATCATGGGGAAAGCACGTATTCGCGCCTAAAACCGATTTAATCGAACAGATCAATCATATACTTGATGCATCAAAAAAAATTGCACAAAGGGTACTCTTGTTGGTCTTAAACTCTTACATCGCGCCAAAAACCAAATAGATTTACAGTAATAGCTTACAATTGACATGAACCCGCATTCCAAAAAGGCTTGCTTGCCAACCTATGGCATTTCACCACGGATACTTCAAAATGTCGAGAACACCATGTAAAAACAATGAAATCTATTACAGTGTAAAGAGCAACAAAATTGGGCACAACGTTGATGAAATGTATGCACATTTTTACAACATTTAATTTTGTAAGTACGTTGTTGGTGTATAAAACGAACTATCAGAGTAGCAGTAAAAGCATAGGGAACAAACGCGTCCAAAACCAGTCCATTTTTTGTCCCACATTTAAGTTCATATGGAACAGCTTAAAACAATTAGAAAGGAAACAGGTCAAACACCAAAGCTTAGCACTTTGTACTTCTTCGTTTTCTGTCAGTTTCAAATCCGGCGATGTTATGCAAAACCGATGAAAACATGCAGTTTACGCTCAAAATGTGCTCAGAAGTTCGTTAATTTTTTATCTGTTTCGCGTTTTTGCTCACCGAATAGAAAACACTGTACCGAAAAACGTTTGTTTAGACTGCGAAGCAGGGCTTCGTATATCAAGTTTGAAAAATGACTCCTAATCCAAATGAAACCAAGCAGCTTACACAAAATGCAAGAAAACAACAAAATTTACACTGACAAGTTCGCAAAAAAAACAATGCTTTCGCTGCGAAAACCACCGAAAGCGAAAACCAGCGACGTTCGCACTCTCCATATTTCAAACAAAAAACATATTTGCATGCCTTGTTCCCTCTAAGATAATTTTACCCAGCAAATGTTTGCTTAAGTGAGCATGCAATTGCGTAACTATGCAAACACACAACCAGTGAAGCGTTTCAAGGGTTAAAAGGGCTATGCGGTATATACACGATATTAAATTGAGTGTTGCAAGTGCGTGAGAATGGGGTTTCACTGCGCAAATGCTCAGGTGGTACTGCGCATGTGCGCACCTTAGAGAGAACAATGCTTACATGTAACATCTGACTGTATTCAGAAGGTAATGTCCCCAAAAGCTTTCCTTCCGTGTTTACTTTCGTTTACTATTCTATTCTAAAATGCGTAAATGGCGCATTAAAGTAATAGGAATAAAGCAGTACTAGACAATCACACCGAATTACAATGTTCCACAGCTAATTTCAAGTTTTTGAAACGTTGAACATACTCGTTGGGTGCAGAATTCGTGTGAATGAAAAGACGTGATTGAAATTCTAAGAATGTTTTGCTTTCAACCATGAATAAGCGTCGGTTTCTTTAAAAAGTGGGCCTTTGGAACTGCGTTTTTTTTGCACTGGAGCCCACGACGTGTGCCAAGTGCGGGCAACCTACCGTTTAAAGGTTTTCCAATTAGACCACATGTGTGAAAGTGGTGGCCAGCGGGCCAAATGTGGCTCGCCAAGCATAATTTTAAACCTCACCGTACTAAAATTTTTTTTGGAACAATAGTGTTTTATACCTGACTTGCAAAGGCGAGTGGTGGTCTTTGCCAACTTTGCTGTTATCTCGCTGACCAAACATCTTTCTTTAAAAAATTGTTCAGTTTCCAGGCTATTTTCACTGCAACAACCATTATTTCGTCATAGAGATGTTGGCTAAGCATTAGCGTAGTTGATTGTGGCCAATTCTCTTTCACGCACACTTTTTTGGTTTCCTTTTTAGGAGTACACGTGAAATACCACCTTAGCAGGTAAATGAAGCTGGCCTAGCTTCGAGAGAGATCTCTGCTTTTGATCCCAAAATGTTCAGGAAACGAAAAATTGATGCAGATGGAATGAAGCTCCAAGAAAGTTAGGAAAATAAACACGTTTGTGCTTCAAGCTGAAAAAACGTTGTCTTTTGCGTCATGAGGCGGTGTCAGTCGTTAAAGAGTACAATCTCCGTCGGCATTTTGACCCCAAACACAGAACTAAATATGCCAAATTTAGCCTCCAAGAAAAACAGCAGATTGTCTAAAATTTAAAAGGCCGACTGCAATCGAAGCAGAAGATGTTCACAAAAGCTGTAGCTAAAACCGGAGAGCAGGAGGGTTGCGGAGTCGGGCCTAAAATATCCGACCTTTCCAAAATTTCCGACTTCTTAACATAAACGGAATGGAGTTTGGCTGTTAACAATTTTGTCAACGGAAATGGTGGTGCATAGCAAGAAATCTGTTTCAACAAAAGCTTCAAAAGAAATTGCACTATTTCAATAGGAATTCCCACCTAAGGAGTGTGATGTAAAAAATGATCCAATTGGACTTCCAGAGTGGAACAAACAAATCCGACTCCGCTACCCTGGGCGGCAGTCAGACCCGTAATCAGCTTGGGACACCAGGTGGGTTGAAGAGTTTTCTGAGAGGGGCCCATATTTTTTATACTATGTCCAACACATTTTTCCAGGGAGGCAAAATTTTTTCTAGAGAGGGCTCCGCCCCCCCTGCGCCCCTCTTGGTTACGGGCCTGGCAGAAGTGACAGCGAGCTTTATTGTGGCTGCAGAAATTGCCCGATCTTCAAAGTCATTTTCGGAGGGTGCATTTTTGAAGCAGTGCACGTGTAAGGTGTGTGAGCAAGTGTGCCCCTGCACGACACAAAGTTTTTAAATATGTCAGTTTGTGAAGAAACACCATCGCGGACCGAGTTAAGGAACACATACTAGTTTGAATGTGCAGCAATGTATGCACTATGTTTGCAGGTTTTTGCGGTCATGCAGACAAAAATCATATTGGCAATGTCTTAACGGTTACAACTGGCCCTTTGAAGGCAAACATAATGCTGATACGGCCCTCAGTGAAAATGAGTTTGACACCCCTGGATTAGACGTAATTGAAGTTTGCCGTAGAGGATGAAATCCATGCATACTGCTTACAGACATGGGGTAATCGTAATCGTCAATCGTAATTAATTACAGTTTTTTTTGAGTCGATTGAACTGACGAAAAACGAAACGCAATCGATTACATTGATAATTTTATCGTAATCGACGATTACTTTCGCGATTAAACTTGGAAATCTTCACCCTACATCACTGCGCGATGAACCGCGGTGTTGGTTGCTGGCTTTCCTCCTTTATCACTATGGGGGCGCCGAATGACTGCGAGGGTGCCGAAAAGTCACAACAATGTCACAAGCACTTTTTTCAATGCAGTTTATTTGCTTCCGAAAGACGTCGGGTTCGAACATGGGGGCGCCAAACTCGCTGTTAGATTCACATGCGATTGTAGTTCAGCGGTGATGCCATTTGATTAGTGACGAACCGATCATTTGCTTCGGAAGCGGCAAAGCAAGTTTTGCCGTAGGGAGAAGAGTGTTGGCAGCCAAGGCGGCCTGCAAAAAATCTCGATTGCGAGGTCGCTTGTTTTTTTGGACAGCGTGGTTCGGTTGGGTTTTTGCATTCGCTGGTAGACTGGGTGCAGAAAAACTCCTAATATTGCTATGTTGATTCGAAACTGCGTTGGTTGGGCTTAGCCTACCTCTGCGAGTTTTACTTGGTGTACAGCGAATTGCCTTTGCTGTGTTGCGAAACTTGGAGATCTTCTGTGTGAACTGTTGTGGTCGTAACGCGTAACGCTTGTGTCTTTCTGCCGTTCGAAAACATCGTTGTAGTTTCTGTAACGTGTGGGTACAGACCAACGTGTGAGGCAGCAGTTGTGTGAACCAAAGGGGTTCCTTGAAGTTGCGCTCAACAGGTAGGATTTCCCTGGATTGGTTCAATATTTGGCCGTAGACAGATCCGTTGCCCATCTGTGGGTTCGTGAGTCAGTAAGGAATCGGTGTGGCGATCTGGAATTTCCGACCCGGCCTCTAGCCAGTGGCGAGAAATCGCTACACTCGCTTCTTGCCCCGGGCGCCATCTAACCTCGTTACGCCCCTGGGGTTGACACTTCGGCAACAGAATAGCGGGACATTACGAAGAGATGTGTTAGTTTTATTTATATATTTTCTGAGTGAACTTATGCATGTGAGTGCTGGAGTAGGCTATGCATATAATTAGCACAGTAATTTATATGCAGTAAATTAACCTTTTTTCAGAGGAACGAGGTACTTTAATCCAAGTCGAAAGTACCTTTCCCCAACACATGTAACTAGCATGTCAACCGTGATCCACCAGATACTGGTAAAAAAACTCAACGAAACCAGTGAGGTTTTGTTGACCATTGACTTTTGGTCCAATAGACAGATGCGCAGCTATATTGGCAGCACTGTTCATTTATATGAAATTAAAAGCTGCACAATGCTGTGCTAGCTTGCAGACGATCGTAACCCGCAGTTAGAAGAAATAGTCAGCAATTATGAAATTACTAACAAACGAATTTTCAGCGTTGCTGGACGAATATTCAAGCCTGATAGATGTCGTTTCACTGATAAAAGATTTGAAGCATTGATGTTTACCAACTGTAAGAAAGATTTTAATTATTGATGATATTTGTTTAATCAATATTTAATGTATTTGTTGCAGCAGAGTAACTGACGGGAGAGAAGATTTTTTGACTCCGCTCACCAGCTAAATGTAAGAACTATGTAGGCCCCCACTTATCTTATATTTCGGTTTTAGTAATCTTTACTTGGTTTTTAGTTGGTCGTCGCCTTTTTGCGTTTTTTGGAGTGTTTTCTGTTGGTTTGTGGTTTTAGTGTAGCCATCCACACCAGGATTCACCACCATTTCTCAGTTTTTTTTCTGATTGTTGACTAGTAGGTCCCCTGCGGAGGCCATTGGGCCTCTTTTCGCTAAGTTTCCCCTCTAGTTCAAACCTCCAGTTATGCCACTGTTTTGTTGACTGCACGAACATCTCAGTAAACAATCAATATGTTTTTTCTTTTTTCCGGTGCTTAATCCTTACAGATTAGTAATTTCGTTTGTTGCATTGATTCATATCGTACGTTGTCTGAAAATTTTCTTACACCAAACCATGCAAATGTTTTTTGTTTTCGTTTTGAAGTTGTTCCAAAACAAATGTAATCGCGATTGTAATTGTGATTACTTTCAATGTAATCGTAATCGATTACATCGCGGTTTTGTTTATTCGTAATCGAGCAGGTGGCAAGTAATCGTAATCGATTACATTTGTGATGTAATCGCCCCGTGTCTGACTCCTTATATACGTTTGCAGTTTCTGAAGCACAGCTTTCAGTACAAAACTTTTACGTTGAAGGGTGACCCCTTACAGTATTCCATTCTCGTGGCAATAGACACTGATGTTTGCTGAATACTTCATATGCTTCTTACTACGCAAGTTTGCAAGACATGCTACAGCACAATTTGGAGCACTTGACTTAGTTTTGTTGTTAAGCACAAACCTGGTCTGTGCAAAAAAGACAATGATTAATAAAATTGTGTGCATCATTTATCAAACACGAAAACTGAACACAAGCGACCTCCTGATTTCTTGCAGAAACTCAAATTGTAAACCTATTTCACAACACAAACATGCATGATATACAACCAACATTTCAGTTATCTGAAGTCATCATAAAAATGGTGTTTGGCATAAAGTGCTAGGTGAGGATCAGTTGACAAAAGTATTGCAAATCATCCTTGAGAATTGCCTGCACAATCTCAGTTCCCCCTAAATTCCATGACTGCGTGGCTGAGCTTTTCTTAATGAAATGCTACCCAGTAATTTCTGATCCCTGTGTAGCAACTCAGCTTGGTGCTCTTAACCTTAATGTCCTACCTCCTCTTGGTAAGTGGGTCTTAAACATTTTTATGCATATCCCTCCCAAACAAAACTCAGGCACTTTCATTTCATTCCTATTACAAATTACAAACAAAAAATAAGTACGAAGATGAGCATTAAAAATAAATTAAATTTTGTTGCATAATAAACTGTTTATCAACAAAATCAACCATACAAGAGTTTCCTTGTGACTGTTTGTTTTGATGCTTTTGCAGAAATTTAGGTCTGTATGTTTATGGTACTGTTAATGCATAATTGCAGATTTGCATGCTTTGGAAAACTGTAGATCTGCAAGTTTTGTGCTGCTTTTTGGGTAAAACAATTACTACAAAATATACTGTCAGGCGTCTACAATGGAAATCTTCAACACTGCACACTGAGTTCATGCTCTCCATCTCTCTACAATCTCAGCACTGTGGCATCACAACACCTAATTGCCGCAAAATTTAGAAATGCAGTCAAGTGTACAATTTACAGTAGTTAGCACACTACATGGTAGCTGCTAGCATGCACATAGACACCGAGTTCCTGCAATTCTGGCTGGGAGTGCGGTACTTCCGTTAATTTTTGTTAACAAGTACCAAGATATCATTCTGAAACTTATTGGAACTTTTTCAGATAGATGTGGAATAAAAGACTTAAAAACCGCAATGCAGCTTGAATCAGTTCTATGTTGCACCGCAGAGAAATGATGAAAAAGACTATGTCAAGCTTCAGAGAAAGTGTACAGATGGGCAGTTAAGTGACCCACCATCCACTGGACTTCTCACTGTCAGCCGTTTCATAATTGGGGTAGTCGGCTCTGGTGATAGCACCTTCATGGGCTAGCATGTGCTTGTTACTGCAGCCTGCGCATTTCTCTGAATCTTGCTTTACTCTTTTTCATCATTTCAACTGTAAGCTTTTTCTTGCAATATGCTGGACTGAAGATGCGTCACTGACGTAAAATCGATTTCCTAGCAAAACAGTTTGTGATTAGATTCAGCTGTGTCACCCTTGTAGTACCTTGTTGCTGAAACACAAACAAATAAACAGCTTTTAAGCAACACTGTCGATGATGCATCAAAATTTAATATGAACCTATGTTCTTGAATAAGGGGTGCCTCTAAAGAAGCTACATCATAGGACGTTGGAGTAGCGGCAGTAAAAGAGTTGAGGGCAATGGAAACTTGTAAAAAAACAAAAATCAATACCAATATGCTTGTTTCTGTTCAGCAACAATGTTGACCTCAAAAATAATACCAGAAATTATAGAAACCTGTTCTGAATTTTCTGGGTAGGTGAATAGCTGCAATAAATTTGTTTCAAGTCGATCTTCATAAACCATGATATTACCTGTGATGATGTTATGAAAAGACACCTCTGCCTCATTTGAAAGGGCAGGGGGCAATACCCCTGTAATGCTCCTGCACACCAGTGTCCCTGGCTACGTCCAACCAAACTGCATTGCTGGACCAAATGTTTAAGTCACTCTATTGATTCTTCTTTCGTTTGAGGGACTTCTTCTTTTATCCACTGCTAGCCCGCCTACATATGGGGCAGGTGTTGGGCAGCCATTCAGTTGTCTCATCGTCCAGAACCGCAAGGCCGTGTAGTCCATGGGGAGGTCGATGGATTGGACAGTGGAGGACGGCATGGTCAACAGTTTGTTCTGCGCCACACTCACAGGCCGCAGAGGCCATACCCCATTTGTACAGGCAGGAGCGGAAACATCCAACCTGCGGAGGCAGTTGAGCCGGACCCAGGCTCTTCTCGAGAGGGTCATTCTGGGGGTGGGTGTGTACCGGTGTCTGGAATTGAAGTGCGGAGTTTTGTGGGATTGTCCGCCCATTCGGCGTTCCATTGATGATCCGCCCACTGCGCTGCACGTATGTTGTTTGTTGTCAGAAAAACTGATGAGTTGCTGTGCGGCGGGTACAAATGGGTGTCTCGATTTGAGGTGCTGTGCAGCTGCATCCGATGGACGGGTGAGCGCTGAGTGGAGCAGGTGTCCATGCTCCATGGCACGGTGTCCTAGAGATAGTGTTGCTCCTCTGTGACGAAGCTCAGCAGGTTGGATGCCTGCGAGGATTGAAAGGTTGTCTGCTGGTGTAGGACGCAGGCATCCAGTCACAATTTGTAAGGCGTTGTTGACGGTGGGGTCAATAATGCGGGTATGAGCACTGCGGCACCGAACAGGAGCGCAGTACTCTGCAGTCGAATGGACCAGGGCTAGGGTGGCTGTTCGCAACGTTGTTGCTCCAGCACCCCAGCAAGCCGCTTCAAGAGTGCGACGCGTGATGTTAGCTTCTTGCGAAGTGACTCAAGATGTCGGCGGTACGTGAGCGACCTGTCCAATGTTACTCCGAGGTATTTGGGCTCAGAGCAGGAGGGCAGGGTTTCGTTGTTGAAGTTGACTTTCAGCTCACGTTTGGCTTCCTTGTTGTTGAGATGGAAGACCGCCGACACCGTTTTCATGGTGCTGAGCTTTAACTTCCAAGTCTGGAGGTATTCACCTAGTGTTGCCATGTCCTTGCTCAGGAAGAGCAAGACAGACGCCTTCAAGTGGCCCTCCTGTTGCGGCATTTCTCAAAATGCTTACTAAATCTGTCATCTTGAGAGCGAACGCTGCTACCTGTATTCTATTGATGAGAACCACACATTCACTTGCGTTGTTTTCAGCAGAATAAAATTTAGCTCAAGCTACTGAAAACATTCGAATCCTATCAGCAATAATAATGACTTTTTGGCACCTCTAATCACTCCACAACTGTGATGCCATAGGCAAGTTTAAAGTGCCAGTGGACCACAAAACAGAACTCAATTAAGTGCGAATGGACCACAAAGGGTATAAAAAACTAGAAACGAGTTTTGCACCTCAGTGGACACATGGAAATCTGCCTGTATGCAATCCAGATGTGATACAGTGGCACTGAGGAACACTGCATATCAAAAATATCAAATTTAAGATTATCAAAGGACAGGTAGTCACAAATATTGTACACACACAACAACAAAATCTTCAACTGGGTTGCACCAAATCTTTGACTAGGGCACATCAGCATGCAGGTTGGACATAGCTGCTCTAAAGCAACTACATTCAACAAATATTTTTGCTGTGTTTACAATGAAGTATAGATGTACTGTAAGTAATCATCAGTCATCATTGTTTCAACTTCTTCACTGGAACATAGAGCACAACCAATGAGGACCACTGCAGACAGCAACTGTTTACAACAGTTGAACAACCTGTCATTTATAGTGAGCGCCCAACATTCACACTCTCATCCACTACGGGCAAGTGATAACTGCCTCATTGTATGCATAATGCCACCTACATGTTTTGTGGCATAATACTTTTTATTCAATAACTCTCACTGAAATTTATAACAGTTGTTTCCACAATCCAGCATGGATTCCTTCAAATAATTGCTTTTTTGTGTTATTTCCAATGCAACCTTGTGATATTGGCTTCATCTCTAATACCAAACATTTTGATCGCAGCTATACCATCTCTTTGTACCAAACTGAAATGGCTAATTGAGCCTGGTTGACAAAAGAACTATTTCCTTGCATTTAAATTTTCTATACTGGTCGAGATCCACAGTTTGATTGTGCATTAAGCATAAATTACAGTTTAACATGGTTACCTGTAAATTTTATGTTCTCCTGGACAAGGCCTTCCAGGTTCTGTGGGGACACCAGCAAAAATGTGGAACAATAGCACATCTTCATCATTCAGATCATACAACCTGATAGCTTCAGAGAGCTCCAACTGAAATAGTATTAAGTCTGCTAATAACAAAACATTTTAGAAACAAAAGCCTAATCTGATTAAAGTCAAAACTGCAAGTCTAGTATTATTTGAGTACATCAGCTTCATTTCGTTAGGGTACATCTGGGCAATTGTCTGACTGAAACACTCAACAGATTTGGATAGATAGAATGCAAACAACAGGTTTGTTTGTGCATATCACAGAACAAAATTAACTCTAGAAAAGTGGCCTTCATGCAACTACCAGCATTAATTTTTACAAAAGTCTGGAAGTCTTGTAAGTATGGAATTGTAGTAACTTCGGTACCTTCACAAAATATAAAAATAATTAAAATTTCAAATAATAAATACAACATTGAGTTAAACTTTAAAGCATGGCACTAAACGTTCCTGCCACCTTTGCCTTGCTCCATGGTAACGCATAGGCTTTCCCTAGCCTAGGTTCCAGATTCACCCAAGACTCATCTGTATTTAATTGTGGTAGTCAATAAATTGACATAGGAACCAAGCAAAAAACTGCATCTAACCAACATACCAACAACATTCAGAATGTTTTTGATAAATTCACAGCCAAACAATCATTCGGAGTACCTTTAGTGACAAATGCTTGCATAGTTGATTGGGTAATATGATCAAAGCAGATATAAGAGACTAATCAAATGCAGTGCTGATAGTGCAGACTAGTCAGTGCAAAAACTTGCTAGCCTACAAACATTTTAGATCATAACTTTTGAACCAGAAACGCTAGAAAGTCGATCAAAGGCTCAAAAGACTCGGACTCGAGTCTAGATTCCAATGAAAACTTCAGCGAAACACTCTGGCCTAGCGGTTGGGCCCTAGGCCGGGCAACATGTGCCAAAATGACCCTAAAACTACTTGACTTATGACGTCAGTCACAAAAAATCCGCACCCCCCAACCAAAAGATTTTTTTCGAGTATAATCTACTAGACTGGCCGATCCGTTTGAGCCATTGAACAGCTCTCTAGCGCAATCGGCGGAGGAGCTAGGGCGTTGGTAAGGCAACCGAAAACAGCTGTTTTTAGGCCGAAATCGAAGTACGAATATATCGTACGCCGGCTCTCAAAGTGTTAATCAACTAATTAGCTAATTCGTCAAATATTTCTACTAACTTACATCACAACTTTTGAACCCGAAACCCCAGCAGGTCATCCAAAGTATCAAAAGACTCGGATTGTAGACTAGTTTCCAGTAAAAACTTCAG
>Ga0210059_1008709_pt1 | contig 15950 bp, 10 predicted proteins | sample Ectturendosymbi2_FD_188042 | JGI IMG/M metagenome (GOLD analysis project Ga0210059, IMG submission 188042) | Ecteinascidia turbinata endosymbiont from Florida, USA - Sample 2 (SPAdes) (version 2) | ecosystem: Host-associated > Tunicates > Ascidians > Unclassified | place: Key West, Florida... | reverse complement strand
TGCCAACTGCCCTCCGGCCTTTCCTCTATGGTGCACAACTACACGGTCTGCGCAAAAACAATGGAGACCTGAGACCTATCGCTGTAGGGTGCACCTACCGACGCCTGGTTGCAAAGATCTCTTTGAGACCTTGCATATCAAGGCTGCGCGAGTTACTCCAACCCTCCCAGCTTGGGGTAGGCACCCCCGGGGCCGTGAAGCCGCTGTCCAAGCCACACGCTCTTTCATGGTGCAAACGCAAGGTGAAAAATTTTACTAAAATTTGATGTTAAAAATGCCTTCGATAGCATTCGCTGAGACACAGTTTTTCAAGCAGCCCAAACACACCTCCCAGAAATCTATCCTTTCATTTGGGACTGTCATTCTTCAAAAACATCTCTCTTTCAGGGAGAGTTCTGCCTTGACTCAGCCACTGGGGTGCAACAAGGGGATGTTGCAGTTGACTGCATCGCCTTGAACTACTGAGGCAAGCACAAGAGAAAGTTGGCAATTCGGGGCAATTACTAACAGGAAAGCAACCAGAAGCAATAGAGCTCCCTCACTGAGTTCACTCTACTACTACTAGGTTGCACTATCATTAGATAGGGATAAAAGAATTACGATAATTCGCTTGTGGTGACTATCACAGTGACTTGCTACTCATGGGCACCATCTAGCGGTGACCATTAATTTACAAGTGGCGCCATCTTTCGGCCGCCACAGGGACCCTCTCGGCCCGGCTCTTTTTACCCTCACCATTCACGGAATTACATCCGTGGTCAAATCAGACCTAAATGTTTGGTACCTTGATCACGGATGTATCAGTGGTGACCCGCAGACCGTGCTCAATGAGGCTGCCATCATTGGGAATGGTCTATCCTCAGTTGGCCTTGAAATAAATAACTCTAAATGTGAGCTGCTCATAGTCAACAACACAACTAGCCAAGAGCGGTCCCAAACAACTAAGCTTTTCCAGGATGTATTCCCATCCATCTCAATCCCTGCTCCCGATCTATGGCAGTTATTAGGATCCTCTCTGCATCAGGATTCCACCCCATTATATCTAGAGGCAAAAACTAAAATGCTTGATAACATCATTGAAAACCTTGAGCTAATAGAGCCACATCAAGAATTTTTCATATTGAAAAACTGCCTCTCAATCCCCAAACTCATATACCTACTGCGACGTGCACCATGCTTCAAGTGCAAAGAGAAACTGGAGGTGTTCGACACAGCCATAAAAACCAACATGGAAAAAATTTGCAATGTGTCTTTTGGAAACGAAAACTGGTCACAAGCATCCCTACCAATCAGACATGCAGGCCTGGGCCTTTGTTCCGCGGCAGACCTATCCCTGCCATGTTTCCTGTCATCATCTCATGCCTGTAAAGACCTCGTCAACCGCTTACTTCCCTCTCTCAACCTGCAAATCCCTTATGGGGATGTAAACGATGCAATTGACGATTGGCCCAAACACCATGATTCATCACCACGAGAAAAGGGAATAGAAGTAGTGTGGGATGACCTCGCTTGCAGGGATACACTCAATTCCCTGATAAACATCAATAACCCTTGGAACCACTGTCAGTTACTTGCTGCACAAGAGAGTCACACTGCTGCCTGGTCAGAAGCGTTCCCAATTGCCAGCATTGGAAACTTGCTCAGTCCTGATGAGCTCCGTATTGCAATCGCCCTCCGAACTGGTGCCAAAATCTTTGAAAGCACGAAATGCTGCTGCGGCAAAATTGTTGATGAGCTGGGGCTCCATGGCCTCCCCTGTACTAGAAATGCAGGCTGCTTCCCAAGGCAGTCAATCATCAACTTCATCCTCAAGAGGTCATTGACCCGCATTGGTCTCCCCTCCACTTTAGAGCTTGTTGGCCTGACTAACGATGGAAGGAGATCGAATGGCCTGACTTTGGGCCCCTGGTACAGAGGCCTGAGCCTGGTGTGGGACGCAAGAGTCGTGGACACTTTTTCTCAGGGCCACTATAAAGACTCCGCCAGACAGGCTGGTTCTGCGGCCACAAAAGCTGAGGTCACAAAATGCCAAAGATATCACGACCTCCAAAGCAATTACCACTTTCAACCAGTGGCTATTGAGACCACTGGTGTGTATGGCAAGTCCACCACCCCTTTTTGAGTGGTCTTACGGGTAGTAGGGAACTGGGGATTGAGCGGTCCCGCTCTTTTCTTTGTTTGTTTATTATATTCACCGCTCAAAAATGCCCATTTCATCAGTCAAGCGTATCATTGAAATGCCCCTACAGTTGATGACGTCACAAGCACTCTTCCAAGCCTTTGGCCCCTGTTCCCTAGGGCCCCTCTGTGTTTCCCAGCACCTCTGTTTGTACCCAGACCCCCTGTTGCATTGTCAGTCTGTGTCGAGGTTTTCTCTGAAAGTCGAAACCTACCAATGCCCGTCAGCAAAGGTATCAATCCGATTTGGAAGGATAATAATTCGTTTGTCATCACCAGCAGAAAGGGCGATCTTGTTCACTTGTTCTGTGAAGACTTCGTGATGATGACTCCGAATCACATTCATAGATCTCAGCTGTTGTCTTCCTGAAAATAAAAAATTTTTATAATCGTTTAATGTTATTTCATTATTTATAGAATATTTTTTCACACCTTTACATTTTTTGAATTCATCACCGTCCATATCAAAGGCATATGATTTGGCACGCAGTCCGACAAATTCAGATATGATCTTCCCATCAGCCTTGTCCTTAAACATCCTGGGGACTTTTTTGTTAAGTCTTGGAAGTTTTGAATTCTCAAAGTTGGAGGTATCAAACTTTTCTTTGATGTCTTCTCGGATATCATAGAAAAAGTCTTCTGTATGTATTTCATACATCAAAGAATCCGTATCAGTCATGCGCAATTTCGCTTTTGTTCCATACTTTTTCTTGATGTATTTATAATGGAATTCATACATCATGGTTTTTGAGATATCGAGGACTGACATACCAAGATAAACTGGCTTGTTGAAAACAAGTTCCGTTATTTTCATGTGCACTGCAACAAGATCTTCAGTGAAGATTGTCGTTCGTTCATAATTCGGTTTCGAAACAAGCTTTTCAGCTGATTTATCATCCGATCGCAGTCGGATATCCACCCTGTTTCGGATGTTCTCCGTGGTTTTTCCAAACACTGAATTGTTCATGAGTTTGAAGAAATCTTTCTCAAACTCACTGAAAGCTTCTGTTCGAAACGTCGTGTTCAACTAGATGTAAGGCTTCAACCATGTATCTTCAGCGAATGATATCCCATGGCGAATTTTCGTGATATTCATCCCCATCTCAAGATATTGTTTGAGATTTCGATGATGGAGAACATACTTGTCCTTCTTTCGTACAGTTGGAATAACTTTTTCAACTTCATTCACAACAATCCTTTCTGGTGCGAGAGGATAATCGTTGTGAAGATCGTGAAGTTCTTTCGGATACTCTAGATCAACTTCAAGGATACATCCACGGCTTTCCTGGGAGGAAATTTCTCGCCAGTTTTCCAAGAGACTTTCTGTCATTCACTTGAAAGTACTGACAGGTAGTGGGCGACTCATGGCCCAACTGTAAGGATTGTTTGCATCAAGATACTGGATAAATTTCGATTCTTCTTCCAGATTGAAATCCTTCATATACTTGTTGTTAGCCTTCGCATATCGTTTCGGAATCATAGAGACTCCACCACGAATTCCTTTCTCAAACATTAACAACATATCAACATCATTCAGCAATTCAAGCTTTACATCAGTTTTCTTTAAACATACATCCCAAGCCAATCCTGAGGCGGTGAAATACCAACAAGGATAAAGCCCATGTTATTCTAAAGCAAACATTTCGAAAGTTTTCAAAGACATCTGTTAATAATAAAACATATAATTTCATATACAGATCATGATACTCACGGAAAGTTTTGATTTTAAAATTATCCCACACCTTAGGGCATGCTCAAAATCATCGCCTGTAATATTGGAATTATTTAATTTTGAATGAAATGCCTCTTTTGGTGGGAGTTGCGTTTCATCTAATTTCTCAAGGGAGTTAAACCAATCCTATGGAAAAACCCCTTTTCTTAACAACATATCAAAGTTTACATCAAAATGTTTTTTTACGTTTTCAAAATGTTTAGGTTTTAGATTATTTACAAGTTTATCCAGACTGCTCGCCATAAATTTGAAACTATCTAAAAAACGAAGTTTATACTTTAATTTTCCTTCTTCGTCTTGAATACGTTTTGAGAAACTGATGTATTTCTCTTCCGTATTAGGAATACAATCAATATTTCCTTCACCCATTGAATTAAGATTTTTTACAAACAAATGAGCATCGTAACCACTCAAATTATGAAAAAACACTGGAACAAATTTAGGCTTTCTAAAAAGTGCATTGCATTTTTGATGAGCAGCACCTCTGTATTTTCCGGTGAAACGACAATGATCGCGAACTCTTACCTCATCTTCTTCGAAATCTTTTCGGCAGATCCAGCAATTCGTCGATGTTTTAAAGTTGGCTTTATCTTCTTTAAATAGCATATCTTTTGCTTCCAATGTCCAAACTTTATCAATTTCGTTTTTTTTGATGTTTACAAAATATATCGCGAATATTTTCATCCGTGGATTTTTTAGTATACAAAACTGGTTTTAGTTTTTTCCCGTCACAGACAATATTAAAGCAGAATCCAGAGGGTTCATGCTTTTGATACTGTTCTGTACATGAATATTCTGAATTCGGTTTGCAACTTTCGATTGGTTTCGTCAGGAATTTAAAATTTGCATAAACCACAATCGGAACATGCATTGAATGCTTAAAGTTTTTGAACTCGAGAATCGAACCCTTTTCAGGCATTCTTAGTTTTACACAGTCATGTTTTTCACAACTTCCTTTGTGCTTGTCCAAAACTTCCTTCTTTGTGAGAGAATTAAGACATCTCATGCAGAAAAAACGTTTTTCTTTGTGATTTGACATTTGATGGCTCAAAAGCCTTGATAAATCATTGATAAGAACAAAATGTTTATCCTCAAGCAGTAAAAGATTTACATCATGTTCTCTTTCAACCATCTCTGAAATACGTAAAGGAAATATCTTTTTATCTTCATATCCCAAAACATTCACAGAAACTTGTGGATTCTGTTGTTCAAATTTCTTTATATCTTTCAGTTTCATTGGAAAACTTATTCCATCAAATGTTAATGCTTCAGCCTGTTTTTCCAATTGCCTTGTAATCCTTTCAGAATGATCTTTAACAGGATTCAACACCCTTGCGATGCATAATTTAAAACATTGAACATCCTCATTCCTCCGCTTCTCACTTTTAAATTTCATATTGATCAACGCTTTCTTACTTGCTAGAAATTTTGGAAGAGGAATGTAAGTGCCTCCCCTTAAGGGTTTATATATTGCTGTGTGAATATCAAGACTCACAATCGAATGAAACGTCTACCCAGATCCATTCATCTGAAAAACTGCAATGTTTTTCAAACTTTTTTCAACTATTTCAGTCTAGAGTTCATCCAAGTTGGTGGATTCCAAAACAATCACCGTTTTGGATTGGAAATTCCGAACTTCGATGGTTGAACTCCCGTCTGTTGGTGAAACGTTTTCCATCCTTGCTTTCAGAACAAGTCTTACCTTTGTCTGGCTCTGGAATTTTTCCAAAGGCTTTTGTTTTACAACCATCAAAAACGTCTTGGGGTCAAAGGTTTGATTTGTCGCTTGATAGTATGTTCTTTTGCGAACCATTTCAAAGCTGACCTTTTGCTTTCCTCAAACTTTAATTCTTTCGGAAACAAGCTCATTAATATTTTCTTGAAAGCGTTTTTGATTGGTCTTTTCACAGGCTCTGGAACAAACCTTGTCAACCAATCAAGCCATCTTCCCATTTGTCGTGTTACCCTTCTTTTTTTGCTAAGGGAACATATTGTGTTGGTTTAAGTGGTTGTTGACTCATTTCTGGAATGTCATCGTCAAGCAAACTTCTTGTGGTTCCACTTCCCATGATTTCTTCATAAACCGTCTGTTGCAGTTGACTGCATCACCTTGAACTACTGAGGCAAGCACAAGAGAAAGATGACAATTCGGGGCATTAACTAACAGGAGAGCAACCAGCAGCAATGGAGCTCCCTCACTGAGTTCATTCTACTACTACTAGGTTGCACTATCATTATATAGGGATAAGAGAATTACGATAATTCGCTTGTGGTGACTATCGCAGTGACTTATTACTCATGGGCACCATCTAGCGGTGACCATTAATTTACATGTGGCGCCATCTTCTGGCCGCCACACATCCTTGGAAGACGGTTTCTCAGAAGCGTCTTCAGATCTTCTTTTCGAAGTTTTGAATAACCTCGAATATTATTCCGTTTTGCAACATCTTTCAAATATTTTAAAGTAACCATTTATTATACGGTGATATTTTTTTAAACTTAAAAATTTAATCAACATCAACAAACAAATTCTCTCTACCGTGAATGGGAGAGAGAATTCTTGTGGAAATAACAAATTAATGATGAATTATTGTAATTTTTTTATTGCCCCAAACTCTTCCATTGTTGTATATGAAATAAATTATAGTTTTCCCAAAATACTTGAAAGCTTCTGATAAACTTGGGAAATATTTTGTTTCATTTGTGTCAAGGTCAACAACCCCAACTGATTTTCTAGCAATTCTTCCAGAACCAGGTTATCGTTTCACACCTTTTTCAAGTTCAAGAGCTTGATCAACCAGCCCTTTTTCTTCTATGATTTTCCACATGTGTTTCCGATTCATATGAGTGAGGCCTTTGGTATTTTCTTTCAATACTGAAATCATCGTTGGCCTCGAGATTTTCATTTATATTATGATAAATTTTTTAAACTTAATATTCTACTAGCATCTTCTGCCATCGCTCTGGAAAATGAGACTTTTATCGGAGATGACAACGGCGAAAGCTTCTGTGTTTGCGGCGACGTTTGCTGAAAACTGAGCCTTCATCTGAATGTCAGTCACAGAGTTTTTCAGTTTCTCGCTTTGTTTTGAGACGTCAAAGACAAACATCGGGAACAATTCCATGTAATCTGCCGGGGTTATATTTGGAGAAGAAATCAACTCTTCAACATTGTAAAACTTGGAATGCCGCAGCATCTCCATAAAACCTTGAAAATTTTTGCTGAGTAAAGTTCGTGTCGTCGTAATTAATCTCAGGGTATCTTCTAGAGTTGAGCATCACAAACATGTTGGTGAGATTACAGTGATCGAAAATTGATGGGTTGTGTTGTTGGTCTCCAGATTTATTTGTCTGAAACGCCACGATTATCCAGAGAGGCTTCTCCGGGGCTGATTTTACTGACAATCGCCAGGTGAAATTTCTCGTTTGCGGGACTGGGATCGAGTCGCATTGAATCAATCGGTAACCAACTGGGAGACTTGATTTTAATTCAATTGTTTTGTAGAGTGCAAGTTTTTCTTGCAAATTTGGAGTCACGTGTGGCATATACCAAGACAGTTTTGTCAAAACAACCTTCCCTTCATCAGGTTCCGCAATTGCTGGGGGATTGTTTTCAGGACCTGCTGCCACTGCTCCAGTTTTGAAAATCGCGTCATTATTACCTTTCCTCACAAGAGTGAGTTGATGCTTAATAGTTGCAAGTTGCTACTGTCTCATTTATTCATGTACAAATTAAAGTAAGACACTAATAAATACATGCTAGTAACGGTCTTGTTAAAAAATAAACATCATCATGGAATACTGACTGAAACTACGTTTACTGTTCCGCTCAATTCTCTCACAGCTTCACGTTTCTCACTTTCATATGTGTCATTCTATTAAATAGTCTGCACCAGGACTGCGGAGCCAGATTTCAAATTTCAGCCTTAAGCTCTAACATCTGGAAGTTTTTGGTTATGGTTCAAGAATGATTCATTCCATTGTAAACTGAAAACCATTGTATTTTTTGTACAACTCGCTAGCCCCACAAAATAGGACTGTAGAGCCGGAACCCACATTTCAGGCTCTGGTTTGTTTCGACTCCACCATCTGAAAGGTTTTGGATCCGGCCATCCAAAATTGGTTGAACTCCTGCTCTGGGCCCCAGATCCGGCTCCACAGCCCTGGTTTGCAATTGCCAATACAGCTGGTATTTGCTGATACCGTTCGGTATCAGCAAATCGAAGTAACAGCAATACGCACGTTGTTCATTTTCGTTTATCCATGGTTTCTGTACTCCTTCCGGGAGTGTCACGAGTTGTCCGCGGCGCCCATCCCCGCTTGCTTGCGCCGTGGTCCACGTGGTTGCTTTCGCAGTGAATGCTACACTGGTAGCGAGTCAGTGGCAGCACCGCGCGTGAGTTGTTTACTTGCACCCACCCATCAACGTCGAGCACCAGGCTGGACCCGGCACAAGTACTTTTTTTCAACCCGCCGGTTTTGGTAGCGCGTGCTCAACAAACTTGGCAATTTATTCATGTTGTTTAAACAAAAACCAAAATAAAGGATGCATTTTATGTTTAAGAGTTTTTTTTAATTTCAAAATGAACGTTTCAAATGCACTGCAGCAATAGTGCTCTTACATTTTTTACGTCAAGTCATGGCAAGTCCCTGCAGTGTCTGTGATTTATTCAGAGAAGCAAAACATAATCTGGTAAATTTCACAGAAATTTAAATATTTTCAAAACAACGGTAGACATCGGCAAAGGCGGTTTTGAAGCTCGTTTTAGACATACAATAGGTTTTTCTTTAAGAATTGTGTTCCAGGCAGCTTTCTCATCTTGTGGTTGCTGAAGCCTGAAACAGAAGAATGGTTCGACGGGCACCAGCTACGTAGCACACAGAAATTTGCTTATGCCACAGTTTAAGTCCAGAAAGAGAAAGAGAAAAATTTATTTTCGATTACTGATCGATGGATTAGTAACTTGCCAAATGACCAACCAGTCCGCGAGTAGCTCGTGAAAGCTGATGCAAAGAAATCAATTAAGCGACCACTCACACACACAAGAAAAAAACACAAGCAAAGAAAAAACAGGTAAGAAGAGAACAACACAAACCGAAGTGATAGTAATCACAGGGCATTAACAGATCCGCCACAATAAGATAACACAACAAATATGTTCTGTGATCAGTGCCGTACCAGCCCAACTCTGCCCCCCAAAATGCTTACAGGGCACCCTTAATAGTGATTTATAAAAAACGTTTTCGGCGTTACACTACATCTCGAGGCCGAATGGCCTTAAAAACAAAAAATCTAAAGATTTTTGTTTCTATCATATGGTTTAGACAAACTTTTCTCAGCACAACAAAATTTGGGGGCACAAAAAAGATTTGAGGGCAACTGAGCCCGAATATCTCCGGGGGTCTGCAGGCCTGGGCAGAACGGTCGCCGGAATCTCTTCCACTGAGGGCCTTCATGTTTAAGCAGGGGGGCTAGACATTCTGAAAATTGACATTTAATTCACAATATGAACAGCATTTGAAGATTGTGCAAATTAATTATCAATATTTTCCCGCAAATACCCATGATAAGCTCGTAGTTGCCAAATAAATTTTTTGAACGAGCTTAACAAAAGGAATTGTGTGGTAAATCATTGTGATTTAATTCACGGCGATTATTTAGAGATATCGTAATGAAATGCAAATGTGAACAATTTGCAGGAAATCAGAATCAATTCTATCGTTTAGTTATGATAACACTATAACCGAAGGAGAAAACATGAGATCAATGGCGATTCTAAAATTAAAACAGTGGGGGGTCACTACGGGGCAAAGAAAAAGTAGGGGGGAAACATAAATATCTAACTTGCATGGTGATATTTCGTTTTTTGGAAGATTCACTTGCTGTGATTAACCCTATCAAACCCAGCATAGGCTTGTGAATATCGTTAAATATGAACTAGCGTTATTATTCACCAGAGACACTTCAACGCCACTGTAGATGCATCCACACACGCGTTACTGCTGTGTCGAATATTCTGTGCTATTGTGCTAACCATGCAACTTCCACAGCACTGCACATGTGAAACGAAACACCATTTTGCGTGCACTATTTTGCCGACCCACATGAACGAAAACAGCTCCACGAAAGTGGATACAATTCACTTGAAAGTGAAATGATTCCAACCACGAATTCCACCTTGGCACAGAGACAAATAGGCTGTTGATAGCCAACTAGTCTCATCAAAATATTCTTACTACAAAGCAAATTAAAAAAAAATAAACCATCTGCCAAAGGATTGGTGACTACTGGCTAATCCGTTTTTGTGGCAAGTTATGAACATTTTGTGATTGTGGTGTAACCATAACAATGTTATGCAACTACTATGACGAGTGTAATGCCCATCTACAGCGTGGGTAGGATGAGGACTATCCAATGCAATATACAGCAGCGAGGTTTCGACACCTGTTGCACATAAAGTAGCGAAGCAGCGCCACAGGTAGGAATGTGTGCATTGGCGTTTAGGGCGTGTACCTGATAGCAAGATGCAACAGTAGGCGTAAAACGTATTTTGCAGAACATTCACAATAAAGTTGTTCATTTTGATATTCACACTGACTTTTCCTTTGACTGATCCTCAAAAGTTGACTTTCAAACCCTGCATTAATTTATGACTGTCCTGGCATAAGCGAAAAGCGCACTAACTCTAAACCTAAAAAGATTCAGACAAACAGACAATGAGCCAGGGACCGAGTTTTTGGGGGACGGGGAGGACACGTCCCCCCAACTTTTGGACAGGAGGGGACATAATATGTTTCGTTCCCCCAAATATTTTGTGATAAAATGTAATGTATTTGCGCAAATTGTGCAAATCCCTGCAATGAGCAATATAATTCTCACACAGACCCCTGCATCCCTGCACAGTCTACGTTATAATTTTATATTATGATCACGTCAATGTAACTTAATCCTTCGACTATCATGTCGACTGTCAAAGCCATCAACGAAATCATCTAAATCTATTTTTCAGCTCGTACCTTTCAACTGAAAGTAGATTAGTGTTGTGCAATCTTTCACTGGTCATGGAATTTCTGGGAAATGCATTCACTAATTTCATTTTTGAAAAACTTTTTTCGCATGAAGCGCTGGTGACGGGAAGAGTTACAGCTACCAGTAACAATCAAACGCAGCTGTTCAAGTAGCTATAAATGAAACAATTTGTTCGAGCGATATAGGCAGCCTCGCCTCCTTCCGAAGCAAATTCTTTGACAAAGTTATTTCATGTTTCAAATCCTTTTCACTAAATGAATATGATTTGCGAATTTTTTAAAGTGTTTCCCGATAGAAATATTTGACCTCCGGGGCAAAGAGCTGAAATGCGCGAAAGAATGCTTCTGAATCATTACCGAAAATCCGTACAAAATTTTGTGAGGTTGCAGGACATGTGTGGGTAGAGTCAGAAGTGCAGTCACGAAGCATTTACGTGAGATGTTTCGAAGTCGTATGCACAAGACAGCAGAACGCAATACTGCAGTCAGGTTAAATTCGGATAAATTAACTGAAACCAATTCTTAATGCTTTCACAAACCTTTTGCTACTGGAACAGGAAACAATCTGCCTACAGTAATACAATCCAGTTCCAACTCACACTGAAATGAACAGAAGATCAATCTTCCCATTTCTGCGACTGTTTCTTACTTTTGAAATGAATCTTTCAGCACCGCGACCGCGGTCTGACCAAATTTCACGCAGGATCCGAGCAACCACTGGTGTGTGTCGTCGTAAACAACTCTAGTTACCCGGCCGTCAAAAAAACAACACAACTTATCATGCATTTGGGAAATATTGAATACAGACTAGAGGGTTTCTAAATTATCGTTTAAAGTATTGCTGGCCGAAATTTCTTTACCTTAAATGTCACCCAAAAGAACTTAAACGGGAAATTAAGAAAATATCCGGGGGGACAACTAAAAATCTGGGGGGCATGGCCCACTGAGCATTCTAAAAATTAACAAGATAATCTATTTTAAAGCCTGTTTAAAAAGCATGGAAAAATTTGTGTTGCATATATATAGCTACACTCAAGGTGGTTTGTTGGATTTGGCTGAGATATTCTGTGGAAAAAAGTTTACATGTACAGGGAAATCAAGCAGCAGTTAAACTAGTGGCGATTTCAGGCTTGTGGAGTCTCAGGACGAAAAGGTGGTTTTTCAGAATCTATACTCAACATTTGTTGATCTTTTGTTGCCACCGGTTTATTATGAAGAGAACTTTGGAAAGAATTGAAAGAAAGGTTGAACATTTGGTTGAAACCTCTTCTTTCGGTTATCTCAAAATCGCGTGAATATTTGGATTTTCTATTGTGGAAAAGTTTATTTTTCTGAGTGACAATATAGCTGCGTGGTTGGATACACTTCCAGTTGTAAACACGTGTTGAATTTTCGACTAACTGCCAAGCGTACAGTGGAACCATTGTGTTTCTGATTGCACACTAAATGCTGGTATAGTGTGAAATGATAAGAAGTTGTGTTGAAAAGAGCAACATTTGAGAGGAAAAGCGGGCGATAGATAATCTGATAATAATTTTTTACTTGTGAAGATCCAAACCTTTCATGGTTAGATTTACTTTCGACAACCTTTCAATTTTGAAGTTTTCAAACCTTCAGCTTTATCTTCACAGTTCTCAAGGAAAGCAATCAACGATGACGGCGTTGATTCGCATTTGATTCGCATTAGCATATTTTCGACCTGCCTCATTTAAAATTTCGGCCAGAAACCTTCAACGCCTGACTGCCCATACCCACGCAGTAAAAGATAGAACGGGTGTCTTTTTTCCCCGATGCAGCTTCACCACACAAGACGTGGTTACGTTCTGTGACTTCAAGTTTTGAAGTTGTGCGTGTGAATGCGAAACCCGGAGATCTGTAAGTTGTGAAACTGAAATAAGTTCGAGGAAGTTGTGCAATGGCTTCGAGCTTGAAATTTACTTGAGTTTTTGAGTTCCCACAACATTGTTTTGATGCACACTTTCTCAAGGTAAGTGCGTTCTTTTAAAACTATTGGCGCTTGCGTAGGCTTCTCTGTGTAAAATTGACAAGTTCAGGAATCTTACATATTACCTGATCAATAAGTCCCTTACTTTATCTTTACGTGACGTGGGATATTTTCCCAGAAACGTTCAAGCTTTCTTCGTAATAACACGGATAGCTACAATTTAGTTAAGCAAAAGTGTGTCCTGTTCACGGGGAATTATATTAGGAAAAATATTCAAAAACAACAGTTAAATTCATTAAAATCAAGCATGATGTCTAGTTCTGTTAGATCACAGAACCAAAACAGGTAACCCCTTTCTGAAAGGACCCTTTCAAGTTTGTGTTGCCAAATCCAAATGCATTTTTAAAAATCTTTATTTCGAAATAACTTTGCTCAACATGAGAGACTGTAGGTACCATGTGAGAGACGTAGCTGTACCTCATTGTTTCCCATAAACATTAAATGGGGTTACATTTAGATTTTTAAAGCATTGATAACGATATTCCTTGTTATTTTATGTTTGCAGAAAAATAGATAAAATAATTTCAAAGATTAGACGTTGGAGTATCATATGGCAAATACTATATGCAAAAATATAAAGTTATTTCATTTCATGACCCTGCAGGAAGCGTGTTAAGTTGTGTTTCTGCATGTATCAAAACATTTCTTGTTTACAGCATCAAAAATAAAACAGCTATTGGAGTGATTGAAAAAATCAGTACTGGTGGCAAACGTACTAAAGTTTACCATTTAGTCCTCTATTCAAATTTTGTTAGATCATGTCTTAAAACTGTTATATTCAAAAGTTGATTCATTTTCCTGATTTTCCAGTGGGGAAATTCGCGGGGACAGCAACCCTGAGAGGACTTTATATGTTTCAAGATTGTTTTAAATAAACAACCTTTGAAACTTTATTAACTGTGTTTATGTATTTCGGTGTTTGATATGAATGGTATGCTTTTGTCAGAAATATATTGTAATATCAATTAGGCAGATTAACTTCGCGAGGAATATCCGAATTAACAAGATATGCTTTAACAGCGCGTTTCGAATTGTTATGCTGCATGCGCATTAAAAAAGCAAAAAGCTTAGGGCGTTTCCGAAAATGTAATGCATTTGCTAAAGTGATGGTAAACTTTTCATAAACTGTCCTAAACAAGACAGTTTGTTGGTACAAAGAGAAGGATCGGACATTACAGTACTTCAATTGATGTCAACAAAACAACCAGACAAAAACTCGACAGCTTTTTTATCAATTTTGCATGAAGGTTTCAATAGATTCAGAATGTGCTGTTGAGCAATGGCGTTGTATTGTACTTGTCAAAGCTTACATTAGCACAGTTTGCATCGATCCAAGCACAAAAATAAAAACTGAAAATAAGCCTACTATATGAAAGTTGAAGTTTTCAATCTTTTTTTATTTTTAAATTACTATTCATAGGCTCACCTTTACACCATTTGCCGAAAAAGATAAGAAACGTTCCTTATTTTAGTACTTCATAACATTATTACTGTCAGGTTGTGGGGTTTTCTTTGTGTAACACTGGAATCTAACCACAATATGTTCACATCACGTTGGTGAAAGCTAATTAAATCAAAAGACAAACTTTAACAGAGAATACAAAAAACGGTCAAAGATGCCCAAAAACCATAAAATATTAAAAAACAACAGCGAGGAATTGCGAAGTATTCACAATTTTTACACTGTTATCTTCATCACCAATTCGAAAATATTCCTTTTGATTTTAATTACGTAAAGTACTGTTGCTTAAAACTATTTTTTTTTCAAACAACACGTGAAAATAACATAAAATATGCATTTTGTTATCCGTGTTTTTTGACAATATCATGTTTTTTAATCTGCACAATTAAAATAAAGTAGATGCCAGTAGTTTCCATGAATATTCTGACATTAACCGTAGTTTTCAAACGATAATTTCCAAAACAATTCATACCGTTTTCTAATTCCAATCTATCTAGTTTAAATTCTGTCAAACATTGCAATCTTGAAGTTGCATTTTTAGAATTAATTTCAGTATTTCTTTCAATTTAGCTCAGAAAGTTTGGAATCAATGGCACAAAACGTCTATTGAGTTTCATACCTAACAAAATGTTATTAAACTTGTTATGTTTTTAACAGTCGCTTATTTCACGGATTTGTACACTTAATAAAGTATTTTATATGGCCGGTTTGTTAAATGACATGTTGAAAAAGCATTAATTGTGACTTGAAGATTGCTTGCAGAGGAATTACAAACGTTTGCGTTCAATTTGTCTTATTTTCCTTCACGAGTCATAAGAAACACAATAGCAGCTACTGAGATGATTATAGGCAAAGATTGTATCAGGTCGATCAGCCAGAATGGGAAACAACGCCGCGAGGCGCTATAAACTGCGCTTGCTTAACGAAGGTCACATTGGTTCAATGAGATTGGTTAAACTTTTTCTTTCAAAAACAATAAAACCAGCAATTCTAATATTGTCTTCTCCACTGCAGACTATTTGCTTGAGTCACAATGCGTCAAGATTGGAAAATTTGGTTCTTAGGAATGTTATTCATTTTTGCGTGGCTTGGTTCTCTATGGATATGGGGTAAGTTGTTCACTTTATTTGCATTGCGATCTGATCACGCAGTTTGTACAAAATGTTAAAATGGATCTTTTTGCGTTATGCATACTATCATGAACACATGTTAAGCTCATAGGTTTTATGCTATCATCTATATACAGTTCTTGAGGTTACGAAGCAATCGTTTCTCAGTTTGAAACAAGTCAAGAAAAGAATTTTTATAGGAGTCGGTAGTTTTAAGGGCCAACGGTTTTGATCGACAAAAAGCATATGAAATCATATGAAAGCATATGAAATCATATGAAAGCATATGAAATCAACCTCCGACAAAGCAAAATCGAGGAAGTAAATTGATGTCCATCACTGTATACCGCAAGTACATCATAATTCTGGAGAGCGTTGTTAACTATGATCTGATGGCAGTTTCTAGTGTCCTTCTGAACTAATGAACTTAGGAAA
>Ga0210059_1008708_pt1 | contig 15951 bp, 12 predicted proteins | sample Ectturendosymbi2_FD_188042 | JGI IMG/M metagenome (GOLD analysis project Ga0210059, IMG submission 188042) | Ecteinascidia turbinata endosymbiont from Florida, USA - Sample 2 (SPAdes) (version 2) | ecosystem: Host-associated > Tunicates > Ascidians > Unclassified | place: Key West, Florida... | reverse complement strand
CAATTGGAGTATCGCTTTTCGCAGCTGTTTTTGGTGCATCAGCTTGCTGTATCCCACCTAATCGTTATGTAAGCTTCATTTGACCATCGCAAATTCCTCTCTGATAACTGTGGGTGTTACCAATATAACCTATCCTTGTTTCCGGTGTCAGAGCAGCCTTAGATCACTATCGTAGATATTTGTTTTTGCACAGTTTTAAAACTACATGCGTGGATATGGCAGTGAGATAAATTTTTTTATGTCTTGAAACTCCAACTTTGGCCAAGAAGCGATTCAGTTTCAAAGTTTTCTTCATTGCGTCATAGTCACTGTTTAGCAAAAATAGCATTCATTCCAGATATTTGTTTGTGATGACATGTATTGTGACGATTCAATCACAATTATGTGGAGCCTCATACGTTTTCATCAGTTACCCGATTCAATTTTGCTGATGTTTCCCTAACTAGGTGTAGTTAGCCTACAGGCAAAACTATTAAATAAATTAATCCGTCAGTTTTGCTACAGATTAGCTTGAATAGGCTAATCTGTTCCACGGTAATGGTTTTAGCATCAGACATGTACAGAAAAGGTTGCACAAGACTTAGCACAAACACCCAACCTCGTTTCCGCTCCAATCCCTTATCATCGGATTCCCAACCTACCTCTCCTAGTTGGATTCGCTGAATCGTGTATGGTGGAAAATATGTGCGCTCAAGCAGCTCGGTGAGACACTCACGGTCGTGCTTGAGCGATTTATGGGATTTCCAATCCAACGCGAATCCGATAACAGTGCAGTATAAAGAGGGTAAATGATTTCCCTTTACCTTGCCGGCGTAACGTTTTCATCAATGATTTCCCTTTACCTTGCCAGCTAGTAAAATAATCAGTCTTCTCAAGATATTAGAGTTAGACTCCGACCTGCTGTTCATAAGCTCAGTGTTTCAACTTTCATCTGATGTTAATTGCTACCCTATCCCACAGTAAATTATTTGAAATCATTTAACTGCAACGAGAAGAGTCAGCAGCAAAATCTAACGTAAGCAGCAAGATGCTTTTAATTTTGCAAATGCTGAGCGAATTGACACTGCCATTACTCACGGATAGCCGACTGAGACAATTTGCACATGGGTGGATATTAAAATTTAGGGGCAACCTCTCAGAAAGGGGCACAAAACATGGCCATTGCGAAAGATAGATGCAAGCTTACGTGGATAAAAGAGTTAAATTTGTTTCACATTTCAACTGTTGAACTAAATTCAAGAGTGTAGGGGTTTCCTTTTGGTGTGGGAACCTATGTTGAGGTTTGGGGTGTTGCCCAGCATAGAAGTTGCGTGCGAGGAATGCTGTCGTTGCATGCAGATATGCTGGTATCCCCAAACGCTACCAACGAGGCAGCCTAGTCGTTGTATGAGTACTGATCTAACTCCCGACTAAAACTACCTGACATTTTAAGTTGCCAAGCTGAAGCAAAGCGTTTGGCTCTCACCACTTGATAGTTCGTTTCACAGATTTCCTGGTGCACAAATCTTTATTTACAAAAGGCTTCTGATTAGCAGCAGCAGAAATAGTTTTACGATGGCGCGACAGCAGAAACAACCAACGTGGTCCGTGCGCTAGCGATACAAAACTCGACTCACTGAAAGCATGGTGTCCATGCCGATGGACAAAACCGAATGCAATGCGTAATCGAGGTCATTGCGAGAACACACGAAATCCCTTGACGCGAATGACAAGTTGATACAAACCAGATCTCAAGTACGGGATACAACAGCGAGTAGGAAACGGCAGGTCATAATGCGAAAAGGTAAATCCACTATAAGAGCATAGGATACATACGAAAGGAACAAAAATTTGTAAAGTTTTGCAGCTACACAATTGAAAGCTGCCTCCTATGACACATTTTCCCATAACTTTTGCTTTATGTTGAAAAACATACGACTTGCTTCAGAGCTTCTTGAAATGTGGTTCTAGATTGGTAGCCTACATAACTTTTTTAACTAAACAATGGTGCAAAGCCCTCAAGGCGGGCACGGTATCTCTGAAACAGAGGGGCCCAAGGCGACTGATTCGTTATCCTTCCCTAATATCCATCCCTGAGCTTGCAATCTCTCTTGTTGGCAAAGCGCGTGTGACGGAAATGAAACTAAATTTTAATTTTTTCCCATTAGGGCTTGAAATGCCGCAGATAAGTTATTGTATTTTCAAGAAACCCGTGATTTGTACAAATGAGCTATCTTTACATGCAGCTGATCGTGATCGATAAGTTTTAAATACTGGGGTTACGACTGTGTTTACAGTTTAATTCCATCTTCTATTTCAATGAAGTCAGTTAATTTAGTAAATTCTCATCAAACAATTTAAACGAAGCAAGTTTAATAGCTACAAACGTTTTACGGAATAGGTTGAACATAGCCCAAAGATCTTATGGATTATCAAAAATCCAAACATTTTTCAAATACGTTGAAAGACTCTAGCGTTTACGGTTATCAACTACATGCGTGAATTAATCGCTCAACAATTAGATGACAGCGAGATCCACTTCTTATATGCTCGAAGGCTTTGTAGAAGGCCTACTTCGGAAGTCAGTGCCTCAGAGCAATGTCGCTGTTCGGCTTTGGTGAACGTACTGTGTTGGTGTACATCAGAAACGTGTAAATACAGTATAACAAGCGCAGTCGTAATGGCGGCCGCGATGACTTATTGCTCAAGTGCAATATTGGGCATTGAGAGGTTTACTGGCGCTTTTGCAAGAAAGGTGTATGAGCAAATGGTGGCATTGATCCAAAGTAGAAGCTTGGAACTTTACTATCAAACTTTAAAAACTTGCAATCCAATTAAAGCAGACGTTTTATTTGTCACTTAAATCTGAACACAATTGTTCAGGAGAAAACGTTTCATGGATGATGCTTTAAAAAAAGGAGCATCAAAATATTTAAATGTTGAAACTCGGTTGTTGTTTTCCCCAGCCCTAATACAATTTCTGGGTACGCGCTTTGGTGCACTACAGGAAGATCTTGTGGTTTGTTGTTGATTTGATCTATGTGGTGATTATTAGTAGCAGTACATTTTATTTATTGGAACTGACAAAATTGGAATTATAACTGTGCCTATTTAAGACCAACTCTCAGAATTGATGTGTTTTCACATTAAATGCAGTGCGAAGTGCTAGATATCTGGATATAGCACCATTGTATACTTTTGTTCACACTTCTAGTTGCTATACCATCACGATGGGCGTAGCCAGGCCAGGGGGGGCCATGGCCACCATAATATATCAGTTCCATAATGTGCCCCCCATTTTGACAATTTTACAAAAAGGTCGTACTACGGTTGAGTGAACATGATGACGTCATCGAAACGCAAACAGTAAGGTTTCCCCCCAAAGTTTTTTAGCAAACTTGGTCCCTGGTTGGGGAATGTCAACAAACATTCGGCTCACACTTTGATCTCGAGCTGCACTCCTTACAAGAAGCATGGAAATTAGAAGTGAGCGTTTCGTTCAAGATGTCATTCATACATGGGCTGCTTTTGGTATTTGAACTCAACGTTTACAAATAAATTACTTTGTCCATGACAAACAGTGAGTTAAGTCAAGTCAAGTCAAGTCATATTTGCGCTGTAAGTACTCAGCAGTAAAACACATTTCAATCGACAAAGCTTGAAACAAAACAGCACAGGTTGGGCGAAAGACGGCTAAAGCAGTCACTTAATCAAGTCCAGCCTACATTCACTGACTGTCAAGTTTCTTTATTACAAGTGAAGCACAAAATATAAGTTCAAAATGAAACAAAAACAACACAAAAAAAACAAAAGTGTTCTCAGTTTAAGGTCAACTCTCAAAAGCATCTTAAAAATGGCGTACTGTATATATCACATACATAAGTGCAATTTTGTTGTAAAATGTGAGGGGGACAGCTTGTTGTGAAACCAATATATTACGAAACCTGAAGAGAAAAATGTGGGGGACATGGCAGATTATATCCCCACTTTCTGAAAAAAGTGGGGGGCGTGTCCTCCGTGTCCCCCACCTAATTGCGCCCATGATCACACATAAGAGTCAATACCCAGCAAGCAGTCGCGATTTTACTTGATTTGAAAACGCATGTAATGGTAACATTTTGATATTATTGGAAATACAACCCCATGCAACAGGTTCTACATATTGCAGCATTTTTTACCATAATCGGTTCTAACACGTTTATGATGAAAATGTCCTGAAACTTGTTGTCTTGTGCCATGATCATGCATGTTGTACAGTTTTGAAAAAAAGTTATCAAAAGAAGAGGGCAGTATATCGACATTATATTTATGCATGAACTTTTCCAAATTAAGTTGATATAAATCAGAAACTTTGAGATTTTTATGTAATTTAAAAATATTGCTTGCACTTGGTGTTCTATTGCTAAAAGTCATGTATTTCACAATTCGGTTTTGTAGCACTTGCATTGGCCAGATAACAGTTTTATACGCTCGTCCCCAATCAGTTATGCAGTATTACAAATGTGAATGGAAGAGACTGAAATAGATCAAACGCAAAATTTTTGTATCAGCAAAATGTCTAATTTTACACACTACGCCACAGGCTTGAGAAAGCTTCCTACAGAGACTACTAATTTGCGGTTTCCACAAAAGTTTATTATCAATTATAACACCAAGATACTTGATACTGTCAGTTTGCTGTATTCTCACACCATTCATAGAAATTTCAAAATTACAATTTTGAGAACGTGTTGCAGTTAATATCATGTGAGCTGTTTTATTATAGTTGATTAATAATCTGTTAGACCTCACCCAACTTTATCAAGTTCGTTTTGGACATTAAGTTGTAACGTTTTAATATCTTTGTGAGATAAATGCAATCTGGTGTCATCTGCAAAAAGTGTAGTTTGAAAACCAGAAGCACAAGGAAGATCATTCATATAAATTAAAAATAATAAAGGACCCATTACTGAACCTTGAGGGACACCACACTTAATTGTCTGAAAACTTGAAGACTAATTATTTACTTTCGTACATTGCTTACGATTAGTTAAGTAAGATTCAAAAAAGAGTTTTGCTTATATCTAATACCATAATACATCAATTTACGTAGCAATATTTTGTGGTTAACAGTATCAAACGCTTTACTTAAATCAAGAAAAACAGCACATGTGGTTTTACCCTTATCGCATGTTTTCCAAAAAACTTTCACAAATGGCGGATACAGCTAATTCAGTTGATGCATTGTTTCTTAATCCGTATTGAAAGTTTGTAAAGAGTTTATTTTTGTTAAGAAAATTGCTTACTCTGGCATAAATAATTTTTTCAAAAATTTTGGATGCTGTTGGTAAAATAGATATTGGTCTATAATGACTGGGTATGGAAGGAGAGGAACACTTTGGAACTGGAACATTTTGTGAAATTTTCAAACAATCAGGATATTCTCCACATTCCATACTCTTGGTTAAACAACTTTGCAAGTATTGGGGCAATAGTGCCTTTGGCCAGCTTTAGGAACTTGGTTGATATGCCATCAATTCCACTAGATGAAGTGTTTTTGAGTTAATGTATTTGCATGAATGACACTCAAACCTCAATTGCATTTTATACGATGGCGAAGCTCCCGAAGATTGAAGGGGCACAGCAGGTTGCTATGCGCAAAAAACTCAACCGCATCTTGTTGACTCCCTCGCACCCAACCATTCCTGGTGCATATGTTCTGAACTGCCTCTTCGACGGCAGCGCGATGTGGTGGACGAAAAAGCATCAGAGTTTGAACAAGATGCAGTGGTGGTTGTGGTACATCTGATGACGAAAAACTTACGCAAGATGGCAAGGTCAAGCTTGTTTTAAGGTAAGGAAGAACAGCTTGCAAGACTGCATTCATCCAGCAGTTATTCAAAGTATTGCATATAGCTTGGCGGATATGCAATACTTTGAATATTATTGCATATACCTAGTATAAGAGCCAGCGGCGATACTGCTCTGCAGATAATGAAGTCAAACGTTCAAAACAAACGAACTCAGCTGTCATGCAGACGCAAATTCCACAGCTTGAACTCTCGTTTTGCTGCACAGCAGAAACGTCCACACTGAATCGTATGTCGGATTTAGTTAATCTTTGCAAAAACGGTATGAACCTATCATGCACTTCGTGCAGCAAACGATCATTGTCGTTGTTTTCGATGGAGTCATACAGTGTGAGTTGCAAAGTTTCTCTGCGAAACAAGCAGGACGAAATGAATGTCCCGCAGAATGGGAAACAGGGTAATGCTTCCAAGGCTATTCGGACAATCAGCTTTTGTTATCAACAGCACGTGCTTAGGACTTATGTTCAACAACGAACTGGACAAAACTCTACCAACAAAAAAGCAATCAGTATAACCGTAGCGAAGGTGCTCGTCTGCAACTTTGCGTACGGCAACGATTCTGCGAATGTAAGAGCCAACGGTATTTGCAGTCAGCCAACCTTTTCCGGATACTTTCCCACAAGACGTGAGATTTCCGCTTGCAGTGTCGGCTCTGGATTTTGACGCAGACAAAGTATATCCAGCCAAGTAAGGCAAAGATTGTCATCGTCTGCGACAGTGTCCACTGCAAGGTTTATCGGTAACGTTTTCATTGATCCAGTTTTCCACACTTCATCAGCAAATACTTATTTTGCAATGCAATACTTTAGAGCAGGGGTTCCCGACCGGGGGTACTCGTACCCCCAAGGGGTACGAGATTGAACATTAAGGGGTACGAAGATCCTTGGGTCACAGAGCAGCTTATATATCTCTTATAGAGCAAAATTTTTTGGGGGGTACTAAGAATGCTCTGACCTGACAAAGGGGTACGAGCAGCAAAAAAGGTTGGGAACCCCTGCTTTAGAGTCAGCGCTGAATGCATAAGCGGTAATTGTGGTGTTGGCACCAATTGTTTTGCGTCAGTAAGCAAAGCTGCTTCGGGAGAAGAATCAGCTGGCAAGCTGTCAGTAGGGATTGCCCGCTTGTTTCCATAGCGAATATTATTTGCAGCAACTTGAGAGGTATAGAACCCCAAGTTTTGTGCTTTGTTTTTTTTATATTTCGATAAAACAATTGGAGTTTCTTTTGGCAGGCCTTTCAACCTTTTCTTAGGTTGCGTAGGTGATCTGAAACGTCCATGATGTATGAAGCTGTCAGCAAACAACATTATTTGAGTCATAAGTTCCTTGTAGTCAGCAATAACAAAGTCATCCAAACGCCTAAACCTTCTGTTTACCAGCCAGTTATGCTTCAGGTCATAGAAATGTTGTTCAATGGCTCCTTGAGTTGAATTGTGGGTATAAATTGTTTGGAACTGGCTCAGACTTAGATTTTTCCATCGTTTTGATTGGTCCGAATACGACGTTTTTCTCTCTTCACTTTTGCAGTTGACAATGTGCCGGGACAAATCACCCACCATCAACAATTCGACTTAAAATGAAACGAATTACACCTTCGCAAAATTCCAAGCCCAAGTACACATGCAGACTCCTTGTTTCTCCATCACGTGCTTGCAACGAGAGGAATTCGTCTGATTGTCGATATGCTTGCAGCTCTCCATTATATCGACTGAAGAAAGGAGAGTTCAATTCCTGTCGCTTGTCATCTTTTAAACTGACAGAAAAGACGTTATCAGACACTTCTACAGTCTCACTATCTCTAAAATTCCCAGATAAATGGCTTTCATAATCTGCATCGTAATGTACTGTAAACGGACAAAATGCTCGTCTAATATGTTTGAAGCTACCTCGCAATTTGTCAAAGCGATGAAACTACTGACAATGGAATCTAGTTCAAGCAGCGTCTCAGCTTGAAACATCAATGATACCCAGTGCATAGCCGTCATGAGATATTTTTTCTTGTAATATTTTTTACACAATATCTTAGCAGCCTTCATTGCATGACTTGGGCAGTTGAGCAAAATTGTTTTTTTCATGTCAGTAGGATGAGGTTCTTCTATCAATATTAGGGAGCATCTCTTGTAATATTCCAGACGGTTTTCTTTGCACATACAGCCTAAAACAGCGTTCCACATGGCAAACGTCCCATCAATTATAACAACATGCGGAAGTTGTTGGCTTCCAAACGTCTGTACTTGCTTTGTCATGAACTGTTCAAGGAAAAATGGTATTGAGCACGCATCATGTGCTGTGGATACGTAGGTTGCAACTGGCATGGCAACATTCCCCTTTGTGGGTTGCGAACAACAAGCGTGTAAATTTGGTAGTCCCTCCCGCTTTCGTGCCGTTGCATAATACTACCCGTCACGTCGAAGTATACCACATCCTTTTGGCAAAGGTTTACATTTACATTTACAATGGTCCGTGCGCTAGCGATACAAAACTCGACTCTGTGAAAGCGTGGTGTCCACGCCGACAGGATAAACCTAGTATGCCACGTGAATCGAGGTTGCTTTGCGAACGCAGTGGAGCGCGCACACTCGAATTCCCTTGACGCGAATGACAAGTTGATACAGACCAGATCTCACGAACGGAATACAATCACGAGTAGGAAACGGCGATTCGTAATGCAAAAAGGTATATCCACTATACCATCAGCCGTATCAGCATGGGCGTCTGCTTTGTCTTTCAAGTACTGCGTTCGTACGCTGGGAACACATTTACAATAAACAGATCTTACATATTCGATCAAGACATGTGCATACCTCGAGTCACGAAATCTATGTGCTGACCATTGTTTTGTCATCAGTAACCAGTGTTGCAGGCAAGTTTTGCCTCAACACAAACTCTTGTACATAAAATCAGCGTTGTGACAAAAGTCAATTAAAACCAAGAAAAAAGATAAAACAATTGCAACGAAGAAAAGCCACAACCAATTGAAACGGATTGTCAACCAGTTGCCATGACTACAGAAAGTACAAGACTATTACCAAAGGACAATCACTTCAAGTCACACCAATAAAATAACAGAGAAATATCAACAAAAGGCATGTGATGATTACATAATGGTCAATCACGACCAGGAAGTGCATGTGACCAGAAGCGCATGTGACAGGAAACGCATGTGACAGGAAATGCGTCAACGGAATACGACCTGAAGCTCAGACGAGTAAGAGCCAAGTGCAAACAACCTCAAGAAAATTCCAGAAGCCAAGAAAAGGACCAATCACAAAAGACGCTGACAAGAAAGGACCAATCAGACACCTAAAACAAGGGGTGTCGACAAAAGCTCAGAAAGACCATTCAAAGAAAAACACAATTCAGCTATAAAAGTCGCTGAATATGGACTAAAGACTCAGACTTAGTTTGGTGACTTGCCGGGTGGCTTGCACAGATAACTAGGTCTCTTCTGTTGACTTGCCAGGTGGCTTGCGGTCCAGTTTTTGTTACAGAATATCAAGAACACCTATAGAAGAAGCAGACAATTATCTTACGAAGATTATCTCCAAAAATGAACTCCTCAATCTGCATGGAATTTGCATCGCGGTCATAATCAAATCATACTATCTTTATAATGGGTGTGCGTGGATCAAGAAAGGGTTATGGCAACCCGGGGAGGATTTCTTTTTTGTCGGGTTTTTCTTTTCCTCTTCGTCTGGAACATTGCGGTCCATGACAATTAAACGTCATGGCCATTTGTGCCCGACAAGAGTAACAACCTCTTTGCAATTGGCCATTAATCCCGCAACCTATATATCGGACTGCGACAGCACGTCTAGCGGTCGACACAACCTTCACAATGGAAATATGATCTGGAGCATAACCCGTGCCTGTTTCTGAAACGTTATTTTTGTCTCGTGCATTTGTGTCACTGTTTAAGAAAGTCGAAGTGCCAGTTGATTTTACCACGCTAATGTCTTGGGCACACGTCTGTTCTTGCAGTGGTGCAAAAGCTGAGAGGTTCTCATCGCCGTTATTTCTTACTGTCTGACTGTTATAGTTTTCAAGTTTATTTCGTTGTAGTTTAGCATTGCATATTGTATTATCCTTTGGGACATTGTTGTTTTCTTTTTACTGTCATACTGTCGCACAAGTTCATACTGTCGTACAGGTTTTGTTCAGAACAGGGTAAGTCGGATGATTGCTTTCTGTAAAGTGATTTGCGCTTTCGGTTAAAGCAGTCGTAATTACCAATTTCTTGTTTGAATTTGTTAAAACAGAGAACATGTCCGGGGCTGTATGCTTCGTAAAAGAGCAGAATGGGTTAGCAGGTTGTCGTCTGTGATCAGTGGCGTAGCTAGAGGTTCGAGCCAGGAGGGGCAAACTTAGCTGAAGGGGGCACATTGGTCACCGTTTGGGTATGCAGTAATTAGTTCACAAAAACTCTTATACAAAAACAGAAAATATTATTCGGTGATGCAATGATATTCAATTGGGTAATAGACTTTAAAGTTAGAATTTCACGTTTTCATGTAACATATCCTATCTACAATTGATACTCATCAATGACTTGTGACTGGGTAAAGTAGGCTTATGATTTGTAAGACCACCACAGACCTGAATCTTGGTATTAATTCCACTTTTCTTCTAAGCACCAAATGCTTGACCTAATGATGGGGCATGGGGGTAGATTCTGGGCACCGCGAGAGTAAACAACAAAGCAAATATAGTCCAAAACGGAATTTTTTGACCAGTTCATTGATCTCTCCGTATCAGTGATAAAACCACATTCATTTAGGAACTACTAAGCAAATAATGCCAAACAATTTTATCTAAATATGGAGCTACACACCAAATAATTACAAATATGCATGAACAGTGCCATAGCAGCCCAACTCGGCACCCCCACAAAAATACAGGGCTATTCAACTGGTGGACGGTAGCCATACAGCAAAACAAAATAAATGACTGTATAGTGGCACAGTAGCACACATGAAAAATATTACATAACAATAACCATGAAAACAATGTCACATTATAGTACAGTAGAAAATGTCTAATTCGTCATCGTTTAGTGTAATTCGTCAATTCGCTCAATTCATTACTTTTTCGTCATTTGATATCTAAGCAGCTGGTTTAACACGTGTGGGAATTCAAACAAATTAAGGGTTTTTACTTGAGAATTGTTGCACCTCGCAATTTGTTGATCGCATTTATACACGAGGTGCGAAGCACGACCCGACTCCCCACTGAGAACACGGAAAATCTTTAAATTTTATTAAAGATTTAGAAGGTGTTAGATTAAATCGAGGAGTCTAGATAGAGGAATTAATAAGTTAAATTTAGTAACAATAAATACATTAGGATAAACTTCATCAAGACTTGTCTTGAGAATACAGCTAGCAAAAGAAATTGGGTCTTAATCGTTGTCATTTAACGACGATTATTTAGAGATGTTGTAATGAAATGAAAATGTTAAAAAAAATTTGCAGGAATTAAAATCAAGGTTATCGTTCAGTTACGAAAACACTGTTACCGTAGGAACAAACCTGAGGCCGATCAAAGCAGTGCGCCGCAATGAATATTTTCTTTCATTAGCGTTTAAGTGTATTTTGCACCGTGGTTTCTAACTGGCCGAAATGCGCATGCATACTGTAAACCTTTCTGATGCATAGATTTGTTAATCACCTGGTGAATGACACATGTTTAGATTAATAACATTTTGTATCTGAAATGACTATAAATGTTGACAAATATAGACCAAGGGGCCTACGTCGACGCAACATGGTTAACATCCATAATCCACTAATTGCACTACTCGGTTGGGACAAGCTTAGCAGTGATTGCTAAATAAACTCTTCTAACGACACGATTAACTCCATCTTACTGTCTGAACAGCAGGCTGCGCAAATGTGTAAGTTTGGTCGTAAGCACCAAAGGTGTCTTGCTTCTATGCAGTACAAAATACGAGAAGACTGCCTGAGCTAGCCATAATACATTTTTGCATAACAATCACTACACAAAATACGTTGATCAGGTGTAAGTTTGACTTCTGGACGTATACAACTAGGCATATAGACTAGCTTCACGTTCAACACTCCAAGCAATGACTGGTGACGCTTTACGCTCAAGCCACAAATACGTTTATTACCTCCGAAACGTACCAAAAAAAATCAGAGGATGTTATTTTAGGTAACGGCGGGAGGTACTGCTGTCTATAAATTGCAGGACAAAACAGAATACGGATTGATAAAAACTACATTGATTTCTAGTGTTTAACATTTCAATTTGGGGGTTGAAACTTTGTTCGGAGTCCAAAAAAGTCCCCAGTGGTGACGGGACTGAATTTTGGGCCCCCTGTGTCCCTAGGCGGTAAACTTGCGGATATTTGTCTGATATGGATAATCGCGTATTCTGGTTAAACACATACAAAAAATCGTGGCAAATTGGTTATGCGATTAACTGGATTCGTTTGTACTAACACCCGAAATCACCGGAAAACACTCCGAGAAATTTTTGAAAAACGCTAAAAACAAAACCGTACTAAAAATCAAAAGAATACTAAATACCGAAATACAAGCTAACAGAGGGCCCATTTTTTACATTTAGCCTGCCAGGGGGGGCGGCGTGCGCCCCTTCCCCCCCGTCAGTTACGCCATTGTCTGTGATTATGTTTTGCTTTGATACTAGCATCCACACGGTCATCAATTGATGTTCAAGTGAAGCGAACGTGAATATTTGCTTATCGGATTGAAACGTGACATGCCCTGGCGCGCCTCGCCATGCACCTTCCACAATCAATGGCGATTTAGAGAAATAAAGTGGCGGATTTGGACAAATCCTCCAATAAGCTCCAAGTTGTCTCTAAAATGTGGAATTAATAATGAAAATATTCCCACAACGCAAAAAATATGAAAAATTTCAAAAATATGAAAAATATTTAAAAGTATAGGTCGGGTAAGGAGGTTGGGGAAAACCCCCTCACTACCCGATCTCCCGATCCCTATCCCGATCTTCAATAATCCGTAAAATGCCTGGCCTCACCCCTTGCCTAGTTTAAGCTGCTGGCATTAAGTGTCTTTTACGTTTATGAACCTGGACTTTGAAGTAGTGGTTTTTCTACTTTTTTACGCCCGCAAATTGGCAAAACTCAATAAAAGTTTCGTGGGGCAACAATTGATAAAAGCGCTTGCACGACCGACAAATAACGCGGAATCATTTTGTGGACAAAGAAAGGAGGCAATTTTAAGTGCAAACATTTCACAAAATTTTGCGCACTTCACAAAAAAGCAATTTTATTTGTTTTCTCTGAAAATGTAAGTCTTGTACTGTAACCTGAAAGCTTTCACTTTTTAAAAATCTTTCCCTGAACGTGTTGAATGCGACATATTTACGGGTATACCCCGTCGGCTTTCATGGCAGTCTTGAGGATTTTTTCCGATGTTTCGGTTTGACCACGATGTGTGATCGCATCTAGATGGAAATTGTGCAGTGCAGGCGAAATTTTATTTGTTTTCTCTGAAAATGTATGTCTTGTACTCTATGCTTGAGCCCTTTTGTTTTGCGAAAAGTGTTTTATATCCTTCGAATTTCCGTGCAAAGCCTCATGCGCTTTATGTGGATCCGTTGATTTTAAATGCTGTTTTTCAGTTTGAAACACTTTTTTGTCTTTTTGAATTGGATTGTGCCGGCGGGGCGGCTTCACAGTGGTGCACCAGTGCGTACTGTCACTCAGGTTGAAAAACATTGGAGTAGAAGTAACCTATACAGACGTTGCCAAGCTTTTTTATGCGTTTAACCAGAATATGCAGTTATATGTATCAAACAAATATCCATAAATTTATTGGCTGTCACCATTGTTATCTTGTAGCTTGATAGTGATACCGAACACCAACACGGGGCTTTTTAGAACTGTGGGATAGGCTGTATACTCGCGAAGTGGTTTTATTACATGTTCTAAAAATCCCTTGCTCCCGACACAGTATTTTAAATTCTGAAATCCTTCAGTGTTTAACAAACAAACTGCAATCAGTTGAAACAAATTCGAAGATGTTGCAAGCCCGTGCATTGCATGTTATCTTAAGCGCACTGCTCAGATGGTCATGGTGTAAAAAACCTGTGGTGCCATTAAATCTGATTAAGCAACTGTTGCCGAATCCCGAAATAACTCCTTTCATGCTTCATCGACATGCCAAAATCAACACCGCACGACTTCAACTCAGTGTTGCCAACTCTTCTTGCATCAGATATAAGAAATCTAGTCTTAAATTATGCCAAATCTATCTGCAACAAAAAAACTAAAAATCATGCTGCTCTTTTCATGCTTTTTTACTACTTCACCTAGATGATCAACAGCTGCTGTTGTGCAGTGGCATCATAAAGAAGCTGAACTTCAATTTCTACTGTCGTAACGTCAGCAGTGACAGATTCATTAACCACTAGAATACTGGTTCTCAACCTGGGGTTCGCACACTCCCAGGGGTCCACGGGAAGGATTCCAGGGGCATTTGGATGGCAGTTGAGTTTTCATGTATTGCTGTTTTTTAAATATCCTATATACTAGAAGAAAATGCTTGCCAATTGAAAACTCCGTGGACATTTTGCCTGATCTTGCCTTGTTGCGATGCATCAACCACGGCTTTGCTAGCGAACCTGGGGTCCGGGTTGATTGTTTTATGACTTGGGGGTACTTAACAGGAAAAAGGTTGAGAACCCCTGCAATAATCTAGAATATTCAACCTTCCAACTCTTGCAACTGCATTTTCATTTCTTTTGGGGTTCACCACATTGTTCTGCTGTACAATATCTCCTTTGCGGTTTCTAATTTCCTTCTTTCACAGTGTGCAAAAGGGATACACCCACGAGAGACGAGCGGACTGTCATAGTTTGCGATCCAGATCCAGTCCTGATTTAAAAAACCCAGTCCAAGTCCAATCAGAGTCCAAAATACTTTTCAAATGTAAATTCTAAGTCCAAATGAAGTCCAAAAAATTTGACAAATGCAACTTTTCACAACAAAAATGCCCCGTTTATTTTCAATTAACTCAATCCAAATCCGGTCCTGATCCTCAATTTTAAGAGATTTATAGTCCGGTTCCAATCCAAATTCAACAAAATTTGCTGTAGTCCGGTTACAGTCCATTCCAAGTCGAGTCCAATGCTCATCTCTGACACCCACCTCATATACGTTTTTAAAGTCCTTTCATCTTTTCGCCCGAATGTCACATATACTGGAAAAAGTGCGGCTGGAAAACAGAGATGAGCAGCACAGGTGAGCAGATATTGATTTTTTAACTCCTGGTCCCTATCCGAAAATCTTTTTTTTATCCATATCCAATCCTTATCCAAAAATTTCTGAAATGTATTATCCGATATCCATTCGTATCTGAATGCAACACTGGCTTAATTCGCAACAAACAGGCAGTGGTTATAGGTCTGTCAGTGGACTTACATTTTTGAAAACTTATTCATCCGTCACCTGTAACATGACACTAATCCATTACAAGTGTGCAGGAGACTGCACTACACTTTGTAGAAACATGGGTACACCTAAACCTAACCCTTAATATTAAACCTAAACCTAAGCCCTAAACCTAGACCTCAGCCCTAAGCTTAACACTTAAAATCTAAACCGCAAATCTGACCAGAAAAGTTTGGAAACTCTTGAAAAAAGTAAATAAAACCAGTGCCATGAAAATTGTAACCACAACTACCAAAACGAAAGGTGCCCGATCATGTCCAGAGTCAACGTGAAAACCATTCACACAGTAGGACACATCTACATGACTACCATGACAGTGCTGCTAATGTGACAAACTCAGCATTTTATTTTAACCGTATAACCACTAGCAGACCTATAGCCCCTTTCAAACAAAAACACCCTGTCATTTTGTGACCAAATCTATAAAAATAACATCACATGTTGTGCCCGTTCAATCAGAAAACAGTGTGCATTTTAGCACCAGAGGTATAGCTCTGCTGTGGTTATTTTTCCATTCGAACTGTAAAGGGTGACCCAAAAAGATGCATACCCATATTTTGTTCGATAAAAAACCCATTTTTTAACGAATGTCTTTTCTGTTGCAGGACGTGATAGGTGAATCTATGGATGATTGTTTGCAGCTATAGTTGCCCCAAAATGTCTT
>Ga0210059_1008707_pt1 | contig 15952 bp, 12 predicted proteins | sample Ectturendosymbi2_FD_188042 | JGI IMG/M metagenome (GOLD analysis project Ga0210059, IMG submission 188042) | Ecteinascidia turbinata endosymbiont from Florida, USA - Sample 2 (SPAdes) (version 2) | ecosystem: Host-associated > Tunicates > Ascidians > Unclassified | place: Key West, Florida... | reverse complement strand
GACCGGTTGCGACCCAGCACTCCCTGCGCAACTGTGTTGATCATCTGGCAGCTCTTTCCCACATAGGCTATCCGATTTGATGTAAATTTGGCTTGCTGTGCTCCTTAATCAACCAGTCAAGGGGCAACGACTCGATAACCTTGCGTTTTTTTCGGTGCCCCGGCGTTTTTGCAATTGCTATGGTTTCTTTCTTGTCTTTGAAATTCACTTTCGCCAAATAAACTCAACTCAACTCCAATATAATTTCAGTCAATCACAGGCGTAACGAGGTTACATGCAGTGGTGTAACTAGAGGTTTGAGTCAGGGGGGCAAACCTTAGCTGAAGGGGGCCCACTAGTCACTGTAGGGGGCCCACTGTCCAACACTCAGAAAAAAAGTTAAGAAATGGTAGTGAATCTGTGGATGTCCATACAAGATAAAAAGAACGAAAATACTCCGAAAAACGCAAAAAAAATACAAATTAAAGAATACTAAATATCGAAATGTCAACTTAAGGGGGCCCAATTTTTATTTACCTTGCCAGGCGGGGCGGCTCGCCCCCTTGATACCCCGTCAGTTACGCTACTGGTTAGATGGCGCCCGGGGCAAGAAACAAGTTTGGCGCCCCCATGTTCGAACCTGATCTCTTTCGGAGGAAAATTTACTGTATTGAAGAAAGTAGACCTACTTGTGACATTTTTGGGACTTTTCGGCGTACCCGCAGTGATTCAGCCCCCTCCGTAGTGATTCGGCGCCCCCATTGTGGTTCGGCGCCCGGGGAATTGTGCCCCCCTTCCCCCCCTCGTTACACCCCTGCAGTCAATGCCATTCTACAGTTGAGTTCTGGCGATCTAAACATCGTACAACCCTACAAATGAACACTTTACAGAATTAATTCGCACTGCTTCGACAATGTATGATCCAGATTGTCGGAGACTAGTGAATCAAAGAAAAACTTGGTATTGATAAATAATGCGTTTGCTGCGTTTCAATTATTGTAGGTCATTTCATGTAAAACTGCCATTCGTTACCGTATTTTGACACTACAAAACTGATTTTGCGGCTCGCTGGTATTTTTGGTGTTCTGCAAATGACTCTTCTGTTGAACAAGCTTGCCCATCCCTGGCATGTTATTACTATTTGATTTTATTTTTGTACTGTAAATTCTGCAGAAAAATTGTGTAACCAGTAAACACAGTACAGATAAAACCGATCGAAAGAGTGCAAAAACTGAAGCATTGGGTTGAATAGGAGTCAGAGGCCTATAAAAAATAAGACATTTGTAGCACATTCAAAAGCTAAATCAAATGAATGAAGTTTATTCATATACTTAACACCTATGAGCAACTGACGCAGAGCACTGAGTAGTATGTTTTGTGTAAGGTCTACAAATCCACGATCACCACATGACGCACGCAAGCCAAGGCTGCTTGCTTGCTGCCAGGTTCGAGAAAGTCGCAGTCACGCGTGACGGAGACAATGAGTTGGCCATCCACTTGAAAGTAATCAATGGCTTCACCGAGCTGCTTCAACGCGTCTGTTTTGAACCATGTCCGATTCAGTGAATCCAACTCGCAGAGGTAGGTTGTGAATCTGACAGTAAAGGATTCGATCCGAGCGGGAAAGAAGTTGGGTGGTTTGTGTGTAGTTCTGGTCAGCGTGTACTGTACTTGTAAGATGCTTAAAGTATCACCGTGGAACACGTTAGCCTATTCAGTAGTCAAGATAGTGAAGTACAATATATCAAGAGATGGACTTTAAGATAGGTTATACTATTGCAATTCTACTAGGCTTTCTGTGGATGAATCTAGGGAACTATATAATCTGCAAAAGTGAATCGCTGTTAGTGTTAATCGAAATGAAAGATTATTCAGTACAAGATATTATGTATTGCACTGACGGACTATGGTTGATTAGCTGATGCCTGAGATAAGCTTATGTGCTACTAATACAGTCACCTTGAACTGACTTATCATGGCTCGGTTTGCTAAAAGTAAGTACTGTGCATCATGTGTAGCATTATGCTACACATATACTGCATATACATAGCATATACTGCATGCTGTAAACAAATTCAAATAACTTTACTGAGTGTTTCATACGTTTTCGTTTAAGGTCAAAAGCAATTTTACTAAATCTTTCTACCTCATGCGCTTATGGTTATGGCGATGTTAAGTTGTAGGCCAGTACAATACTGGATAATAGTTTTTCGTTGCATCTTTGTAGTGATTCATACTCAGCGCAAAATAAGTATATTTTGGAAGTGGATGACTTCAGTATGCACTTTGCACTTAGATATAATGTAACTATGGTTTCCTCATTTCATAATGGAACACATGGAGAGCAGCATAAAATTTGGCACAATAATTAATGGAATAGCCTAACATTGTAATTTGAAGTACAATAGCCTACTGTTCACAGAGTAGGCCTGTGGCTCACAAAGTGCTAATGAATCCTAATGTAATAATTTTACATTATCTGTTTTAATGCACTACTAGAAAATAAACTGATTAATCATCATGACTGAAATTAAGCAAGTGACTTCACAGTTGGCAACAAAACGAAAAACTCCCATTACCTGGCCTGAAGAAGCTGTTCAAACTCTATTAAAGCTACTTGGACAGTGCAGTGTTATACAACTGATAGATGGCCGCCGTGTACGGAATTCAAAAGTATATGAAAAAATTGCTGAAGAAATGATGACGCATGGCTTCAAGTACACAAGGCAAGCGCTTGAATGTTCCTTTCAACACATATTTTGGTACCACGTAAATCACTTTCTACAAGCATCTTAAGAAAGCCAACCACACTTATTTTGTAAAGAAGCTGGGCTTAAATTTTCTTGCTGTACCTGTTATAAATTTTTGTAAGCAGTATAATTTGCAGGAGTTTGGGAAACATTTCAGTTTAATGTTACCCTTCGTTTGTACCATGTCTTTATACCAAGAAGGATTCTCTAAGTACAACACAGCTATCTTTGAAAACTCTTTAAACAAGTAGTTTTTTGACATATACAGTATTTACACAGTGAAAATGTGCCTCTTTGTGGAGTTAACTTGGCTTTCTCGCCCCATAAAATTTGATTTACCCTGTAATTGGCCATATTCACATAAATTGCTGCTTGTAACTTTCACAGACTTGAAATACGAAACAAGTGGAAAAACATGAAGAAGAATTACTTCGACACAAAAAGGAAGCTTAGCCAATCTGGTGCATCATCAAATGCTTTAAACAGCACTTTTTTCATGATGGACAAACTGCTGAGCACCAGACCTAGGGCAGAGGTATGTTTTCATGAGATGTATCTGCCACTACCCTCATTATTGCAGATGCATTGTGTTAACATCTGGGTTTCTCTTGGCAGGCTCTCACAGGAGATCTGGCAGAAGGGCTAGATGCAAGTGATAATGGAACTTGTGCTTTTCCATTGGATTCCACTATTAGTAGAAACGGTATGACTGCATAATTTTTTGGGTGTGATGAGCAGTAATAGTGCAGTGACATCTGGTACTGTGGGTACTGATTATGGCTTATTTGCACCAAATACATTGCATGCCAGCGTGAATTTTCCAGCAATTGCATTGCAGTAGTTATAAAATTCAGGACAGTGTTGCAGATATGACTGGGCGAGTGACCATTTTTAACACGTAGGGAGTTCATCCACTGAAGCGGAACAAGTCTCATTGACGCAAGTGGAGTGCATTCCCGAAACGTCACTCGCATCCAATAGTGCCTTCTGCTCAAGTGAAGGACGTGCCACCATTAAAAGTGAAGGATTCATGCCGACAGCTGCTGAAACAAACGACTCCAGTGAAAGCAAAGAAAAATCCCCCAAACGTTATAATATTGAGGAAACACCTTCACGTCAACATAGCAGGAAGAGTAAGTATATTTTCAGACATAAATGCCTAGATCAGTGTTTCTCAAACTTGTTTATTCCATCGCCCCCTTTTCACACTCGATACGTCGTTTTCGCCCCCCAAGCCTGATAAAGCCAGCACAAGGTAGTAAATTTAAATAATTTTATTTGAAGAAAGTATTAAATAGCTGAACCAAGCCATTAAATAGCTGAACTGAGCAACTGTATTACGACGCTAATATTACGTTCACAATTCTTGTGAAAATAAGCCACACTGCGGCAGAGCACATAGACCAGGAGTGGCCAAACCGCGGCTCGCGAGCCGCATGCAAAGGATCCAAGAGCCGCATGCGGCTCTTTGAGCTTTCCAAAAAATTATATACTTGTTTTTTATTTCTATTGCAAAGTGTAGAAATACTGTAAAATGGTACTGTGGTAGCTAGCGTGCTGCGCAGTATTACGTTTGAAAATCGTTCCAAAAAGAATGACGATGTCACAGAAGCGTGGATTGCAAATAAATTCGTCGTTTTAGATTTTTATGTTGCGGCTCTTCGTAACTTGGCTTTTACGATATGCAGCTCATACATGCAGCAGGTTTGGTCACCCCTGACATAGACGATCCAGAGTAAAAATTTGACGGGTAAATTGCTTTAGCAACAACCTCCAACGGTTATCATAGTTCATTTAAATTTGCAAGAGTCTAGCATATCATAATAGTAAGCTGCTGAAGTTAACACAATGATCAAATAGTGGTTGAACATTTTCGCCCCTTTGTGTTATTTTTCCCCCCCATCGTCCCCTTTGTTTTTTCGCCCCTTCGTCCTTCAAAATCGGACCTAAGAGGGCGATTCCGCCCACTTGGAGAACCACTGGCCTAGATGTTACCATTACTGAGCCACGTGCGACCGCTGGCAAAGAAGAATGAAACCCTTTTTATCTTTACCTGAACACGTTACAGAAGCTGCATTGCCGATTTTTCGTGAAAGGTTTAATTTAAAGAATTTATCGGCAACCATTCTTAACAAAAGAGCCGTTCTGCTTCATCTTCCAGCGTACAAGACTGATGAGGAGCAACAAAACATTGACACCGTTTCATTTTTCATGCGACTTCATAGGGACGTAGGCTAAAATGTAATCAACTCAATTCTAATAATAGTGAAATGCAAATTTAATTCTAAGTTTTGTCAAATCCAGAGTGTTGATGATACAGTATTCGTGTATGGCAGTGGCGGATCCAGGGGGACAGTTTGGGGCAACTGCCCCCCCCCAAACCTCTGTGGCGCCCCTTTGCCATAATTGCGTCCCTTTTTGGTGCCCGTGGAAGTAGAAACAGATTTTAAAATACTCCAAAATAAACAATGTTTTTCGCTTAGTTAAACGTCAGGATTTACGTGCCGGACTTCACGCAACCTCATCGGATAGCGTGAACAATGCTATTGTTTCGTAATATTTCCACTGTTTCGTTTTTTCTTTGCCGCGTGAGAACTGCCCAGTCTTCACAAACGCAGTCGCGTTCGCAGTTCTCGACTTGCTGCTGTGCTGTATGAAAATGGTCTGTTTTTTTACAAGTTTATTTTTTAATGCCTGATGACCGCCCTGAAAGGAAAAGGAAGGGCAGCAGTAAAAATAGGAATGCAGTGTGGAAAACTTATTACTGACTCAAGATTTTGCAAGCCTCCAAAATTAAAACTAGACTCCAGTTTCAGGGCTATTGCCAGTGCAGTTCGTGAGTCCGCAGTTTGTCTGCATCGTAGTTTTGCAACATAAAAGTGAGTGGATGGGTTTCTTGACGGAACTGATCTCCAGATTGACAGGGGCGTAACGAGGTTAGATGGCGCCCGGGGCAAGATGCAAGTTTGGCGCCCCCATGTTCGAACCTGAGGTCTTCCGGAAGCAAATGTACTGTATTGAAGAATGTACGTGTGACGTTGTTGGGATTTTTTGGCGTCCCCGCAATCATTCGGCGCCCGGGTAATTGCGCCCCCTTGCCCCTTCATTACGTCCCTGCTGATTGAACCATAATGTATCGCGTAAAAAGCTACAGATGTTTACGTTAGCAAAAACCTTGCCGCTATGTGACAAAAATGCATTGAACGTGCTCGATTAGCTCAAGGAATTATGACCTACGTAACTATGCACGCGGCTTAAAAAAATGTAGATTTCCCGGGAAGCCTGTCGGAATTCCCCGTGGGCCGCAAGTTAACGACGATCGCTTCTTTACGACGTCGCAAAACGAATTTGTTTTCTTGGAAACGTTGCACTCAAGAGCCTTAACTGTCACTGCGTACACATAGATAACCTCGGATTGATTCAGCCTACTAGCATCGGTTCATGTTCAACGTGCTAACAGTTGCATCGCCGGAGTGTACCACGCTACCGCTCGGTACGCAAAAAATGCAATGCCATTCCGATTGGTAACCCAGTAAGGCAACCACTAACCAAAGCAGTCGTACAGACAAGTATTAACAATCTGAATGTATTCAAAAGCTTCCAGCTGATGCTAGCGCTACCGTCCACTCTGCTATCTAACGCAATGGACTTCGCTCGCATAAACGCACGTAGTTTTAAAGACGTGTTGGCTTCAATGTCCTCTGACTACATGTGTCATAATAGCAGTAATATTAAAACTGACAGCTTTCCGCCGCCATTACGAGTCTACGACACGCGACCATGTTCACCAAAAAAGGTAGACCTTGTCTCAAAAAAAGCCAAAATACACCAGATAGCAGTCCTAAGACATATAGGCTACATATACAGTAAAACATGCATAACCACACAAAAATAGATATTAAAACTCGTCAGAAACATTGATAAAATGCAGTTCCAATTTTTAGAAACAATTTACACTGTCCTACATTTGTTCTTATTAAATAACACTGAACGTTGTTAGGACAACAGTGAAATCTTTACAATATCCTTTGCACCCTGCATGGTCATTCATAGACTCTCATCAGAAGAGATTTGTAATGAATATGCGGCTCATACATTATTTAGCCAGAGCCTTTCAGACCGAAAAAAATAAAAAAGAAAAAGCCAGATTTTGACTGGTATTTTTGATTTTCAAAAAAAACAAGTGCGTCAAAAAAGCCTGAATTTCAAAATTTGGTTTAAAAAATGCCAAATTGGCAACCCTGCACGCGACCAGCGACTGCATGAGACCACCATTGTTAGGTAGGGTAACTGTTGCGTCACAAGGCCAGGTATTGGACCACCGTGACCGAGCGACGAAATTCGTACAGGCCGTTTTGTGGTTTTCTTGCAATTATTGGCGTATTATTTGATTTCACTTGACTTGCAGCTGATTAATTTCCCGGGAAGCTCCTTCCCGATTTCCACACTTTCTGCAGCCCTGACCATGCAATTGTGCAACTCCTCACTTCGTATACATGGACAACGCAGAGTAGCATTGAATTACTGCTAGGGTCATAACGAGGTTAGATGGCGCCCGGGGCAAGAAGCAAGTTTGGCGACCCTGTGTTCGAACCTGAGGTCTTCCGGAAGCAAATGTACTGCACTGAAGTTCTTGTAACATTGTTAGGACTTTTCGGCGCCCTCATAGTGGTTTGGTGCCCGAGGAATCGTGCCCCTTGCCCCCCGTCGTTACGCCCCTGGTTACTGCGCGCAGCGACGCGCCTCAACAAATCATGGTACACAGCTCTAATCAGAGGCATACGGGAACCTTGGGCTTTGGGCGGGGCAAAATTTTCAATTCTTACGAATTTTTGCGCCACTTTGAGGAAAAACGAATAGGAGATTTTTGCAGGGTGATGGTTCTGTTTCAGAAACTTTCCCAAAAACATTGGGAAGTTTTTCTTGAATTTTTTTAATCTTGTCCGAACCTCCCCCTAATTTCGTACGCCTATAGCTTTGACGCAGAAACTTTGGCGAAATACTAGCCATCTACAGCCTAGTGGATTGAATCATTGTTTTTACATGGTCATAACAATTTTTGCTCAACACTTGAATTTGAATATTTTCAGTCCAAAATTTGTGGAATGACGGCGCCTTTTGCCCCCACCTGGCGACACGTCAGCCAACAGTTACTGATGGCTGTATGGTTTTGAACCTTGTGTTGCAATTGCAAACCCGTAGACAACTCACGCTGGCCATGAAAAGACAAATTTAGCATGGTTAGCGAAATCTGCAACCGATAGAAAAATGCTTAGCTTATTGGTTGTTAGATCATTCCGCTTGCATCATATAAATTTGAGCAATAAAGCAATCTTCTGGTGAAAGCTTTAACTTTTTTACTGGTGACTGTGGTGTTGGCGAAAGTTCGTGGTTTTAAATTGGTGATAGGCTGATTCTCCTCTGTGATTTCTGGCCTGGCTGGATAGAAGCAAATCCATCGCCAGATCAACAGCATTGGGGGTGGCTTTGAGCTTCTTCTGGGGCTTCGTAATAGTATACAATGAATTGAAAAATGACATCATTGGGAGACTAAAGCTTAACTTTGGAAGTATTGATTGTGAATTTGGGGGGCTCAGCCCGCCTGCTTCCACTACTGTTAAAAAGTGTCAACTTTTTTAATAACCTGGTCTAGTGGGAATGATGTTCTTTCTTCACATCAGCAATCCAGTGTCGAAAAATGTGAAACGGTATTTAAAGACTTGATTGAAAATCTATCTTTATAAGTGGCGTTAAATGTATTTTAGGGCAATATGCTTTAAGGCCCAGTTTAAATCTATCATGCGATTATAAGATCGTTTTTTACGATAGTCAGCAAAGCTACCTAAATTGGTAGTAGTGTTCTGGCAAATGCCTTTCATTAACGTGTTGTTTTTGAATTGTCGTTTCAGCAATAAATAAGTCTTTAATGTACATGTAAATGCACAAGCTTGGCATGGAAACATGATCGTCATTTAGCTTTTTGTTTGAGTCCTATCGTGGGACATGGGTTGTCACTTCCAAGTCTAAGAAGAACCGTTCTGTTTCTAACCAGGTCGGGAATGGTTTCAGACACTGTTCTTCATTTCAGGCACTGTTCTTCACTGGTTTCGCTAGGGATAGCCAAAACAGTGGCAAACGCTTGCGCGCAGCATGCTTTTATACCTTTTAAATACATTTTGTAGATATACGAGATCTTTGTAGCTTGTGAAAAACGAAGCCCACTGTTTGGGACTCGTTTCAAACGTTTTCTGAATGAATGATACAAAGCGGTTTCAAACTGGTTATTCCCTGAAAAATAGCATAGTTTGAGCAACAAAAATAGCCACTTTTTGACCTACAAAAGATAACCTCTTTTGTCGCAGACAACCTTTGGTATTTAAGCAAGTGAAGACATTTGTGGCGCCCCCCAATTTAACTGCCCCCCCCAAACGCATGGTCTGGATCCGCCACTGGTGTATGGTACTAGTGCATGAACCCGTACGTATCAATATGCATGGCGTGGTCTTGCGCGCTTGATCGTAACTGTGACCTCATTCTAACTGCTGATGTTTGAGACATGTGCGTATCGTTATCTGCTCTACCTTATTTACTAATACAAGCCATCATAAAGTCAACATGGTGGTAGCGGTGGGATTCGAATCCACGCTCTAGAAGAGCCACTTTAGAGGAGCTAAAGAACTGCATGCTGCTCCTGACCCTTGGTTGTAGGTTCAGTGGCGTAACTACTGTAGATGATGTATCCAGGAGGAAAAACTTAGCTGAGAGGGGCCCACTAACCAACATTCAGAAAAAAAGTGGAGAAATAATAATGAATCCAGATGTGGTTGTCTACTGTATACTAAAACCCTCCAAAAAACGCAAAAATCAACAATCTACTGAAAACTAAAACAATACTAAATACCGAAATATAAGCTACGTGGGAGCTCATATTTTGCATTTAGCTTGCGAGGGGGAGCGGTTTGCACCCCTTCCCCCGTCAGTTACGCCACTGTGTAGCTTGATTCCCTTTTGTTCCTAATAAAATGTAACCAATCTTTTTCCGCAGGGCGCCATGCGCAAGATGACATTGCTGGCGAGTTGCGAAGACTGGTTGATACATACGAGGAACAGTGCAGGCTTGATCGAGAGCTAATTGCTCACTTGTTTCAGAAACTCATTGACAAGCTAGGCTGAGAAAGGCCTCAAGAGTTGTTTGTGATCATCAGGCAATGATTAATTGCCAACGCACCAGTGTTTTATTGCTATAGTGATTGAATATAAATTTCCGATTCCAAAACTTCAGAAGATTGAATCGTATTCTCTGGTATAAACGTCTTCATACCATCACTTAATGCAGTAGACTTGCATAACGGTAACAACTAAGGGACACACAGATACATGAAATAACATGAAGGTAAATATGTGTGGCGGAAGTAGAAAAGCATACGCTTGATGGCGCTAGCACGATTACTTTGATGAAACACAAGCATAGACATGTTGCACTGGTAAAGCGCACACGCTGGGTGGCGCCAGCACGGTCGGTTGTGCTGCGATGACTTACACGCTGACTGATTGATAAAATGCATGGGGGAGAGGGAGGCTGCGAAGGACCAGGGGTCATTTAGGCTGCAGACCTCCCAAGGACTAAGCTACTGACAGTGTAAAGGGAGCAGTATACAGTATAACAGTTAGCAAAAGCTGTTGCTCTGAGTGTAAAGCTTAATATGCTTTTATATGATTAAAAAAAATAAATGCGTTGCTGGCAAATTCAAGCCCCAGAAGAAATTGGTTGAACTTTGCGACATAAAACTTCTGCAGTTTTTACGTAGGCTACATGTATATTGGAATTATTCGTGATAGATAAGAGGAAATGCGTCGACAGTCATGGACCAGTGCAGCGTTGCAATTGTGGCACAAAATTTTGAGTGAGACCAAACAAGGTGTCCAATCATGTGTTTGGGAAATGCATTTTCAGTCGATGTGATAAATCATGCATGGGAACGAAAATTCATTTACTGCACGGTAGACATATTATTCGCTTTGCGACTGGAGACAAAAGGCATCCAACTACTTTATACAGAAGTTTATTGCGACCAATTCTAGTGAACGCAGCAAAAACCAAAGTGAGTGAGATTATAGCAGCGGTACCTCATGATTCGAATATTTTCATAGTAACAGCGTTATATAATTAAATCAATTCACTTGGGTAATGCACACGAACAAAACGGAATACCAACAATATTTCTTGTACCCTAGTAGCACATTTTTATATTTCGCTGTAAAAAGTGTGAAGCATGGTTTATTTTTATTTCTAAAGGAATTTCTATTGCACTGCACCTCAGAATTTTCGTATCTGAGTTTGAACGTTCTTTTGGTAGACCAAACACAAACTGTTTGTCTCATATTGTACGGATAAACAACCGTGGTGAGTTTAAGATAATTGTTAAGTATATAGCCCGTAGCTGAGGTTTATTGATTTTATACATGAATGATTTTTTATACAGCAATTGCTGCACCAAAATTTTTCAAGTTTATCATGCTTTTGATGTGTAGGCCAAAGAAAAAGTTTAGTGTTAATCATCAACGAAATTGCTTTAATTCAGCGAACCTGATCAAAGCAGTATGATGTAGCAATGACCAATTGATTAAGCAAATATAGTGTATAGTGTAAATACATGGAATGCATATCATCGTTGACTTTTACGTGAGGGAGTTGGTGGTTATGAAATACAAACTTGCATCTTACCAAGGACGCCAAAATAGTGGTAGGGGTAAGTAAAAGGGCTGAGGGCAGTGGAAACTCATGAAAAACAAACAATCGTTGCAAATATTCTTGTTTATGTTCAACAACATGTTGACGTCAAAAATAGTATCAGAAATTATAGACAACCATTCATAATTTTTTGGTGCGTGAATAGCTGCAATAAATTTATTTCTATTCGAAAAGGTGATATACATTTTATATGCCTAGAAGCTCAAACTTCGGCTAAGAAGCAATCCAGTTTCAGTCATTTTTATTTAATAGAGATGACCAGACAGTTCAATCACAATAATGTGAAGCCTAGAAGTTTTCATGAATGATTGCCCTTTCGCGGCGAGTAAAAAAACAGTCATCAAGTATTCAGAGTTCAGCCGACATGCCAGCCATACTATATACTCGTTCATTATCAGCGTTAGTTACCATCTCGCAGAAGGCGTTTCTTGCAAGATCACTGAGAGGCGGAAGCCTGCACCGGCACGCGTAGCTGTGCGAGTTCACGTACCCGCAACGCGCGCGGTTCAACCCGCCCCACACAGGACTCCAGTGGAGCGTGTAAATATAAAAAATGCAATCATAATGGCGGCCATGATGACGTTTCCTCAAATGCAATATTGACTGTAAAAAGAGCACAGCAGACCAAGCACGGATAACGTCAAGATTTTCACAAGCGGTTTTTCAGGAAAGTTATACGAACAAATGGTGACTTTCAAACAAACAGAAACTTTAAACTTCACTAAAACAAGCTTTTCAAACTTGTCAATTCAATGAAAACAGACTTTTTTGTCGATATATATTTGAACACAATGGTTCAGAAAAAAGCGCCAGAAAAATGCACGTTTACGGATAATGCTTTAAAAACAATGGGCATTAAAATATCAAAAATTTAGACTTGCTTATTGTTTGTCCCCCCCCCTACCAAAACTTCTGGCTACGCGCCTGCATAGAACCTTAGTCAGAAGTTGCACATTGTGGCTGGGTGGATGCTGTAGCTGAAGCAGGGCTTTTCGAATCTTCATATGTTGTGCAAAATGCAGCATGCCGCTATCATGTTTGGTACAAATTTTATGCTTGCATCGATGTTTTTTGAAATAATGCGCCATCTTTCCTGGAATCGTCCAAAAGCATTCTCTACATAAATTATTGCGGAGCTGTGATAACAGTTGAAACTTTCCTTGTCTGCGCTTAACTTTCCACCGGTCTGGTGCTTCAGCAGCCAAGGCAGAAATGGGTAGCCTGGTCTTCAAGTGTAAGCAGTGTTATCGCCGTTTCTTCTGAATAGGATTCTGTACAGAAAGCATCCATGGGCGTCCGCAGAAATGTTTCCAGTGGGGGACAACGTCAACATTTTGCCTATCTTTTTGGGGTTAAAGGCGATGCTATGCAAATGGACGTTTACAAAACGCTTTAGTACCCTTCCTACACCACAAAGAAAATGCCTTACGCTACGGCAAAAGTCACAAAAAATGCGCTGCCTTGGCAGCAGTGGCGTACCTATGCAAAATGGCGCCCATGGCAAAGTTTAAATGTGCGTCCTTTTTAATAATTTAAATAGTACATATAGGCACAATTTTTTTTGAAAGATAAACCACGAGTAAATGAATATTTTAAACCAGAAAATGTATGTTTATTTTTCCTGTAAACCTTCCAGCAAATTAAAAATTATCCATAATGACCACAACATAATTTTATACTCATTATCTTGATTATAAAGATTATGAAAACATAACATAATTTGTACGTTGTATTGGCTGACCAAATTGTAAATCTTGCAAAAAAATCACACAACATATTGCCACTACGAGCAACATTTTGTTAATTGAACCACATTTATTTGAATGGTACAATAAGTTGTGTACAAGAGCAACACCACGTTTGAACGTGCGACAGCCACACGCAATCTCTGCATGCGTGACTTCCTGAAATTACACCATAATTGAGATGCATACATGGGCGTACAAAAGGAACGAAAAAGTACGTTTTTAACTGCATTTGAACATCGGGAAAAGGAAAAAGGTGAAAAAATGTATGTCAAGATTATTCATGAAACTTAGTTTTATTCATCCATTCAGATTTCGTGGTGATAACGCCAGAGTCTTCCAACAAATTTCCATGAATCTCAATATGACGGTTGGTCAAGCCGCATGCCAACTATTGCGTCGATACACTCAATACACGCTGGCTGTGTCTTGCGTTTGCTGAATTGTACGGATTGTTACGAGTGAATCAGGCGAAAGAACATGTGGCTGTTCGTGCTTGAAATGCACCTGATAAGTGGCGTAACTGACGGGGACAGGGGTGCGAACCGCCCCTTGGCAAGCTAAATGTACAAACCGGGCCCTCACCTAGCTTGTATTTTGGTATTTACTATTCATTTGGTTTTCAGTAAGTTGTTGTTTTTTTGCGTTTTTCGGAGTGTCTTCCGGTGATTTCGGGTTTTAGTATAGCCATCCACATCCGGATTCACTATTACTTCTCAACTTTTTTAGTGTTGGGCTGGCCAGTGGTCTCCCTTCAGCTAAGTTCCCCCTGACTCTTGCAGATAAAAGCTACATGTTTAGGGCTAACAGCAGTATCCTAAACAAAATATGGTTGCTTCTGAACAAATACAGTAGTTTTGTCAGCGTTTCTATTAGGTAAAGTTCGGTTGGTATTTTTAGATGTGATTCTTTCGATCTTTCCATTTTGATTTTCTTTTAGAAAGTCATTCAGAAATCAGATGGCTATTGAGCGCTTGCGCACGTTTGTACTGCTCCCATGCTACGAAAATCAGAGAAGATCTTAATGAGATTGAATAGCAAGCAAAAGTCACTTTGCCAATTGACAGCCACAGAACTCTTCCCCAAAGAGACAAAAAATAGGAAAACAGAAAGAAAATTACAAAAGCGCGTTTGGGTCTTATGCTTCAGATTAGTGCACGGTTCTCAGCCCCTCAAATTGAAATATAGAACACTACAAATCAGTGGAGATTTCATCAAATTTTCAGAATGTCAAGTCCCCCTGCGTAAATGTAATATCCCCCTATTGAAGACTTTCTGGCGACGGTTCTGATTTGAACCTCACATCATTTCGCGCGACGGTTTCGTTGCGTTCGATTCTTTGCAGTCTGAAAAAGTAACAAACACGCGAATCGTGAACCAAGCAGTTCAACCAGTTGGGTGCGTTTTAAGTGACGTGTTTTGTTCGTGCGTGTGAGATTTTTACAGTCGTGGTAAGCGAGCCGCAATGTGGTCTCCACGTTGTGTTTTAACGTCTTTATGCAGCCATACATATGTGCAGTGTGGTTGGTTTTTATGACCACAGACAAGAAAAGACAGATGTGAAAGCTACAAAAATGTAGGCCATGTGTTTTTTCAAATAATTCAACCGTGGCGTTTTCGGTTGATTGGCCTTTGGATATTAATCATCCTATTCCCGCCGGCCAAGCGCAATTTTCACAGTTGGTGTGATTGAACTTTTTGCGTCAAAGGTAGCAACAAGCGCAGTGATCGTTGGGCACTCTAGTAATGATGTGCAATTTTTTAGTGACCGTACTTTATACCGTCAATATCGTCATTTTCGGCTTTCCCACATTGATTAACGCTTTTCCTGTTTTTCCTCGTGGGAGGAAAAACAGGAAAGGGGAGAGGGGGCTTCACAAGTGGATTAGCCTAGGGCCTCACATCAACTAAATCCGGCCCTGATTGATGTACTTTCAATAGAAAGGTACTAACTGAAAAACAGATTTAGATGATTTCGTTGATGAATTTGACAGTCGACGTGATAATCGAAGGATTAAGATAAATTGAGGTGATGATGCTATACAATTCTAACGTAGACTGTGCAGGGAGCTGTGTGGGAATTATATTGCTCATTGTCTATTTCTATGAATCCTTTCAGGTTCAGTTGCTGGGAATATTCTGCAAACTAAGTTTTACACTTGCCGTTACATCTTCCTATCAGGTACACGCACTAAACGCCGATGCACACCTATCTGCGACGCTGCGATGCTACTTTAGGTGTAACTGATGCCGAAACCTCGCTGCTGTTAACTGCATTGAATAGTCCTCACCCTATCCACGCCCCATATGTGCATTACACTCGTAATAGTACGTAGTTGCATGACATTGTTATGGTTACACCACCATCACAAAATCTCCATAAGCGACCACAAAAACGGATTAGTCAGTAGTCACCAATCCGTTCGCAGAGGGTTTATTTTATATGTGCTTTGTAGTAAGAATATTTTGATGAAACCAGTTGGCTATCAACAGCCTACTTGTCTCTGTGTCAAGATGGAATTCGTGGTTGGAAAAGCAAGACACGTGTGTGATTGCATCTACAGTGGCGTTTAGGTGTTTCTGGTGAATAATAACGCTAATATTTAACGATATTCACAAGCCTGTGTTGGGTTTGATAGGGTTAATCATAGCAAATCAATATTCATTACAACGGAAGATCACCATGCAGGAGAGACATTTATATTGGCCCCCCTACTTTTTTCCTT
>Ga0210059_1008706_pt1 | contig 15954 bp, 9 predicted proteins | sample Ectturendosymbi2_FD_188042 | JGI IMG/M metagenome (GOLD analysis project Ga0210059, IMG submission 188042) | Ecteinascidia turbinata endosymbiont from Florida, USA - Sample 2 (SPAdes) (version 2) | ecosystem: Host-associated > Tunicates > Ascidians > Unclassified | place: Key West, Florida... | reverse complement strand
TAAATATGTACTAATAGAGAAGAAAATCTCCTGTTACAATATTATCGTTTTTTGCTTCCCGTCAGTCCAGTGGTCTGCGGGCGCTCTTTCTTGCTTGCGCCTCGGTAGCCACGCAGCTATTTTGCACTGAATGACTCTGCCTGCAACGCATTTTGCTTCCACAAAACGTATAACCGTATTGCTCATACTAAACCTATACTCCGAGCAACAGACTTTTATTTTTTCTATACGCTATAGGAAGCTTCGGCCTAGAGAGGTCTGTAACCTAAATGACCCCTGGCCTTTTGCAGCCTCGAACACCCCCATTAAGTTTATAAACCGGTCTTCTTGGAAGTAATCGCAGTGCTAAATTGTAACAACCGTGATGGCGCTACATCACATATAGGCTTGTGTTCCATCAAAGCAATTGTGCTAGCGCCATCAAGCGTAAAGTATGCCTTTATGCTACCGCCACATGCTGCATCTGTCTTCGCGTTCTTTCGTACATTTGTGTGTTCCTTGTTACTGCCATGCATGTTTAAATCTACTGCGTTGGGTCTGGGATTCAAGACGTTATGCAAAACAAGATCCTTAGAATGCTGCGTTGGTGGTAAGTGCAGTGGCAGCACTCATGCGTTTGAACCTTTCCCTTGCACCCACCCAACAACGCCGAGCACGAGGGTAAGCAGGTCGCAATCGCAAGTACCGTTTTTTAACTCTTCGGTATGAAACAACCGGGAATCGAAACTCCTACCGGATACAGTGGGACGTATCCAAGCCACTGTACCACTTAACAGGTCGAAAAAAACTTTTGTTGTTAAATTTTTATTCCAATGAAATTTCAAAGGTTTATTTGTTGACGGTAATTGTACAAAAATGGAAATTTTATGAGCACGTTGTTTAGCTTACAAGAAATAATTTGCGAGGCGGAGTGTTCCTAGCCTGATATTGCTTTTCATTTATTCAAAATTCACATAAGCACGTTGTTGATGCCGTTTCTTTTTCCGGTTGCCTAACAGGAAAACTACCTCAGCTGTTACTTGCTATAGTTTGCTTCTAACTGTTTTCGTGTCTATCTAACATTTTTGTGGATTGCTTCTAATTTTTTGTTTCTCTGTTGCGCAACCATTGCTTTGAATGTTCACAGCGCTACCTTTTTGCATTCACACAAAGCTTTTCATTGTTTGCAAATATCGTTTACACGCAAAAAACAGATTTTGTGCCCATTTTAATGTTAAAGCAAAATTTGCAATTGCGTTTACCTGTGCTTTTCTTTTCCTTTCTTTCGCACAATTGCGCAAAAATGGAAAAATTGCTCAAAGAGATTCTGTAACAAGCCGTTTATTATGTATTTTTGAACTGCACCTTGCTGATGTTTTAAAACGTCATCATATCAACAAAACATTTCTTAAGATCAACAACGCTACCATTTCAATCCCTGTTTGCTGGTCAAACAAGAAAGAAACAAAAAGTACCGCTATCAAGGCAGTAGGCCAGATACACATAGGCGAACACCTTACATCTAGTATTCTCACTGCGTGTTCCGGATGCTTGCTTGTGGGATTCGGTCAAATCAGATCGTACGTCGAAAATCTAAAAACACCAAGAAAACTATCTGGAAAACACCTTTTTGATGATGTTGACGCATGCAATCTCAGAAACGGAAAATCAGTGTGTCACCTGCCAATTCACAACAGGAAATCGTTGTTAATCAATTACTATTGGTTAGGTTTTAAACGATGTCTCTGATCACAAACTACGAAAAAAGACATCAAAGAGTCAAACCCCTGAGATCCCATTAGGCAGCTTTCCACAGTCATGTTTAAGTACGTATTTCTTCGTCAACAATACGTTGACAAGCTTGACTTTCGAAATGTGCAACTGCATATCCTAACATTAATGACTTGATGAAAAAACTTGCAAAAATTTTTGCGGTTAGGTTAGTTTTGATGCTGACACCAGAAACCCCGCGAGGTAATTTACTCATAAGTCAATGTTATTTGCAAAAAAGGAACATTCTTCTAGCCAAGCATTTTCATTCTAGGGTTTATGGAAAACATAAACCGCTTATTGCTTTACCCCCACCACAAGTCAAGGGATCCAAGGAAACAAAGATCAAAATAGGGACAGAATGATTTTAAATTTATGATAACTTCTTAGGAACTTTTTTTATTCTTTAAATCTTCAGAGCGCCACATCTATTTAAATGCACTATGAAAAAATGTGTTGTGAAACTCAGTGTAGCCGTGCAGAAGGTACCTCGTAAGATTTCGATAATTTGGTGAGTTGTTGCAAGCAAGCGGCATTGAACTTTTGATAAAATTTTCCGAACTATTTACATAAACGGTCAATCGGTAAGACAACCAGTTGTTGTTTTTTAAAATATCATTTTTTGTGCTTCTATCCACCTTTGACTCCCTGATTCGTCCGAAACCCTCACCATAAAGCTTAACTTTGTAGTGTAAGACTGTAGATAGAGTGAAACGCTTCATGCCTGCTTTTGCCAACACCTGTATTCTGTGAGCTCACGAATGCCATTTATTGATTGCATCCACATTGTGCAAAGATTCGCGCTGCTCACTGGTTATCTTCTTGAGGGGGGAAGATAGGTAAAACAATAAAATCGTGTGAGCAAAACACGTAAAAGATCTATTCAAAAGGATAATATTTCATACATTTCGTGATTGAAAATGACTCTCGTCAAAAGCTGCAAAAAATCCAACCAAATATTGTGTACATGGGTGTAGCAAGGAGGGAGCAGGGGGCTTTGTCCCCATGGGTTTTTCTATTTTCCTATTAACATTTTAGTAGAAAAATATTTTTCTCTTATTTTCGAGTTGGTAAAATGAAATTCATTACTGTTGGCCCCCGTCTGAAAAATGCTTTTGGTCACCACATGGAAATATCCACTATTGCCCCCCCCCTGGAAAAAGTCCTTCCGACGCACATGTGTGTTAAGCTTTAAAGACATCTGACGGGTTCAGTAAGCATTATATAGCCATAAATGTCAAGCATTGTAACAACTCAAAGTGATGTACTGTACAAGGGCAAATGCTGAGTGCCATCTTTTCTTGAGAAAAAAATCGTTGTTGAACTGAAATTTGCGATAGCGAAGGTGACGGCAGATCAGCGTCACAGTGCTTGCCTCTCAGTCGAAAGAATGTGTGATCGATGGGCAGCTGATGAGTAAATGGCAGTAGCGGCTCCTTTTCATTAGGTTTAGACCTCACCTGAAACTATTTGCCGACAGCATGGTTGGGTAAAGCTGTCTTTCGATTTGCGTTATTGTCACTAACCACAGAAAACCTCGCAGTCCTTCATAATTCATTTTGACAAGAAAAGGCAATCCGCGCATGCTCTCACATATATTAACAACCTATTTCTATTGTGAGCAAAGTTGCTGGAAACGATCATTAGCAACTACAAGGTGTAGTTGTGGCGTACCTAGTTAAATTATTTCGTGCAAAGAGTTTTGAGTTATTGGAATAAAACTACAAACTATACAGTATGCAGACATCCACTAATCATTGGTAATTAGGAAAACGTTCTTTTTAAATAACTATCGTTAGGTTGCACAGTGAAAACCTCCTTGGAAAACCTGTTACAGAATCCGTGGTAGAATTACTTCTTGGTCCGTATGAGGCAAATGGATTCTTACGGATATTTTTTGTCACGGAAAAACCAGCTGCTTTCACGTTTCGTGTAAGTGTATGTTCGTTCAGTGCAATGTATTTGAAGAGTTTTGCTGTGCCTCTTGTTCATTCAAAGAAAGCAACGCCACTTGCTTGGCAATAAGTGCTTTTGCCAATACACAGAGCAGTTTGCTTTTTTATTTAATTATCGTTTTATGGATATGCTGTGGAATCACGAGGTCCTATTTATTCACAGCTTATTTGTAGATGGACTACGCAAAAAATCATACTATCAACAACGCAGTAGATCCGCTTTTACAGTGATGAGTGAGAAATTTTTTGGGGTGAACTCTGTAAACGAACGAAAAGCACGTTGGCCAAAAAATCATGCAATCAAGACTTCAGGTAGATTATGTTTGTTTTCGTAGCAATAGTGGATCGCTATGAATTTTGCTCCTTAAAAATTATCATTTCCATAAAAGAGAAATTTTCTGCGGCTCAACATCTGCAGTAGCATACGTTTCTGCATAAACAGTTGACAAAACAGGTATTTGCAGAGGCAATAAGCGACACGTGTTGCATGTTTAGAACTGGACATTTGTGCTCGTCCAGTATTATTAGCTGTGATCGTGCACATATGGGTCCTATTACAGGTGGCATTGATTTCATATTATTTCCATTTCATATGTTTGCGTTGTAACGTAGGGTTAATTTTCACTGCAAACACCAGCAGATACAAACAATTTTGAATTTTTAGTTCCTGCGTCATTGCAAAATGTTTGACAAACAATTGCCATCTCGGCCCAAATTAAAGTTAAATTGATACCTATCGTCTTCAAGCAAACTGTTGGCACCTTTTTTTCATTACAGGAAAATGCCGGCTGTTTTTACCGTGCATATTGTTCGGTTTCATTGGCATTAGGCTAAGAAAGGAAATAGCAATGGATCAGATCATTAGCTGAATGGGAAGTTTTTCTTTTACGACCTGCATTTCGTCCATTGCAATACTGTGTATGAGAACTTTTATGAAGCTCTGGACAAGGTCACTGGTCTGGCTGTGCTTTACTTTTTTATATCACGGTTTGTACGAAAGATATATTGATTTATAACAATCTTTCTGCGAAGTCATGTCACAAACATGCACCTTTACTTGCCCGTAAACCAAAATAATTAGTGCAAGAAATCAAAATTGTTACTCACAAGGAGTCCATACGAGCAAACTGACAACGTTCGTCTTTTTTTAAAAATGTCTCTAAAAATGATTGCATGTTTTTCATCTCAAGAAACACAATTTCGAGAATAGTGCACTTAATTTTTTTGTTTATTTGCTAAAGATTTTGGAAGTACTAGTGTTATTAACACATGTTCTTAATCTGCTATCTTCAATGTTGTTTCCATGGCGCATACTACGAATGTTGGCAGATGTTGAAAACCAAAAATTAAGACAACCATTATCGACTTAATAAGATTTCTAGAAGGTTTTGTCGTTTACATCGAATTCAAAGCAATGCCGTGTTTATGAAGGACAAAGCAGTTTCAAGTTTGACGATAGTAAACGCTGCACGAGTAATAACTGCGCATTTTTTAGTTAAATTCTTGATGAATGCTTTGATACCAATTCCATTAACGTTGCCGAAAACACAACACAATTTCAATTTCAACACTTTGCCGACCTATCTTTGCTATCACTACCCTGTTTACTTCAACAGTTTTAGGGATGGGAAAATGTGACAATAAGTGGTTTGATTTATTTCAAAAAAGTCACTGCATATTGTATTTTGTTTGTCGATAACGATTAAAATTATATATTGGTCTTCATCAATTTGAGAACAAGTTTTTCACTCTTCCTACCTATCGTCTCAATCGTCTGTTTCAAACTTAATCACTTAGATTTTTTATCAAAACAACTGAGAGCTTTTGGTTTTGAAAAGTTTTCGAGTGTTGTTACATTTTGCAATAGACATCGGCAGTATATGTGGACATTAGCAGACGTCAGTGCTTCCAATATTACTAACAAGCCTGTTCATCGTTTGCTCATGCACTCATGTGATGCACTCATGTGAAACCTTTCAAGATAGCTGAAAACGTAAATCAAGCAAGTTTTTGTTTAAGCAGACAAAAAGCTGCAAAATGCTTATTTTTTGGAAATGGAATATATTGTCTCTATTGAATTAACGGTGAAGTTTGCCAAGCATTTACATTGTGAAAGCTATCAAATTGTTCTCATATTTTTGCTTTGTGATGTAACATCATTAAACCGCAGGATTTGAAATGTTTGGTAAGACACGTTGCTATTGTACTCTTTCTTGGGGTGAGGTGGTACGCAGTAACGTAGCCAGTACAAAATTTGGAGGGGTCAAATGTTTTGATTTAAGCGAGCAACAGTATTTTTGGGACACCGCTTCTCAAAGCACTAAAAGACAAGGTATGCTAGAACTTTTAGGTGGGAATGACCCCCCGTGCTACCCCTGGCTACGTGACACGCTGTGTAAATTTCGTTGGCTATAATTGGTTAGCGAATCAGTTCGTCTCTTGGTTTAACTGATAATTCTTCAGTGTTTGAAGGCGGTTGGTGCAAAAGATAACCTTGAGTTTAACCGCTTACTGGATCCCGTCAGGCAAAACTGCACTCGTCACAGCTAAAATCAAATCTGCATCAATGGTTTTCTGTTGGGTTTCTGCTAACACATGAGCAGACTATCTACTGTGTTACAGACGCGCATACTGCAAACGAAGTAAGTGACTTGCGTGTTTAAAGGTTGCATGAATTATCAATAAAAAAACAAAAACCTTTGCTTGCCCTGCAATACAAGCGGATTATGTGTTATCAGTGCTACATATTGGTAGTTCGCACAATCTTTTCAAAATTTGCAGACGCATCACAGGTCAAAGAAAACAAAGCTTGTAATAAATCACCCGAGTCTAACCTACCACGTTTTTTTCTGAATGCGTATAAGGCATACAAGCAACGTTATTCATTGCTTACAAGTATTTTACCCATCGCATTACAAAGTTAAAAGAGTTTTCATTTAATTTACATTGTGTGGTGGGCAGAGCTGTGGATAGAATCCCCAAACCGTCAGTTGGGGGCCTGCATGTTTGGGGGCCAACCGATGTGCGATTTTATGTATTACTGTGTCATGCCAACTAAACATGAGAGCAAAACAACTTTCCGAATATTTGTAACTAAGTGGCGGAACTTGACACCCTAGCAGCGACACTTCGCAATTGCACATACTGTATAACGTTTAGGGCGCTAAAACACACGTCACTGCTTGCCGGTCTATGCATACAACATATTAATGATATTGCTTGGTCATAACGTCCGTGGCTCATGTCTTTACCACAACGTGCTTTTGCATGTACTGTACGCCACGTCGTCAAGTCCATTAAGCAGAAATCGTTTTAGCGCAGTAGCCCTATCACCGCAAATGTAAGGGACAGCTCAGTCCGAATGCCGGGATGAAATGTTCGCGGAAGAGCAAGAGGTGGACTTCGAAAAGAAAAGAGTGTAAGATTGCCGGATCACGAGAGGTAAATCTTTTGTCGTCCACTCACTAAGTTACTCAATATTTTCATGAAAGGCCTGTAGAAAACACGAGCTCGGAGTGAGTATAAAGCAACGTCAATTCTGAACATGGCAACGTTTCACAATAACGTTTGCTTGGCAAGGTTTATTTTTTATTCAGTAGAACTGCCTTTGAAGGCTAACCATGGTTCGTTGTAAAATTAAATTGAACGTGTTTCGCTCAAAATCACCAAGCTATAAGTAGCAATAAGTTTTCATTGTAATAAAGCTTTTAATTTCACAAACAAGCGAAGCGATTAACAATAAAAATATTTATGGCAGATTGTACTCAGAAGAGCATGTTGAGTAGTTTTAACCTAAGAGTGAAGGATATTTCAGATGTTTAACGACGATTATGCGATGGTTATATCAAAAACAATATAGAGGAAACGCGTTTGTAGCCGCTCAGCTGCTGAACGCTGGTGTTTCGTTACGAGTATCCTGCAGGTTGTTCATTAATCTGCAGGTTATCAACTATATGTAAAATGTAGGAGAAGAGACCAAATGCATATCTTTGGAAGCACCTTTACAGATGTCGGGAGATCCAGCGGAGTGTCCAGAAAAGTTATCGGATACTCAGAGATACGACTTAGTTACGCGAATAAAGGCTTCAACAACTTTTACTCGATTTTCCATCCAATGACAATGAACCAAGAAAGCGGCTTTCGGCCTGATTTTATATTAGCACCACGCACAACGGAGAAAAAATGCAGAAGCGTTGGTTGATGTGTTAACAAAAGTAGATGCAATATTTTTTTACCATTGCAATCTGTTCCGCCCGGCTGATGTTCTGTTTCTGCAGACATCAGAACATGGGAAGGACTAGCGAAAAAGTTTAAAGATCGCATGAAAATGGAAAAGCGCATTTCGAATGTCTTAATGCATGAGTTAAACTGTGAAAAAGCAACAAATGTTGATATTATTCCTGGCTGCAGTTTTACTGACAATTTTCCACAAATCGTTTTCGCATATATTAATTTTATCTTTGCTTTTTCTTGCAACTTTCATTATTGGTTTACAGCAGTGATGAAGACACTATTGAATCGAAAGCAATAGATTTAGCAAACATCGAAAAGCAGCTTGGGAAAGTCTCTGTTGTAAAAGCTGATAGACACCACTTTGTATTTGACGGAAAGGAACCTTGCTTTTCGTGGTTCCAACGAAGTTTCTGGTTCTCTTCATTTTGGAAATTTTCTTGGTATGTTCGAATTTCTGGCAAAGTATGACAAAGTAGAACGCCTGCATGAGCACGTCTTGCTCCCGATCGCAATGTCATTATTTGATCAACGACATTCAAAACGAACTCATCCTCCTTGCCGCCAGTGAAGTTTCAAATGTCAATCTCGCACCACTGCGAATCACTAAATATTACTCCGTTTATTGGAGTGCATCCTGATATTTTACACAAAGAGCATATGAGCGTCATCTTACGTTTAGCAGAGTGTGTGATAACTACGCTATCGCACTTGTAGTAAATATTTCAACTTTTAGAAATGGTGGATACAACGAGTATTGTTAGCTATCTTTATTGTTATAATTAGCTTATGGTAATTGTGCTTTTACAAACATTTTATATGCTCAACTGATCCGTTCACGCCCCACCCACCTGTGAACGTCCGTGGTTTCACACTTCAGCGATTCAGGATCGGCTAGAATGAAAACTACTGCCTTTGAACTAAGCTCGTTTTTCGCCACTAGCAGCTCTTATCAATAGAAGCTGGCTATGCACACCAGCCTGGTTCAGCAGGGTGAGTCTCCTGCAGTCTTGCGGCGTTGGTCGGCGGCAATTTTCGACTTATCCAACCTCTGAACCTCCGACAAATCACCAGACCACTCGCATGCAACAATGCACCTGCTGATTTTATTCAAGCACGGCATGTCGGTGCTGCAGCAGGCCTCATGCTCGTGGTAAGTTTGATACCTTGCTTCGAGTAATCATGGCGCTTTAGTGACAACACAATTTCTTTACGAGTTTGAGTGAAATTCAGAGTATCCGCGCCAAAAAGCTAACCAGGTTTTGGCGGCACTCTGCCTCGGATCAAAGATGATAGTAATTTACCAGGATACTATCAACAACGTGCTTTTTATCCTGCGCCATTCCTTCTTTTCGTCCTTTCAGTACTCCACAAAAATTGGTTTTCGATGATGGCCGACGAATGTCCATGATAAAGGAAAAAAGATATGGAACCTGTGATTCAACCAAGATTCTTGTAAACACGAATTCGACCGCAGCTTTTAAAAAGTGTTTTTGATTTCTGGATGATGAGTTTTTCTTTTCACCGAATGTATGTTATGCGTATTATGGAAACAAAATGTGTTTTTCTATACCAATTTTCTTTCAGATTTAGGTATCACCTATCTCGAATTAGTTTAAGAGAAGAGTACGTCTCTGAAGATTTTTCAGCAAGCCAACATACATTTACCGTTTTGCGCACACCTTTCCTTCGTCCTAATTCAAACAATTAAAACGTAAAAATCTGTCTCTAAATTGCAATGAGGAAAGTAAGCAATAGTGGGTTAGAAGCTAGCAACGTGAAATTAATGGAAAGTAGCGATTGTAAGACGTACTACAATAATTGCGATCGGATGATTGGTGATAAACTTCTACATATAGTTTGCTTCTTGTTTTGCTGTTGTTTTTGTTATTGCTGCTCTTCTTATTGTTTTTCTTGGTGCTGTTGTTGAATACATGAATACATTAGTATTTGGTACGTTAAAATGGCAAATCGCAATGAGACAATTTAGTACTAGCCCTCTGCGTTTATGTGCACATATATTTTACACATTATTAAGCTTGAATGGCGATATTAACGTACATGAAACTAGGTAAATAGTCACAAAATTTTAATAGGGGGGCGAAGAACACTGGAGTCTCGACATTTAAATATTTAATGCCCCTTGTTTTCAAAGCATCTTCCATAAAAAAATTCATTTGACTTATAACTCAAAGGTTTGACTAACCTGAACATTTTTGGTGCAACGTTTTGTAATTTTTTGTTCAGTGTGTTTAAAAGGAGAAATAAGAAGCTACCTTACAATGAGTGCACATACTTGCCTAAAAGGCATGTTAATTTTTTCTCCGTGTACATTGCTAGTCGTTTTTCTACTTGTCACTGAAATCTGAGAATAGAGAAGAGCCAACCTAAGAAAACCTCCAAATTGTGGCATCTTGTTATATTTGCATGTTTCTTCGTTTTCCATGAGCAATATAAATCTTTTGTAAAAGCAAACTTATTTTACCCTGTTCGACCTCTAACTGAAGGATTGCTCGCACCTTCTGACACAATAGGTTGGTTGAAACTTTTAGGTTGAATTTGTTCAAAGCAAGAAACATGCTACTACGTTTTATCCAGTCGTGCATAAAGCGAAGGTGTCACGCGATTTTTACTCATGCGTGTATAATTGTGTGCTGGAATGTCAAGCCTATGCTGACAACATTTTGAGAAAGGAATTCCCTACTTAGCAATGAAGTACCCTCGTGCTACGCTTAATTCTCTGGAGATCAAATCGTTTAATTGCTGCAATGCGTTAAATAATCTTAGGGTTTGCAATATGTCAATCTTTGTAATCCAGCGGATGTCAACATTCCACTGAAAAACCAGAAAATACCTGCATTCGAGAAGTCCATTTTCAACGCGCGACAAGCCTAAATTTTGGAGAGCAGAGTTACCGACCACTTTTGTCCAATCACTGTTCCAACCAATAATTTGCAAACATACGCTAGTAAGAAAAAATTTACTTTAAAATTTAAACTAAATAACTTCCTTTCTTTGTCACTAATTTCCTAGGAAGTCAACGATCCGCAAACTAAGCTTTCTTTGTGAATCATTCTGCGAAAATGTATTGCTGGCTGCAGATGGTCGAGGTTCCATAACCGCTGCTTGTTTGTATAGTTTATCCGAATATTGGTGTTCATTTCAATATTGGTGTTCATTTGTCGATGAGGCTTCCCGCATTTGCGCAAATCCGACTCGTTTCATGTCAGAAGAAGTCTCGGTAGCAGTGGCGTAGCCAGCCCAAAAATTTGGGGGGGCCAAAATGTTTGATTTTAGGCGAATAACACTATTTTGCTTGGAGAAATGAGTCTCAAAGCACAAAATGACTGTATTTTCTGAAATTTTTGAGGGGGCATGGCCCCTTTGGCCCCCCTGGCTACGCCTATGCTCGGTAGTGGTGCACGTCACATTATACAGCGTGGTTCAACTGCAGAATTTACGGAATATAGCATTGCGTGCAATAGTGTTGTGAGCACTTGTACGGCATTATTTTCGAAAACTGCAGCATGAATTTTTTTAATTCCTGTCATAGTGACTTGTTTGGCAGAAAAAATTTCATTCTAAAAGCTCATTCACCTAATTTTTTTCTGCAATACCTTGCTCCATTAAGCGGAAGAGAATAGTTCTTGTAACATATTGCATTATCTACATGCTTTAGCATTCAGCTCCCTGATCACTCTCAGCATGCCAACGCAGATTAAAAAAGTATACCAAAATAATTATGTTGTTGATATAAACCTGGCCACTGCAAAACAGTTAACAAGCGTTAGTAAAAAAATTAATTTGAAGGAAGATTCCTTAATTTAACTACCACAAAATTTTCTTCCTCGTGGAAGAGAAACGCAGTCCGAAATAAACGACATAGGCGAAAACCCAAAAATATACACTGCGAGAAATGCGCAAAGCCTCATAACAAAGAAAATTATGGGCAAGGACTTGGTCCCTGTTTGTAGCATTTTTCGGATTTTTCTCGAATTTATAAAATCCTACAAAAATTGGCCGGAATGGGTTGTGTTTTTACCGAAAATTTTCTGACGTCCTAAGTTCTGGGTAATTTCTGACAGAATATATGTAAACGAGAACCGAAGTTCTCAGTGTTAAGTCCAAGATTGTGAGTGAAATTAGGCAGCATTTTTATCTGTTTTTTTCAACTTTCCCCCTATAACTCAAGGCGTTTTTTGTGATGAGAAAGTCTCCTTGAATTCTACAATCCCATACTTTAATTTATCAATTTGACTTTTAACCGATTTTGAAAAGTTTTTATTGTTGATCTCTGCTAACTACCTAGAGAGAGGTTTCGACAGATGCCTTGCAAGAGACAAGCTGACTCATGTATTGCTTTAGCACGTGCGAAGAGCCTATGCCAGAGTGCATAGTTCAAGCAAGTAAATTGCAGTTCTCCCTTATAGATTTTGTCGTAAAGTAAAGTGTAGTCACGTTGTTTTAGTCTAGCGTTTTGATGATTCGCTGTAGCAACAATGCCAGCACGGAGTTGAGGCTCAGTGGTGAATATACAATAATAATGCAATTTAGAATGCAGTCACAAGTTGAAACAACGGAGGCCAAATGCAGTGATATTTTACAATCCAGCTCGGTGTCAGTGGTGGTCACGGATCTGGAGTACTGGAGTCGACACCGACGAGATTCTGCGTTTTTTGGACCCGGATCCGGAGTAAAAAATGTGTAAAAAGCGGAATCGGATTCACTTTGTGTTTTCGGGAGTAGCGGGAGTCTGGATTGTCTTTATAAATGTCACTGCTTAAGTTCAAACATTGTCATTGCTTAATATCATTGCTTAAGTTCAAACATTATGTTCAAGGAACGAAAATCAATAGGAATTTTATTTTTTTAAATTTTATATGTTTGCCTCAGACTTATAGTCCGGTGTACAGACGTTTATTCACACGTCATTTTATCACATGACAATTAATCATTGACATTTAATCACTAGGTAGATAATTCACTCAGACAATTTAGTCACTTACACGGTTTGGAGACATTTAATCACATGGCAATTAATCACTGACGTTCAATCACTGGATAGTTTGTTAAAATGGTGTTAGTTGAATTTGCAAATCTTTTTCAAGTCCTTTCATAGAAGTCAATAATATTGGGTGATGACATTGAAAAAAGTGCCTGTATTCCGTAATGCCACTCTTCCATAGGGTTCGTTGTTCTTGCAATCCCTTCAGACGCGGTTTCGAAATGATTCCATCTTTCTACTGGAAAGATGGCGGAGTAAAACAAGTGAGCGGACATAACGTCACTGCGTCCTGGCCGTCGTCTGCCTCGAATATACGTTATGTTCAAAATATGCTAAAAGCTCTGGAATCTTTATGTGGCCTGGCGTGTTGTCAGATAGTACCAAAAAACGTCAGTAACCTTAGATGAAGTAAACATAGTTAAAGCAGGTGAGCAGCGAATAACCAATCTTAAACTGTCATTCTTTTCGTAGTCTTCTTTCATACAAAATTCGTTAACTTTTCGCATAATACTTTGTGTCAAATGAAAATAGCAACCCGTAACTGTTGCATTTGGAAATGCTGATCTAAAAGCATTTACAGCTACACTCCCACAATCTAGCAGTATTCTCTCAGAAGCCAAAGTAATCATTCTTTTTTCTTCATTCGACATGCGATCATGTACAAAATTGAATTTTGTTCTGTACAAGGCAGTAAATGGCGGGGGGATTTATGCCACCAGAGAGTTCGAAATGTATTGTGTGCAACTGAAAAAATATGTATTGTCTACAAACGTGAGTGTTAATCTGTCCTAGTGATAAAGAGTCTAAGGGTTTAAATGTCTGGGTTTTTAATTGTCTGCGCGATTAACTATCTAGTGATTAAATGTCAGTGATTAATTGTCGCGTGATGAAATGACGCGAGTTTAAATGTCTGTACACCGGATTATGAGTCTGTGACAAATATATATAACAAAATTAAAAAAATAAAAAATAAAATTCCTGTTGATTTTCGTGTCATATGTTTCCATTTTGTTCCTTTTCTTTTGATACATGTGAAATATCTTTAATCAAAAATTGATTTGTGCTAGCAACATGACTGGTTGAAAATTTGATCCATATGGTCTTTCGCCAACCCGCGAGCAAAGTCATGTGCATGGTAAAGTCATGGTCATGCCGAGAGCAAAGTCATGTGCATTAATACAATGATCTGATCACGCACGATAAAAAGAAAGTGTTTACGCGTGACTTGTGCAACGAAATCATGAACATGAATCGCACAACTTCATAAAATGCAATACCAATGTTCTCTTCACAGCAGTCTCAGTTTCTGGTATTTTTGTTACTTGTCATTATGTATTTAAAAATAAAGCTTTTTTCTGGTGGACAAATCCAGCCTGGGGAGAAGTTCCATATTGTAAAGTCTTATTCTTACAAACTTCGGCCAGAGCGCTAAGATCCAGATCATTCGTGCTTCGTAATGCTGTTTTGGAAAGACTTACTGACTCGTTTGTGAAATTTGAGTATTTCAGACCCAGTCTATCGAGACTTGATGTTTGGATATAAAAGTGTTCCAACAAATGCTTCCCTTTAAATTAACTCAAGTAAGTTGTTTTGATGTATACAACACCTTAGGTAAGTTCATTGTCTATTTTAGGATGAAATGGGCGTATCACCGAAAAAGTATTGAAGCGAGTTACAGCTCTCAGTGAGTGTGGAATCAGCTTCATTGTGTTAGGTTGAGTCTGCATATTTTGATTGCAAATCTTAGGAAAGAGGTTTAAGCAATCACCAGCAAATGGAATTGAAAAATTATTCAAATAAAAAAGAAAAAAATTACTCAAAGCCAAAATGTGATCACGGGATTTGAATAAGCATTTTGACCTGTAAAACCCAGTTACGAATTTGTGAACGTGAAAAATATCCATTAAAAAGTGTGCTTTGTCGTGTTCGTGTGGTAGAAGCATTGTGTCTTGGACTATAAAGATCTGCACTCAAATTTACACAAAGTAAGTAACTGCACAGAACACATGCCTTCGAGTTAAAAGCTCAGTTCTCTGGAACACGAAGGCGCCAGATTCGAAAGAGATGAGAAACCAGAGAGGATTAGCTTGAGATTCACACACAGTCGCCTATGCGCAAAGAGTTTAAGATTATTTCCCAAAATTTGCAATTGCTCATGCATGAGCATTTTGTTGGATGCTTCAGAGGAGACAACACGTACGTTTCTGCGCCATGTACATCGCCAGATATGTTTTTATGATGTGTTTCACACACTGACGCTATTTTGCCCTATTTTACATTTGCTCAAATCGAATACTTGATTAGACCTTTTCAGCAACGCCATTAGATTTCTTCTGATAATAAACCTTGATAACGATGAGTTTTGATGGCTTGATGCGCTAGCGGTCAGACGTTTGTGAACAGCTGGACTGCTTTTTGACGTCACCAATATTAATTTACTCGGTTGCAATGAGAGATAATAGAATACAAATGCATACCAAAGTTTTAGTTGCTTGTTTATTTTGAAAACAAACATTTAGATTTGAAAACCTTATGCCAAAATTAAGAAAAATGCTCTGTTACCTAAATATGCTCGCAGAATGTTACTTAAGTACGTACAGTATTATTCACATCCAAAAAATTATTTTAGTTTTTGGCATTAAAAACGTGTATGAAGATTGAACTAATTCCTCTGTGGACTCCAATATATTGTAAAACAACTCGACCATGATCGACCCATTCGATATAATTCTAACGCAGACTTGGCGATTTTAGCTGAGGTTTCAAAAACACGATAAAACAGACAAACATTTTATGCCGCAAGTCTAGCTACTGGTTTTCAAAAACGCATTTTCAAAGCACGTTCTCAAACATTTTTTGTAACAGGCTAGCGCTATAGTGCGTCCTGCCCGTGCCTCAGCAGTCACATTGTCCTTTATATCGTTTTTTCATAACAAGCGAGCGACGCTCAGCAGTGAGGTCGCCCTTTACATCAACCTTTTTCGCAGACATCGAGCGAGCTATCAGTGACAGCAG
>Ga0210059_1008705_pt1 | contig 15955 bp, 13 predicted proteins | sample Ectturendosymbi2_FD_188042 | JGI IMG/M metagenome (GOLD analysis project Ga0210059, IMG submission 188042) | Ecteinascidia turbinata endosymbiont from Florida, USA - Sample 2 (SPAdes) (version 2) | ecosystem: Host-associated > Tunicates > Ascidians > Unclassified | place: Key West, Florida... | reverse complement strand
ATGATGATTATAGTTGTGTTGTACGGCGTATGTAATGTGCAGAAGAAGATACGGCGTATGTAATATGTCAAAAAAGATTATTTGACTTCAAGAAGATTATTTGACTTCAATTTTTTAATAAAAATTCGTCTGGGCACAACAAAATTTGGGGGAGCATTGCCCCCCTCCCGTGGCTGCGGGCCTGACTTCAAGCAACATCAGCGTTATTTCGAGTCCGGGAAGGTCAGAAAGCAAACAATCCCATGACTGGAAATATGTGTGCGCCAGATCCCTATTTGGTTCTACTCTAGTTTTCATACGATAACGGATGCATGTGTGCTTGACGCCAGACCATCGACCATCAGACCTTGTGGGACTTCATGGAAGGCCGGGGCCAGCCTGGAGACCTGTCGACCTTGTACGACGACGACCTGGACCTTTTCGACCTCATATACCTGATCGGCGACGACAGCCTGTCCAGTGACGAAGATAACTTTTCGGTCGACTCGTGGGGGAGGTTTGGCTGGGACAGCAACGTCGACTCGGACGACTAAGCCTGGTGAGTTCTACAGTGTTTCGCTGTAGTGCAACGTATTGCGGGTGTTGTTGACAGTGCTGGTGGCCGACGAAACGGTACTGCTTTGGCCATGGGCATCGGGAGGGGGGTGCAGGGAAAGCCAAGTCTCCCTAGACTTTAAATTTTAATATTTTCCCACTAATTCTTCAGCACATGGGTCACCAAACTTTTTTGCCCGAGGTCCCCAAAGCTATTACAGAAGGTACCGAGGGCCGGATGTGTTACGTGATGTGATTGTTTCGGGATACGTTAAATCTAGTGATTTTCTCGGTAAGTTTCGTATATTCTACCACCAAGTCAACAAATTTTTGGTAAATACATTATTTTTTTTTTCATCATTGACAAAATGGTTTCGCGGTTCGGACCAAATGGCTTCACGGGCCGTAGTTTGGAGACCCCTGCTTTAGCAAAACAAGTTTGTTCTCTTAGTTTCGAATGGGTAAAATGAAATTTCACCCCCGTTGACCCCCCCCTGAAAAAAAACCATCCCGACATTCATGTCTTCGACACGGTGGCGATACAGTTGTAACAGTTGCTTGTTACTGATGCGTGACGTATTTCAGCTTTTGCGATCCTATCCGTTCTTATAATAGCGTGAAGGTGCGGCATCAAGCAATGGTCATTGAAGCCTGAACGAGCCTGAGTGAGGATGATGTTATCGCAGTCCAGCACAATGTGTTTTGTGCGCACCCCGTGTGTTCAAAAATAGACCGCGCCCGTGTGTGTATTTTGACAAACAACCGGAATTTCTGACGCGTCGACCTGCGATTATGACGCAATAACGCGATGGCAACGCTCCGAAGTGGAAAATCGTGCGCGAAGTTACGGGTTCTTCGCAAACCTGTCGTGCTGGGCCGATCTTGTGACTTCATTGCTTTGAACTGCGCAAGTTTAAAAAACGAAATATGAAAATCGACCGGCGATTGCGTTTGCAGCTATCGGATTTCTCTTTCGCGGCCGCTCGTTGGTTAGCTGCAACGACAAGCGCATGCGTCGTGCGGTCGAGCAACCATCCGTGAACGCGCGCTATTAATAGTGTCGTACGCCGAATGGCAAACCGTCCGTTGTTAGCCCGGACAGTCCTTTTATCTAGCTTCGTGAAAAGCCAACGCCCTGCCAAATTTCCGCAAGCGCCTGACAAGATCTGCATCAATTTTGACGGTTTCCAGCAATTTTACACACTAGTTTTTCAGAAGAGGCTCTTGCCCCTGGAAATTCTAGAGCAGGAATGATAAGGTCTGGCGTAGACGCGCTTTGGGCTACGCTTGATTGATCACAACTATGCATAAATCTTCCTGCCTTCTGCCAGTCATTGTTTACGTAACAGCGGTTATTGTCTGCGTAACAGCGCTTACTACACCTGTTCTTCCGCTCCTCTGCTTCCTGACGCGTTTGTGGCAATGTCACACGTCACAGTGGGTTGTTGTTTACGCGCGTGCGCGTGGTTGGCAGTCGTCCCCGAAAGAGGGGGCAACTTGGGTCAGGACAATCGGGATCGTTTGAGGGTTCGTAAAGTGAGGAGGAGCTGAAACATGGTAGAACTTCCGTGGAACGCTCAATATGTCGAAGAGGGATCATCGGCTTTTGCATCGTTACTGAAGAAGTGAATTTTTTTGTGTCGGGCTGTTCCAGGCCTCAATCTGGACCATGTTCTCATCACTGATGCTTTCCAGGTCCGGATTTAACTCGCAATGGGCCCTTCACTGGTCCCAATCGATTGTAAAACTCCCTGACCTCAACAACCAAACGCACTACTGTACTTCCACCATAGCTGCGTTACTACCCGATTTGCTGAAACGTTGCAGGCAGCCTTCACAGCACCTTCCCCCCCCCGGGCAAATCAGTCTGCTGGTGCCTGTACGACAAGTATAGTACAACAGTATATATTTATAAAAGTCACTTAAGTTAAGTGCATGGTTCGTGAGGCCCTGGGGCTTAGGGTCCACATGTTAGGACGACTCGAGTGTTCGCTCAAACCTTCTTTTGATCCATTAAGTGGAAATGTGGATATTTTACGCGTTGCGTTAAACTCCGAGTAATTGTAGGAGCAAAATTTCAAGTAAAATAGCACCGAGTAATATGTAGAAAACGAGGTTATTTCGCATAAAAATTGACAAGGAAACGAAAGCTAAAAGTGTAGCTCGAGATTCAGAAAGTATGCAATATATCTTCACCTTCAGCAGTTATTTGAAGAGATTAATGTGTCTGCAGTAGATAGGTTATTTTATGCCGATGCCCATGTTTTTCATTGTCGATAACCGATGCCGATATTTTTGCATTACTCCGAACACAGTTAAAAAACATTACAGCACATTTTTTCTTCAGTAGGCCACAAACAGAAATTACACAAGTTACAAATGAAAGAGTGTGACAAGTTTGGAACATGCCACAAATAAGCAATAAAATCTACAAATGACACAAGCCTGAAACCAAAGAGTAATTGTAAAGATGGCGTTACATAAATGCCATTATATGACATAAAATGAAGATGGCATATTGTACAAACAACAGTAAAGTTAAAGATAAACAGCGTTGCAGCATGTCACTATGGGTGCTCGAAACAGAAAAAGTACTCCCTTGTGAGTGGGTAAGCAACACTGCGCGATGAAACCATCGCTTCAGTGCAATGAAGAACCGTACAACATCGAATTATGCACAAACCTGGGTCACTAAAAAAGTTAACCACCACGTACATTTACATTGATTTGTTCGCAGGCAGTCATCTGCTTACCGCGCAAAAGCAAGGCCAACTAGAAAAGCTTGCGAGAGAATGTTACGTCACAGAGATTGCGCAGCCGTTTGTATATGACGCATTACTTGAAGTAGTGGGAGGGCTGCGCGCCGTAAGGAATCGGCGGAATATATCGGCAACATCGCCGTATCGGCCGATATATATTCTAGTTTGTGGTATGCATACCCCAGTTGCAATCACACTGGTATCTCCAGGAGTAAGTAAACTTGTGCATGCCACTGAGGTTGCTACTCTAAAACTAGTAAATGTTGACAGAACATGACAGAGCGATGCTGTCATTGTGAATCGCTTGTGACGTAACCATGCTCAACCTGCCTCCGCGGTTTTCACAGCACAGTTTGGTGGTAAGTGACGCACAGTGCAGGTTGGCGAGTTTATTATGTTGTCAATTTGCAAAGACTGCGCGTGAACTAATGACGTCAATAGATATAACGTTTGTTTATCAAACTGAATTGTTAGGTGTTGAGGGGCTTTTGAAAATTAAATAGATGGTTACGTTGATGCATACTGTGCACGTGCAAGCACTAAAGCTCATGCGACATGCTTTCACGACGTCGTAGTAGCAATAACAACGCGCCTTGTTTTTACGTCAGTGACATCTAATTTGTAATGTAGTGTACTTGCATCAGCAGTTCACTTTCATTGTGAAACGTATGCAAAAAGTGAAGCTTAGGCCCACGATCTATTAGTCGCAGATTCAGAATAAGCGTTCGGTATCGTGCATTGCGGGAAAGGGAAAAGGAAAATCTCGTGAATTAAGTATGCGTGAAGCAACCGGGATTAATCACAAATCGAGCCTGTATCTTTTGTGGCGTATACAGTTCGTCGTTTCATGTGCTCTTTTTCCCAGTTTTTGTTTAAAACCCTTAATAGAAATACTGCACGTCATTACACTTTTCAGAAGGTTTCGTAAATACGCGGTGTCATGCTTTGAAACTGGCAATTTGTGCAGTCCCCGTCCGTCACTTCAAGTGAAACACATACATACTGTTGAACGTAAAGCTATGACAATCGAGCGTAGCATTAGCTCAGCTGATACGTCTTTCACCTTTTGTCTCCTGACGAGGATAAATCAACAGAGGCCCGAGAATCAAGTGTGTCCCCTGGCCAGGAATTTCTCTAAACGGCTCAGGCAGAGGCGCAGCCAGAATGAGGCCGAAGAGGCCATGGCCTCCCCCGAAAAAAACTTGTTAAGATTTTTCGCTGGTGTTTTATATCAATCTCAATTATTGGAAAACAAACAGAAGAAACAGTCGGACTCATGCAGCGTCGTGTTCTCTCACTGACCAAGGCGTAACGTGACTTTTTGCGATTGGGTGCGAAGCTATACGACTAAAGCAGTGGTTCCCAAACTTTTTATGTTTGCGTACCATTTGTGGGTCCCGCGCTGTTAACACGTACCACCATCTTCCCGGAAAAGTTAATGTGCCAAATATAATTCGATCAGAAGTTTGGAAAACCATTGGCTATGAGAAAGTATTATGGTCATTTTTAGAAACCAACAATTGAAGTAGGCTACACAAAAATTAAGAAATTTATTAACAAAACCCGACAGGTAAAACTTACGGCTGTGAATATATATTTTTTGTGAAGAAAAACAGAAGAAAGTAGGTCTATTCGTGTGCCAGCTTGAAGGCTTTCACGTACCACTACTGGTACGCGTACCACAGTTTGGGAACCACTGGACTAAAGCATGCAACTTTGTAAGCAAAGTTGTCAATTAATGCGGACACCACGAGCTTAGGTGTAGCTTGAATGAAATGGAAGGGCGCAGCTTTCTTGCAAAGGAGTACAAATTCAGATGAGACATTTTTTATAGGATTATTTGCATGAAGTATTGCCGAACCAAATAGAAACATGCTTGGTCAAGACATGATCAACCCCAAGCGCACCATGCAATGGAGTGTTATGCAACAACGCAGTGTTTCTCAGCACGGTTGGCATTGTGGCTAGTGGGTATGCGATGCCAATGTAGTGATATAGGGTCTCAATTTTGAAATTTACAGCAAGTCACTGTCAGGGCAGCACGCTGACTTTGTTAATACCACATTTCTTAGAGTTTCAGAGAGCAAATATAAAAAATCATTAGCAAGCAAACCATTACTAGTGGCAAACAGTCATGATGATTTTGTGTGAAAGCTGGTGTTAACTCTTGTTAGTCTTGAGAGCAGAATATGACAGATGGATACTTACGTGGTGCAGTGAGCCAGTATAAGACCTCCAAGGGAAATATTTTTAGGCGGAACAAAACCCATTTGGGGCCCCTAAGACTTGCAAAATTATTTTGAAATAAAAAAAAATTGAGGCTAATTAATGTGCATCATACTTCAACAAGAAGTGCTCGTTTATTGATTATATGAAACATTACGTTAAGCCATAACGGTATTCAAGAAATGTGACCATATTACCATTTTTTAAGCATGATTGTTAAATGTTCATAGTCAAATGTAATCAAGGAAAAAATTTTAAAAAATCATTTCAACTATTATATAAGCGATTTTCTGGTATTATTCGCAAAATTTCTAATACCACTATCAAAATCAATTTGTCTGGTAATGCTAGACTAAATGTTTAATCTTGCTAGGTCAACAAGTCGAGTTTGTAACATAGCAGACCGCAAACTTTTTTTTACAAGTTTAAGGTTGCTGAAAAATCTTTCAGCAGATTCTACTGTAGCTGGAATTGTCAAGAATATTCTCAAGATAATACAAACATTTGGAAATAATTCACTCACAAGCCACACGGGCTACAAGGGGGGCGACCACTGCTTTAAAGTATTGTGGAAATACTGTAAGTGGTTAGTTTCTCCTGTGTGGTTTCGAAATCTTCGGATTTCTGGTTATGTACTCTTAATCCTAAACTCACATTTGATTCGACCTTGTATCAGCTTGTGCGGCGCAAGTTTAACAATCAGCAAAATGCACAGCACACCTTCGCGGTGCACTATAAGCACTTGCGTCCTGCACTGCAGTTACTTGTTAATTTTAAACTTTTCAGTTATTATCTTACACATATGCGCAACATTCGAGGGCTACTGCTGTTAAAATAGATTAGATTGTATTGTGAACTGGCTTGTTTCCAGTCAAATTTCATTTGAAGTATCTCTTAGATTAAAATTCCTGGTTTATTAGAGTTTTCATTAAAGATTTGTTTAAAAATGAAAGACGTAAAGGAGTATTCAGTTAAATGGACACTCTGGGACAGTAATCGTGAATGTCTTAAATTCGACAAAGTAGGCAAACCTTCAAGTTCAACAATAATTACTGCTAATAACCATCAATACATCGTATCAGAAGAATGCACTGCCAGCAATTCACACTAAAATACATCACACAAAATCCTTTAGGCCAAACCAGTTTTATCACCAGGATTACTTTCTCTACATTATTCCGATTGTGTTAGTAACAAACACTCAATCGTTCCTTCAGCAGGCCCGTAAATAGAGGGTAACAGGTGGCGAAGGCCCCCTAGAAAAATGTTTGTCCTGGAAAAATAACTATTGGACACAGTTCAAAAAAATGTAGGCCCCTCTAAGAAAACTTTTCGCCCCTCCTGGTTTCCCAAGCTGGTTACGGGCCTGACTGCAGGTCGTGCAAATTCACTCGTATGGGATGCGGAAGTATTATTTTTTAGCTAATGGTTGGCTCTACTGGCATAATGCCTGAGAACAGCTTGAAATTTGGACATTTGAGGAGTGACAAATATGAGTAACGTCTCTGAAGGAAAGTCGCCGCTTCGGTAAAAGGCGTCAAAATACCTTGAGTATTAACCCCTACCAAATTAAATGTTTTTCTCATCAAAGAGTACTCTGATTCATTTAAGAAAAAAAACTAGACATTCCATTTTGTTTCTGATCCTCGAAATTTTCGAAAAATTGTGTTCGGCACCGGGTAAACGCTGAAGTAGCCTTAAAGTTGATGCAGGTCGGTTTAGCTGCGACCACCAGTAGATGGCTGAAGACGACTCGACGAGTTAATGCCACCGTCCCGAAAGCAGAACTGAAGCCACGTCCAGTCGATGCGAAGAAGGTGGTTTCTCTTTTTCTTGACCAGCCCAGCGGCGATAGCAAGGCCTCCTAGTGACACCAGTCTTCATGCAAATACTTGATTCCACAGTTATAGCTTTGATGGATGATGTCATGTTGATTGAGTTCAGTGTTTTTTGAATTTGACTTAAAGTTGCGGTTAGGACAGAATAAGATTCTTCGTGACTTAAAGTCAAAATCTCCAAACCTCATGTGGTCTTACCCTTACACTCTTAGACATTTAAAATTCCTTGCCTGTTTCACGCAAAACAGGATAGCAGCTGTTAGTATCTTCTTGCGGTCGGGCTTCAGCTAAGTTGAACTTAATGCCTTCTTAATGTTCCAATAGCAGTGAGCTTTGATCGTAGTCTAGTTGACATTGCTCATCATCCTGGCAAAGCTTGCGTGCAGGTAACCCTAAAAATCTTTTCCGTTGACGTTCGGTGTTGCGTGAGAACGATCTCATGAGCTTTACAGCATTTTGCTGGTGTAGCGCTATCCTCGGTGCTGTTACGTCACAGCCGCCTTCCGCTATTCGACTGCTTGCCGCACCTTGTGCAGTGTGCTGTCGGTGCAACTGCTTTGCACAACGTGCTTTACTCTGGAAATTCTTTAACAAGCGTCTGATGATATACGGTAATGCCGGTTGTTGAAACATTGGAAAAGGAAATAGAACGTTTTTCATTGAATGGCCTTGTCATTCTCCGGAAGGGCATTGAGTTCTTCAAAATGTTGTGTTCATAAATTGCTATTTCAAACGAAGAGATTGGTACAGCAAGCCCAAGTAAAGATGAAAGGTAAACAAAAGTATTTGCATAAATTGATATGCAATTTCTGTAGAGTTTACATAGATTGCCCCTTGATGGACATTAAAAGTAAACAAACACCAATGGTTCCCACTTTCTTTATGTCCCGCACCCTGTAGAAGTTTTAATGGATCTCGCGCCTCTTAACGCAGGGTTGTTACGGAGTCTGGAAATGTGTGGAAAAAATTTGGTCATTTTCCAGCGTGGAAAAGTCTGGAAAAGATTTGTTTTGGTCTGTTAGTATGGAAAAAGAAAATAATTGTTCATGCTTTATCTTTGACATGCATGTGCATAATATTTCATTCAAGATAATAATTTCACTTTCATCGTGTTTACTATTACGTTGCCTGTATGTTACCTGGGTATGTCATTCGGAAAAATTAAGTTTAAAAAAGTCGGGAAATTTACATTCAAAATTGCGTAGGAACCCTGCTTGCGACAGGGTCTTGACGCGACAGGGTCTCTGTCAACCTGTATTTTACCCCACGTTCCATTTTCATTGGCAAGGAACATCGTGCGACCAACGATGATTCATTCGTTGCTGCACTTACATGAAATTAAGTGCAAAAAATCGTCCCTCGCGAATATCGCCACGCTCCGCGTTGAGAAACAGCGCCTTAAAATGTATTTCCGGTTAACGATGCGATGAAGTGTTCGACGGTTGGACATGTTGGCGACAAAAATGTGTTGCTAGGGACGTCATCTTGCAGCTTTTGGAGTGCCATTTCGTATCCCTGGTTGTGAAATCCTGCTCTACAGGCTCGTTTTTGCCTCAAAACGCGGTGTTGTTTCGATGGACATCGGATGCAAAACCTCATCCATACCTGCTGCGTCAGTGCGCAAACTGCCCTTATCAGCGTATACGCAATCTCGCACAGAACCCATATCATGAAAGCAGGCCACAGGTCTGAAACTGCTGGTTCGAACCGGCTTGTGCAGTCGGAATGAACGGAAGGAAGTTGTGCACCGATTGCGTAAGAACTGTGAAGTTGTTCTCAGCATACACTTGCTTCGAGCGGTCTCGAAAGGCGCGTGTGGTCGTTACGCCGAAATGCGCCTGTTAACTTCCGTACAACGGTTGACGCGCGAAGTCAGTTGGGCCAAGTATTATGTACAGCGTTGCTTTCTCTCCGCAGGTTTCAATCCTGTACATACATCCCATGTACCCAGTGTGTATGTGTGAAGTGTGGTTCTGCAACGCCCACGTGTAGCTCCCGTATTTGCCCGGACCGACATTGCACCTTCAGCAGTGAAGACGAATGCTTTTAAGATTGTGGCTGATGGTACAGCACTCCAAGTGAATCGAAGATAATGATATGACGACGTGACGACGTCTGCTACTTGTATCTTGAAGCGAATTCAACGTCCGCATCTGGAAAATTGTAAATAGCGTTCATCTTTGTAAATACCCGTCGACTGCGGCTTTCTTTGTATCGTGAGTTCTCTGCCGGAAATGGATGATAAGCGAAATGTCAGCAAAACGTACAACTCGATCCCGAAACCATTCGCGGTCGAATTGGTTTGTTTGTGTGTGTGTGTGTGTGTGTGTGTGTGTGTGTGTGTGTGTGTGTGTGTGCGTGGATGTTGGCGTGCGTGCGTTTGAATGTACGTATGTGAATCTGCAACCAGACGTATAGGTGTTGTGAAGCTTAATGTTCACGAAAATGGCTGGACTGATTTTAACCTGTGCAAACAAGAAAGCCAGCAGAAGACTTAATTTTGCTCAGTCGGGGTATTAAAGCCTTTTTCCCGAAACTGAACTTTCATGACGGCTGATTGTGTTCCTTTCTTTTTTCAATTTAGTTTTGGGGTTTCGCATTCTTATCGGTTACAAACCAGTCAGCGAGGAGAAAAAAATTTGCTCGTTTTCTGTACTTTTCGTTCGTGCTAGCGTTGCAACGTAAGCCAAAATTTGTTGAGCAAGAAACGTTCTTACAGAAAGAAAAAAATACAGCTCTCGCCCTTTGCTTCATTGAAACGCCACACCGTTCTAGCTATGCACGCGGTCACCGTAATTTTTATGTTTCCTTTCATGCTATTCGACATAGGTGAATCAATTCTTTTGACACTGTGGAACCCGATTCATGTACTGACCGATCATTGGTTTCGATTTGACCGTGCCTTTCCCATTTTCTCAGTTTTCCTCGACACAATGTAGCATTGCTCGCGTATCCCTGAAATACCCGCCTGAAAACGCCTGGTGTATGGGCCTATGGCAAATGCCGCTTAACGATTATTATTTTCTTCCACATATACTGCTACCTTGTTATCTATCTGTTCGAAAAAGCCTCTGCGCTAACCTCATCGATGCCAAGCAAGCCCTGAAACTTGTCCAAGAGCGTCGCATTAATAACCGCCCATTGCTACCCACTCACGAACGCTTGGTGGTGTCCTTCAAGTTTTCTACAGTTTTTGTTAAACTTGTTTGTTTTTCTGCCATCGTTGTTCAGGCATTTCTTGTTTATGTGTAAGATTTTAAAACATCAGTCATTGACGGTTGTTCGTTGCTTGCTGAAGCGCATCGCATGCCGACTGCGCCGTAAAACTTGAAAAACCTCTCTTATGTTTTATTTTTAGAAAATCAAAAATCGCTTACCTGTCCGTGCAGCGACATAGCAATGTACTTCGGGCCCTGTTGCATCGACTGTTTCATCTGCTGGTAACAAAAATTGCTTTGATAAATAAGTTACATTCGTACACCTCCCGTACACAGCTGACCTTTTCGAATTTCTGCAATCAATCAAGCGAAACGTGTCTCTTATGCTGTCATCATCAGTGTTACTATCTTCAAATTTCCGTTGCAATTGACCACGGGCCCATGTGGAAGAAACATACCGCTTTGCGTAAAAACTTGTTGCAATTAGCGTTTTTTTCTCTTCTCGCGATCAAACCTTCTTCCCACCACTACTACCGCAGTGATCTCTCACTTCGAAAACACTTTTCCTCTTTAATTGTTTTTCTCATTTGTTAGGCAATAATTTCTTTTGTCCAGTATTCAGCGTATTTTACTCGGCATCCAGCAGTGCGCGTACCACGCGACTTACATTGTCCAATCCTTGCCTCGTACGTCTGTCATTTGTTTTCTTCGCTATCCTGAAATGTCCACATCGTTCAATCTGGAAATGTAGGAATCCGCTCTGTATCTTGCATCGACTTACTTAACCTGGCGATCAGTTCCTGCACGTTTCTATAGCGTTTATTTTCGTATGTTTTAAACAGGACGCAGGCGAAACGCAGTCCTGCGCTTCTACAAAATTTGAAAGACGCATTTTTGCGGACACAAGTGCCTATAAGCGAATGCTTGTGTCCGTGCTTAACCTAGAAAAATCATTGGTTTGGTAACTACTGGAGAATCACACTTTGCGACCCACGCACAACGTGCATCACAGGTTGTTACCCCATTTCCACTTTGCTCTACTCTGCTGTTTTCCGAAACGCATCGGTTTGGCATTAAGAGGTCTAAAACTGCCCTCCTGTTTGCTGACAGCATTGGCCGGACACTGTCGACTAAAACGCCCGGTCAGACATAGCGCTGCGTATTCCTCCTTGCCAGCTCAGGTTACTCACTCGAAATGCGACGGCCAATGAAATTCTATGCACGTGGTACAGCGCTCCAGTCATTTTTTCCAAACCGTTACCTGACTATTTCCGAAGCCACTGTGACTAACTCCCTTCGCGGTTCCATTCAGGTCGCGCTGCCGGTAAAACAATGACGCACTGTGAAGATGGCGTGGCTGGCAACGGTTCGTGTCATCAACACAGGCAGATTTTTTAAAACATCCCTGTCTCCAGGACTTCTTTTCCATCTTGTCGGACTGCGGCCCAAAACTACGCCTGGCGGTGCCATCAAGGGCCTGGTTTTTACTTTCTGACTTTAAGCACCGCAAAGCTCGCACGTTAAACGTTTACCGCGCACTGCTGGAGCAACTAGACACGTGACTTGACCGTAACCTAGCAACGTCGGGATTCATATCGCGCAGTCGGTTTCTTGCTCGGTCGCTGGTGATTGGCCGTCGATGTTTTGGCGCGCACCGCACTCGGCGGCCTCCCCAGACCTACGCCCGCGAGCTCGATTGCCGCAGCATTTCGAAATCGCGAAACTTCATAAAGAAGGCTTCGTATTACGCAACAATAAGAAGACAATCGAAGCTTGCGCTTGTAGTTTCGTGTGGCTGTTGGTTGTGCGGTTTGGTTCAACTGTTACGTGTTCAACTTTCAATTCTACTGCTTCAAAACATCTGTAAGAGACGTCGTCGTCCACGTACCTGGACACGTAAAGAAAGGGGTGTATGCGACGCTGTGCTGTTTTAGAGGGAGTGTGTACATACGTATGTGCGTGTGTTCTTGCTATGTGTGTCTTCTATTCGAATTTCACATTACATAGGTATCGGAATGTCCTTAACTCACGTTTTAGCTTTGCTGGCCGACGTCGGGTCGTTTTTATTTCGATGAAAAGTTTTGCCTTCTACGCGAACGATGCTCACATTTCTTGTTTTAAGGTTTGGCGTGGTGTAGACATTGCATTAAGTCGAATAGGTGCAATTTTTAAACAACGGCCCAAGAGTTGTGAAACAGTGAAAATATAACCGCGGTTTTAATGCACGCGCTTTCTGATGAGTTGTGCAGGAGTTTACGGTAGATTTTACAACAGTCTTACAGGAATAAGATGACATACATTACTTCGTTCCAATATTCTGCAATTAAATCAACAACACGAGCCGTAGAATATACTGAAACTGCTTTGCTCCACGTACAAGCTGACTAGCCACTAGGGCAGTGCTTCTTAAACCTTTGGGAACTTGTTTATTTTGTCTGTCATTGAGACACTGACCGAATTTTTTTTAATAAAAGTCAATTCAGTCATAATGCCTTTTCCTAGATGCAAAAAATAACGTGACAGACCCTTTTAAGCTATTTCGGGCAAATACTGAAATGGCTCAAGCGAAAAAACAGTTTGAGTTTCCGATTCCTAAAAGTATTGGTTTGGACTCTCATCTGCTGTTATGTCATAAATGAAAGTGTTGGTCGTTGCTCGTGCATCGGAAGGTTAAAAGAAAACAATTTGGTATTCCTGGGGATCCCCACATTTTCACTGGGTCCTCGTCAAAGAACCATTGTACTAGAGTTCATCAGGGGGGCTTTACGTTTGTGCAGGGGCGTATTGACATTCTAATATTTGACAATAAACTCCACAGATTCATAGTATTTCAATTTGGGGGAGCTAACACGAAAGCCCCCCTGTGGCGACGGGACTGCTATAGTTTCAAACCTATGTGCTTGCAGTTGAGCCCTAATCCACAGATATGTCGCGAGTACTTCCGACACGTACGGACCATGGCTACTCTGGCGCCGCCAATGGTGTAAAAAACAAATTTTCCTCGGCCGAAAATTAGTAGTTCTTCAATTTGTGCGAATTGCTGAAAAACGTTGGAATCAATCGGGCCGTGCTGGTTTTGATCTCTACCGTGGTTCGGACAAATATGCTCCCTTAAAGCTTCAACCATCAAGAACTAGTGCTGGCAGCCTTGAGCATGGCTCCTGCCCAAACGCAGCAACCGATGACCAGTCTCTACCTCATATTCCTGATAAAAGGCGGTTCGTAGAGCTGGCGACTTCACGCAAGAAAAGACTCACTGATTTTATAGGTAATGTTCGTTCCAGTCCAGATAAAGTTTCTTGATGGCATCGCTTACGTATTATGAAAAGGTAGGGAAGAAATATTGTGGGAAAAATTGCCCCTGTTTTTGAGCAAACGTACTACTTCTTTCACGGGAATAAAGTGTGTGGAGGAAAACATAATTTCGTCGGTAACAATTTTGGGCGGCTAACAAATTCCGTGTTTGTTAAGCCTATGCAAATCAGTCACACAACAGCAACCAAGGATGTGAAGTATAGAACATTTACAGGAGTTTATCGTCGCCCAGTGACGCATCTCGCCTTCAAATTCAGCTCCTCTGAATAAATTGCCAATACAGAATGCGTAAACTGATGGAACTGAGTACACAAAGCCTCTGCATTCGAAGCAGCTGAGGCCCGGATAGCGTCTTCACTCAAGTGAGGAACACGCTTTATATCGCTTTGAAGAAATTCCGATAAGCTTGTTGCAATTGACCCATGGTTAATGTTCGTTGTTCGCATGTCCTACTGCTTGCCAAAGGGGCATACATACAGGGTCACTTTTTTCTTGTGACTGCCATTCACTCTGCAGTCGAACCATCGGTTCGCGAGCATGATGCTGCCACGCTACTGTTGCTCTCTACGTGCAGCAACCCAAAGGAAATGGTTGCGAGTAGCTTTGTCTCGTGCGAAAAAGATAATCAGCACGAATTCTTGCTGCTTCCAAGTTTGCTGCGTGCTCGCGAAACTGAAGAATGCGTAGCGGTAATGAGAATGCAGCAACAAAGCGTGAGGTTGTCGAGTTTTTTTGAAATAAGTTGAAAGTTTTGTTAATACGACAGGCAATGGAACGTATCTTCATTTTCGCTTAAAGATGGCCTATTGTTCTAAGGTCACCATGGTTTTCTTTAGGGTTGAAAGATCACTTGAAATTTTTTCAAGGACATTTTGTCGTTTTGTGATTGAAGTTGTACTTCATGCCTCCTTTGAATATTTTTCCCATACAGTAGTGCAGCACATTTTTTCAAACAAGCATTGCTGAATAATAATGGGTACTTTCAACTACACAACTGATTAAGATGAAACGAATCTACATGTTATTCTGTTCAATGTAATCAATATTTCATCAATGAACAATTTCACAACTGTTCAAGAAGGACGCTGGAAAATATTCAAGGACAACAAAGTGTTTCTCAAGGATCAAGCCCATAACTAGTTTTGATAGCAAATTCAAGGAAAGCCCTTGGCGCTCAAGGACATCTGGCAACCTTATTTTTCTTGCATAATGCAAATTCGCTTCAAGTGACAAAGCCTAACCACCTGTTCAAGCGAATAAATGCAAGGTGAGCCATCCTATGTCGTGGGCTCGGTGACGAAACTGCTCCAGCTCTTCTGCATTTAGCACAAAGCTTATTAATTATCTGGTTGCAATATCGTTCGGCAGTTTCCCTGTCTCCAGCAAAATGAAACCAACTTTGGTTGTGCGCTATTCACTTTGTTAAAAAATCGTAAAATTAAGTCAACTGTATCGATTTTCGTAACGCGGATTAGAGGTCAGTTGATTACTAGATCGATCTTTTCCAGATTTCCTTTTCTCATTATCAAATCGAAAGTCCCAAACATTTCACTTTTTCTAGCCAGCTGTGTTTTTTTTATTGCACAACACTTAACAGCATCCGGAGCCAAGTTGTATTTGCAATCGTGCTGTGGTCTGCATTCGACCTGTGAACCTCTTCACGACTGGCTAGACCAGCGCTCTTCAACCGGTGTGCACGGTGCATCGAAATATGCGTGGGGTGCACCACTAAAAAGGGTTCACAAAGGTGCATCACAAACTTGTCACGTTAAACAGATAATTTTTACAAAACTTTCTGTTAGCAAAATTAACCGAGACTTTGCACATTCCAAAGTGTGGTGCGTAAGCATCAGACCATGTCAAGCTAACTGGTGTAATTAGTTGATTATTTCCAAATTAAAACTTTGAGAGACAGGGGGAATGACTTACGAATTGTTGCTTGAAATTTTTTAGCATGGAAATTCTGCATAGTTTATTGTACCGCAACTGGAATGTTAATTTTTATCGAATTACTCCATTTCACTTTGGCAAAGCTAGACTTTTTCCGCTGCACGTTACGGTCTGTGGCAAACCATGTGATCGCCTGAGACAGAAGCCACGCCAAACGCGATGAGTAATTTTGTCA
>Ga0210059_1008704_pt1 | contig 15956 bp, 8 predicted proteins | sample Ectturendosymbi2_FD_188042 | JGI IMG/M metagenome (GOLD analysis project Ga0210059, IMG submission 188042) | Ecteinascidia turbinata endosymbiont from Florida, USA - Sample 2 (SPAdes) (version 2) | ecosystem: Host-associated > Tunicates > Ascidians > Unclassified | place: Key West, Florida... | reverse complement strand
AGATCTATTTCAATCTCAACTGGCACCAGTAACAACCGAATTCTATCCATAAGAGTGGAGCGTGGTGGAGCGTAGATATAACGCTCAGCATGAGAATTGAGCATCGTTGAAAACGTACGATAATAATTAGAGGAAATTCATCGTTCATTCAAACGAGATAATTATTTATTATTGCAAAAAGATTTATAAGCCTTTCTGCAATTCTCGTGCGCAAGGAGTATCTGGCAAAAATAAACAACCTGCCCAATCACCATGGCCCGGGGCTTCCTGAGGCGCGGGGTCCAGTGCAGCCGCATCGGTGCATCGGCTTAAGGTCGTCCCTGACCACAAGCGAGGGATACATTTTTCTCTGTATATTGGGTTTGCGGCACACGACGTCGCTATTTCTTCCTGTGCGCGCAATACGGTAAATACGTAAACAGGCAACGTCAACACGCGATGACGACATATATCTTTTGCGCACCGTAACAGACCTTCTCGTGATGGGCGTTTGAAAACAACTTGGTTTTAGAAAAGCATATAAAACTTTTGTCAAACGAAGAAGCTAAGGATTCTTTTAATTCACTTTATTGTAAGAGAAGGCGTTACTGACATTAGGCAGATGAACACTATACATGCCCAACGACTACAACTCCATCTTTTGGTCATTAATGTTCCACTCAAAATATGTGGCAATCTGGGCCGAGTTTTTATAAGAAAGCTCGTTCATTGGATGATAAAACCATAAACTTTAGGAGATCAAATTTCGTGAAAATTTGGCGAAAACTCCTACGACAAATTTCTGACCAAGGTTTTTTATTGCGATAGCCTGGTGCGCAAATGCGGCCAGGTCTTCACGTAAAATATCGGCAGTGATTTTACCGTACATTGATATAAGGTTGGTATGGTGTGCGTCTGTGAACCGCGTCAAGTCACCGTGGCGCGACCGAAATTTCACGCCCGCTATAAATACGATCATTGTGTATTCAGAATATCCAAAGCATAAAATTCCATTAAGTATTCAATGCAAATAGCCCGAACCAAAGCATGCTTTGATGACATGCAAGGACCATGCCAATCATCTCCCGAACAAACCAACCGATGCTGGGCGCACCAGCGAGGAAACTTGCATCTCACGCAAACGCATCATTTTGTTGAATGATTGCGAAGTGTTTTAAAAAATTGAAAAAATTTAAATTTTTCATGATTTCAAGATGAACACAACGGCGTGCAAGACATTAACGAACCTTTTTCACTCTTTCCGAAGATATTTGGAGGCCGAGAGCTTTGCTGAAATTTGTGGGTTGTTGATATTTTTTGGGGTCGCATCACGTCGGAGAGGTCACCATGACCAAAGTTTCCTCTAAAGTGCGCAAATGCGCGGTACCACCAGACTATATGCGCCGTGAAATCTCATTCTCGCGCACTTGCAACATTCCAAAACATTGAAAAAGTAGGAAAACAAGGAGAAGCTATTTGAATTAAGTGTATACTTTGTTCCTATTGTCATAAAATTTTATACTCATTCTAATAATCCACGAAGTTTGTAATTCATTTAGAATTCTGCTAACTCGACCTTATAATGTTCATGCTCACTGAAACCAACATTTACTCAGAGTAAAATTTTCTAACACTGCTCATAGCATATTACACAAGAGCAGTAATGAAATCGATTCAGTGGATCCTCGATTATCCGGCCATGTTGGGAAACCTTTTTCCAAAATCTTGGCCGGATAAGAAAAGTAGCTATCGTAGGGTGCCCACCGTCCACCACCTACACCACACTTAATAGAACCTAAAGAAAAAAGAACGAAAAAACGAAAGTAGTATGAGAACAAGCTTAGCCACAAAACAATTTAAATGCTAAACGAAACAGAAACTCGGGTGAAGTTTAAAATCACATAATTTAACGAAAATAAGTTATTAAACAGTTTAACTTTCATCAGTACTATTGCTGAAAAATTGAATGTACCTCCCTGTTGAACCCGGCCGGTTTATCGGGGGCCGGAAAATCGGGGATGCACTGTACTGTGTTATAGTGTAATCAATTGGGGAAAAAGATACTTTTTGCTACCGGAGAGTTGGCAACTCGTGTTAGACTGAAGTCATCTTTACTCAAAATCGAAAAAGCGTGAGTCTTTTTTAACGCTGAATAACTCGAATCGAGTCTCAATGTTTTGAGATTACTGAGGTTGAATGGAGTCACAAAAAAGCAAGCTCATGAACGACCATTGGCTGGTAAATTTGATAACGAATTTATTTTAGAGATCACAAACAGAATGTGCAGTAGATGTTGACTAACCAAAACGTGTGGACCCTGACATTTGATAACTCGACTTAGGCAGTGGCTCGACTCGACTAGACTCAAATATTTTTGCGTGTGGATTGGCCTCAACCACGTTTCAGTGGTGTAGTGACTCTAACGTAAGTTCTTTTGAAAACCTAAGTTCTTTTGACTTAAATCCTTTTGACTTAAGTCCTGTTGAAAACTCACGACCCGTACGTAGGCGGATTGATAGCAACGACAGAACAGCAGGCATGATTAATCTCTGCTTTTCTATAGCGACTGCGAAACTGTCATTTTTGTTGTGAAACGCAATCCATTAAGTCGAAAAAAAAATCCCGATACTCGTGGCAAGCGTGTTGCGCGCAGGTGTTGGTGTATTCCGGTCTAGACTGCTGTGGCAAATGTCGAGCAAGTGTAAGGCAAATGTGCGGAATGTAGTTCTTTCTCAAACACAAATGCTTCTATTCGTATGCTTTGTATTATTCTGAGTAGTGCAACGATAACGATTTATAAGAAAGGGTTTGTGCTGTTAACGTCTGCATTTAACTGAGAAAGCCAATACAAAAGCAAACAGAATCAATTTGCGTAAAACCTGGTTTTGGTTCAGAGAAGGAAAGAGAGTGAAAATACAATTACAAATGAAAGCTATTTTTCCAGTTATTTACAACTACACCGTCGTGATTCAAGCTTTCCTTCTTGGAGTTGCAGCCAGATTCTATTACAGGCGAGTACTAACCTTGAAACACCATTGTTCATTTTAGCGTAAAATCCGGGAGTTATAGTTCATAACTCAAAAAATTAAAGGTTTGAGTAAACATCTTTACCTAAATCAAAATATTTTTAGCAAATGTGATAGCAAAATTCTTGTCACACAGTGCAGTAGTATTACTTTAGAGAACAGTTAAGATGATCAACATAAAAACAAAATCAAGTTTTCGTTGCTCAAATTTTTGACAATTTTTATGTTCTATCCTGGGACTCAAAGGTGAAAATACGATTGACTTACATGTTTTGCAACATATAGTTCTGCATGATGACATTACGTGGTTCTACTTAATACACACGCTTTGTTGAACTATTCAACCTTGCCTGGACTTCATTTTAATTTTACAAAAGTGATATCCATCTTTGTTTCAATTTTCGTTGGTTTACACTTTATGTTAGAATTAAACGTCATTATTTGTGACCTCGTCTGTGTAAAGGGTTTTTCTGCAAAACTCAGATAACTAGAAAAACGATGCATATTGCAATCGCGTATCTGTACCTTAAAGCTTCACAATTTTAAAACTTGCTGTGAAACCTCATCTTCACTTTCTTAACTTAAACGTTGTGGCGTGCTTCACACTAAAATAGAACTCCTTCGCGCCACTTTTTCTCTAGGCAGATGGTTTTGGGGTTTTACAGATAATGCAATACTCACTGTTGCTACGGAGACTTTAGAGGCTGTATAGTTTCAACCTAGTTCATAGGGCAAGCCAGAAGAGCGGTGAAAAGCACTAGAAGAGCGGCAAGTTACAGTGGACGATGCCGAAGTACTGACAAAAAACTTAAATTTTTGAATATGGTTTGAAAAGCAGCTCAGAGCAATTGACAAAAGTGGAAACATTGGATGTACTCAAGCCTTTAACCATCAAAACTGTGTGAAAACGTTTCTAAATTTTCAAATGCGTGAACTGTTATTCAACTGAAACTCTTTCAATGGACCAAATATTTCTGAACCTAGTAAAACATTGCAGAAATTCTGAACCGTTGTTAGTGTGACATTACTTCTCATTAATTCGAACTCAAAACAGTACTTCGGTATTGTACTACCATACTTTGAAACAAACTGACATAAATTTCTTGTCCATACTTTCCTTTGCAAACTGGTTTCTTCAAATCAATCGAGAAAATTGTGTTGGTATTTTTATGTAGAAACTTGGTCTTATGTTGCAGTGTTTGTCTATCTGTTACACCTTACTATTCTCTTTGATTCAGTTGATAGGAATGATATCGTGTCTTTCTTGTTTTTGTTCCTTTGTGCTTATTGATGTCTAAGATTCCTTATCTTATTCGATCATGTAGGAGCCTCTTATGCTAAAGAACAAAAGGTGCGGTACCAGGATTGGATCTTGACAAAACTTTTTAAAACGCTATTCACACCTTTAATAAATTTTTGTCATGTTTCCTGGAACATTGGAGCCGTTTTCTTTGGATGTCCTTGTTTGCAGCACAGGGGGTGCTAATAAGCTAATTTCAATGAAGATGTATGGTCATGATGTTGCGAAAAGCCTTAAGAACAGCTACACACAGTACTTTTGTTGTTGTAGCAAATCAAATGGAACTCCACAAAAGTTGTCTCGCGGGTGTTTTTGTAAGAAGCTTGTCAACGAATAGGCTATCTTTAAAGTCAAAGGTTAATTTTGTTTTCAGGCGATCTCAAGATGTCCTCCGGCAACACACCTTGACGGACGACGTCTCACTGACGCACGGAGGAAGTCAGGTGATTGGAGGAGCTCAGAACGGAGACACGTGGCCTTCACGTAACTACAACGGAACTGGTCAAACAGACTCAAGGCATGAAGAAATTTCTTCGCAGTCAAGCACGTCGGCATAGTTGACAACCTTGACAGAAAATTGTGTTATTATGTCATACTTCAGAATTGTTACTCATACTTCAAAATTGTTGTTTCACAAGCGCATTAACATAATGCTTTGCAGGTTAAAGTAACCTGAAAGTTAGTAAATAGGTCGCAAGGACTTCACTAAAACACTTACATTTCTACTAAACAGCATTTGTATTTGAGTGAAATTTATCATTGTTAAGAACTGCAAAAGGTGGTCTGAAGTCAAATCCACTTAAACAAATACCTCTTTATACAAGCAATGGCGTTTAAAACATTAGTAGTCGCCCAACAAGAGTAAAACTCATTACTTATCATTTTTGCAGGTTTTGCTGTACTCATAAATAACAATTTTTAATCATCAATAGGCCTAGTATGCAAAAGTCACAAACCTTGATTTCGCTTATTTTAAATCAACTGAACAAGCGAGTATGCATAATGCAAACCGTTCACTTTTTCAAAAATTAATTCTACATGTTTTGCACCTCACCTTGCCAGTTATGATTAAGCAAACAACAAAAGATCGATGAGCCGTGAACAGCGACGTACAAAGCTTGTTTACAGATTTTTTTCATTCAAGAATTATTTCTTCTTTGCATATTTTCGCCCAAAACAAAAAAGCTATCATAGAGCTTATCAAAAATTTCTTTCGTGATGAGGGCAAGGAGACTGGGTTGTTGAAAAGTGACGAGCCACTGCATAAAACCTGCCTTTCTGATGCTTTTGATGTCGGTACTAGGGCTGTGATATAGGCGTAGCCAGGGGGACCCAGGGGGCCATCCCACCCCAAATTTTTAACATATATAGTCATTTTGTGCTTTGAGAAGCGGCGTCCAAAACAAAAATACTGTGGTTCGCCTAAAGTCAAGCATTTTGGCCTCCCCAAATTTTTTGCCCTCTCCTAAAATTTTGGGCCGGCTACGCCACTGGGCAGTGCGGTTTCCCAGCTTTCCTGATTTTGTGCGGATAATTTTCATGATGCGTGGATTGTTTAGCTGCTTGTTTTGTAGCAATGTAAATTTGTTGCAAGGAATATTTTCATCTGTACATTTTGCAGCAAATTTACAGCGGTCGCCCATGTTCAATTTTTTCCAAACCGAGCGTTTCGATTTTGTGATTCGATTTCTAACATGTCACACCAATGGAGCTGTTAGTGATGTGCTTGCTTGCGGAAAAAATGAAATGTGTCACCGTTTGCTGTTGAATGCTTTATGCGAAAATATGAGTTGACATACAACAATTTAAAGCAAACTGTTAGAGCGAATGAAGACCTATTTATAAAGCAAGTATATTTTACAGACAGAGCGTGCCCTTCTGGTGATTATGCCAATTACAATATTTTTTCTGTTGACAGTTGAAAATATATTAATTTTTTCTATTTGATCCTTATACTTTTTCATGCAAAAGTTCATGGTAGAATGTAGGCAATACAATTTTTAAAGAACTTCACATTTCAAACGTGGGTAAACGTTATCCTTAGTAACAGTTTTCGATTCATTGCTGATTGCGATTGCCATGCATATCATGATTCTATAGCTGCTTCTTTAGCTTAGCTTTGCATGAACACTTTCAGTGTTCACTAGCCGCAGCACTTCGTCTGTACGAGGTAGTCCACCTTGTCTTTGCTGAAACAGATTTATTGTAATTGATATTCTACCCTGCGGGGTGGCTTTGCACATCTGCAATTATTTTCATTTCTTTAAGTTTTGAACTGACGTTTCACAACGTAAGTAAACTGTGATCGGTGCGCTTGGAACATGGTGGAAAGCAGCGCATCAAAATATCTTCGGTCCTATCTTTGAAGCATATCGAGTGTGCATATGAGCTCCTGCTTGAGACAGGGTCTTGGAGAAGAAAGGTGATAATCCGAATCAACCAGGTTTCCTTCCTCTGAGTCAACATTTCATCATCTCTTTGTGTTTCTTAAATTTGCTCAGCTGTAAGTCTAGTCTGGAGAAAATTTTCAGAAAGCGGGTCTTGTTATTTTTGGTAGATCGTTATATTGCACAAGGTTTGTTCCACAAATTCTGAATGGTGAACACTTGCTGAATATGTGAGTTATAGCGACCGTGCAACGGTGACAATTAAATCATGTAAAATGACAAGGGCGTCACATATGTTTTCGAGAGAGCGGAAGTTTTATATGTAAGTATTTGCTTCAAAAAAGCATGTCGTTAGAAGCTCGTATTACTTCGAAACATGCACAGCAGCCTATAGACGTGGGCGTCGGAAGGTTTTTTTCAGGAGTGGGGCAGTAGGACATTTTTCCAAAATTTTTCCAGGGGAGGGCCAAAAGTAGCGAAATTTGTTTTTTTCCCACTCAAAACTAAAAAAATAACCTTTTTTTGCTGAAAATTTCAAAATCCAGGGGTTCGTAGCCCCCTGCCCCTCCCTTCCGACGCCCATGCCTACAGAGTGAATGCAGACCGTCATAAGCACGGACAGTAGCTAAAGCCATGGAAAATGTCAGGTTATTTATTACGTATTATCGCACTGTCAAAGGTTTCTGTACAGTGGAGCAACGGTCAACTGACTTATTAAATAAACGGTAAATCATTAATTTTGTGTTGGAACTAAAACGTAGCATATTTCATAAGCGATTCGAAAAAGAATCTTCCTGTGCCGAGCAGACCAACACCACCTCGGTCCAAACCTTACTGAGCATGAATCGTGCAGTATGGGAATATATCTTCTCTTCCAAAGGCCACTGAAGATAAATTTGCGGCTAAAACGAGGATGTGAAACTTTTTTATTGTTGAATAGTGGCTTATCGGACAGATTCAGATAGTGTTTGATCCTATAATGTCATTCACTCCAGTCTAACAACTAAGGTGCCAGAATCAGTTGCATTCAGAGAATATTACTGTAAACGCTGTGCAGTGATTCTTCGTTTGCTGCAAGTGCAACATGTCCATTCTTTAACGATCGAACGTACAATTTATGATTTATCCCCACAACACCCTTTCATTAATTAACACCTCCACTTCCTTGATCAACTTCTATACCAGTCTTTATCAACCTTTCATGGGTCAGGCCTTACATAATCATCTTCACCACCGTGGTGTCTCCCTGGGAAACCTAATTTTTATTATTTGGAAGTGAACTATTTACTCGAAGTAGTGGCGTAGCGAGAATAAGTGCCTCCCGGGGCCGAACATAAAAGTGCTGCCGCCCTTTCCACCCCTCACATTTGCTTATAAAAATTGAAAACGAAAGATCATATTTCATGCTTATTTAAAGATATAAGGATTAATAAAGCATCTTGAAAATAACAATCAAATATTTCCAAAGTGAAACGTGTTTTGTTTTTCATTGTCTATCATGAGCCTTGCTTTTTCTACTTGATACCACCTTTCTCATCATTAATTTTTATAATTTTTTGTTTTCTTTACATGTGCATATACGAACCCCACATGTTTCGTCAAATTTTCTTCCCTGTTGGTTTTTAATCTCCGGTAAGCCCACCGCATGGTATTTCAATAGTTTACTCATTCCAGGGGATCAAACGAAAAAATAAGGGATGTGATGGCGGCATACCTTCTGTACAGATGTAAACATTTATGTATGTTAAAATTTCATGTTGTATCCCGGTCTTTAACAAAAAAATGATACACACTGCATCAGGCAGGCTAATAATAAATCTGATAATATGATCTCAGTGATGTAAAGAAAGTGTCATTGTTCACTTCACGTTTCACTAGTGGTTTAATCCACTTAGAATATATAAAAGGCTTCAAACGTCAGCTCGGTCGGCACTTGCGCGGAGACCTTTATGGGTGCGGGAAACCATTTTGAAAAAATATCTTCAAACAGGTTTAAAACGGGCTATGGTTGAGACATTCTGGCTTGCAGTCTTCATTGTGACTTGCGCACTTGGTCCAGCTGTTGGGTGAAACCTCTTCCAATTACACGTGCATATTTTTATTCCTTGCCTTTAGCCGTTACCAACAGAACCATCGCCAGAAGGCCTTCGATTGGGGGCTTTACGTTTGTGCAGGGAGGATTGACATTTTAAAATTTGACAAAAAATCCACTTATTCATAGTGTTTCACATTTCACATTGGGGGTCTTGGTGCTTTATTTGGGGGGATAAGCCCACCAAAGCCCCCGTGGTGACGGGACTGGTTACCAATAGACATCTATTTCAAAAACTGTATTACCCAACCGTGCCAGGTGGAGCATGGGCCTTTTCGATTATCAGCAGTGATTACAACGTCTTACGTTCGACGGTAATTGCCTTTCATTGGCGTCCGCAGAAATTTTTCCAGGGGGGGCGGTAACGTCGACATTTTGCTTATCATTTTCAGATTGCTGACGATGCAGTGCAAACGGACGTTCACGAAACGTTTTACTCTTTCTACACCGCAAAGAAAATTCCCACGAAAGCACGCGCTCCATTCGCATCCTTTTTGAAATCGTATTCAGGTGGAGGTGCATACGAATTTGCCAAAAGTTTGTACTTTCTGTCACAGCGTTTGCTTAATTGGCGTATAATTCAATATAAGTCAAATTATTGGGAACTGCAGACAATTAAGTCTGAACTGGACTTGAACTATCTACAAATATATTTGTGGTACTCCTATTAGTTTGTGCTGGTTGAACCTCACTGCTCAATCTTTAGTCTGAAATGTTTTCTACACTTTGGCTATCAGAAATGCTGTATCTTATCATGGACTGTTTAATATCCATTTTATCGAGCACTTTTTACAAATAAGACATAATTTAAGAATAAGGCCAGAACAACATTAGTGTCGAAAAAACAAGAAAGTAAGACACTCACGCAAAACTGTTTCAAGCAATGAGAAGTGGACCCAGGCCCGTAGCCAGGTTTTAAGGTTTTGGGGAAAAAATACATTTTCAAGGGAGCAAGATTTTGTTTATGTTGTACGTTTAAAACAAATTTTTCGGGGAACAACAAAATTTGAGGGGCACAAAAAAGTTTGAGGGGACCGCCCCCAAATGCGCCCCGGTGGCTACGGGACTGAATGTTGACAAGACTATCGCATAACTTACTAAAGTCCGAACACGCGTAGGAATTTAAAAAATGAGCAGATAAATTATGAAAACTCGCCACAGCAAATACAGCTTTGCGTTTACTCAGAAGTTAGAACTGAGAACTTTAACGATTAAGACGTATCCTCAAAACGCAGCATATATAACAAGCAACGTAGTTTTATACTGTGTGAAAAGACGCCTGCATAAGCGTAGTTCAGGGTTAGGCGAATAGCGACCCGCCGGCGAAATGTGGCCCGCCACAGCGTTTTCAGTGGCCCGCAGAAGCATTCAGAAAAATCTTCAAATCTGAAAATTCCTCCAACTTCTCAGAATTGATGTTAGTGCAGAGGCTATAAATCCAGACTTGCTTCTACTTCCATAAGAAGGTACGGCCGTCCGCTAAACGCGACCTTCTCATAGTGGCCGCCGAGCAAAAATAATTTCCCACCCCTGGCGTAGTTTGATTAAGTTATTCACTCAGGCGCACATCAGGGAGGCAACCAGCCGATCTTTTCGGGGGCAAAATGATTTTAACTTGCTGTTGTACTGTTTTCGGGGGTGGTGGTGGTGGTGATGGTAGCTTGTTCAGTACCGCCATTGCCAAGTTGTACAACCATTTCGATCAACGCCCTTTTTTATAAAAGTCTTAACCGCAATCATTTCTAAACATATCGTTTACCCTTGCGTTAGGTTTTCAGACTAAGGTTCTTGTCTCAAATTCATCAAAATGAGAGCAACTCCTTTTCTAAGCTCTTCTTGTTGAAACGAATTTTTCTATGACTGCAAGTGTTAAGTATATCATTGAACAAAGGAGACTTCAACGAAACTCACGCTGCCTATCGGCTGACTCTGATTCACTCTACTTGCAGTTCAATTCAAACCGACAATCTGAGCTGAAATTCACCCACGCAAACGTACCATGCTATGCAGCTGCAGCTGCACTACCCCGTTTCAAGAACTTCATTTTCCGACACCATTACTTCATGCAGAAAACAGCAGTTGTATTGAGACTGAGCAAGGTTACCTTGACGGAGTTCTTCACTTCAGCCACCAAAACTGAATGTTGATAAGCCCACATAATGACTAGGCTACAGCTTATGGCACTTACTGAAAATGTTCCACTGAACATTAAAAAATAGCATGAGATGTGCCAATAAACTTTTTTTATATACTTTTGGCTACGGCGATTCACCCAGTGTCGGTGAATCGGACACACAACCCTCAAATTGTGAGGTGCATACTCTACCACTGAGCTATCGCCGCCCTAGCGAAATCTCCTTCGCCACTGCCTAGGTGTCAAGTGATGTTATGATGTGGAGTTGGGGGTTACTGAGGAACCAACGATACGGGCAAAGCTAGCATTGACTATTTTCCGTGATTTCATGCAAAACCTTTTTTAACAGATTTTGATAGGAGGAGCAATGTAAACCTCGAACAAACGGAGCCCTGTTTGCTAGCCTGCCGTCAAATGTCATCTCAGAGGGCGCTTGAGTGCGATAGCGGAAATGGCTTTGTCTGGCGAGGAAGGTGTAGGGAATGGGGCACAATTGCCCTTCAAGTAAGTGTGTTAAAAAAGCCCTGATTTCAAAATAAACATTGCGGCACTTTAGCTCATTGGATTTGACCCAGATTTTTGAATAAACATTTCATCAATATGCTCACTCCGCACCCGCATGTCGTATTTTTTAGGCTAATCTACAAGTCTAGGGATTCTAAACACAAACATTGAAAAGAGATAGAGCTTTAAAACTTTTGAAGATTTATTCAAAAAATACCAGCGAAAAGCTAGAACTTTTAAACTCCTTTCAAAAGTAATTTTAATCAGCTAAGTGCCACCCCCTAAAAGGTGCCGCCCGGGGCCCGCGGCCCCTAGGCCCACCCCTTGCTACGCCACTGACTCGAAGGAAGGCTATTTCCGCCATTAAAATCTCATTATCAAATTGCCCCTTTCAACATCAGATTTCTCCAATGTAGGATAACCCCCCACGTTGGGAACCAGCACTACACTTTAAGCGAGGGACAAGTGAAATGTATATAGAGAGCTGTAGAGCGTCACAAACAACGTTTATTTCAAAACACATGATCATGCTCCAAGCCAAGTACGAAATATCGATCTGCTTCTAGTACAACGAACCGTACAATAGTAGAATTTCATTTTACGACGCTGTCCCCGTCTAAAGCGGAAAAAAGTTTGCACATGAGCCAAGAATAAGCTGATGAATGTTGATTTTGATCAGACGTTGCCATCACTTGTGTGGAAAAAATCGCGAAGGTTTTCGCGCAGTGAAATATAAGAGGGGAAATTGTTTTCATGCGACAGATAAAAGTATATTACACAAAGTGGATACTGTAAAGTTTAATTTGAAAAGCATGTACGGTATAAATATTTAAAAGAAAGCATATGTCATGTGTGAAACAAAGCTTTGTTGAAAACGTTTATCTGTCCAACCTTGACAAATACAGAAAAAAGGTGGGTATTGCATTTTTTACAAAATCAGTTGCAAAACAATGTCAAGTCAAAGTTCCACAGTTGAACTCTCAACGTCACTTTCACCTCCTTTTTTTGACTGACAGGGCGTGAAACACGTTCTGTAAAAAATTGTAAAAGTAATCACGAAGTGCATCGTTTGTGACACAGATTGAATTCAACTGAGTTTAAGCTTACTGCCGCATTTTGACTGCGTCTTCAATTGTTTGAGGCAGCTTTTCTTTCTTTGTTTCGGGCAACATCAAATAGCTTGCACCGCTTACAAGGACCACAGCGGCCATTGCAAAAGATGTTGTGAGAGTATCTCCAGATTCGCCTTAGCAAACGACAAGTGGTAAGTGCAAGGATCAATGTTATTCTTCCTGCTTTGAGAAAATTAAAATGCCTTCATAAACGTACGTTCTTTGAAATATTTATTTCCTTGCTTTTTCCCGTACATGTGACGTGATATGGGCTTAAAGTGGTTAAAACTTTCAGCCGTTGCGACTGCGGCACACTATAGCAACTGCACATACTATTAAACATTTCAGAAGTTATGCAGTGCTCAGACAACACGCGTCATTCCAACACAAGTACACGACCAACGCTAAATTATTGCAAGTTTTTTGCAGATTTGATTTGGATCCAACAAATCCAACATGGATCCAATGTTTGCTATATTAGTAGGGATTCCTTACTCGTATTCAAGTTAAGTGCCTTCATTAGCTTAAAATTTGTGTTACACGTTTTTCGGTTTCTGTGACACTTGTCATTATTTTTCCAGCGTAGCAATCGCAATACCTGTTAACTGCCATTCCCTAACGGCCTTTGCAAAAAAGACAGCAACAGCATGTTGCATTTTGACAGCATACAAAATTTAAATGCTTGTGTTTGCAAACGTCCCATAATGTAGCGTTGTAAGCTTACTCAGAATGCAACTGTCAGCAAAAATTAAAAGTGTAATATAATGTTGCGCTGTGAACTTTAAATCACTGGGAAACAAGTTCATAATTTCTGCTAAAATTGCTTTCCCATAAAAACTTTTCTTTGAAAAAAGCGTCACGTTAAAAGTTTCGCTATAATTTTTGGATAAAAGATTTAAACGGTACAAGTATACGCTCTAGGACTTAATTTTAACACAATTCTAATTGCAAGACAGTGCTTTTACCCTTGTGCAACGACTCTTTGCACTTTTCTTGCCAGAATTCACGATAAAGCAAACGCTTTGGAGAGGTATAAAAAGAGTTTTTACGCTGTGCATAAATTGCTTAAAAGTAGTTCAATGTTTCTTTACAAAAATTTACTCTATAGTTTATGCCAATGGTTCTTAACCAGGCCCGTAACTAGGGGGAGTGCAGGGGATACGAATACCCCCTAGAAAATTTTTCGCTCCCCCTGGAAAAATTTGTTGGACATAGTTTAAAAAATTTGAACCCCTCTCAGAAAACTCTTCGACCCCCCGGGTGTTCCAAGTTGGTTACGGCTCTGTTCTTAACCAGGGGCGTCAATAGGTTTCCAGGGGGAGGCGAGCCCTTATCCGCTCTGCAACATGGAAAGTTTGATCAATAATTTAACCAATAAATACAGTTGCTTATACAACTTGTTTATTGTCAGGGTGAGGGGCTTGAAATAAAGGACAATTACTTAGAGGGGGGGTGGTAGAGAAAAGTTTAAGAACCACTGGTTTATACAGTTCCAATGACTCGATTGTCTCTTTCCGTCAAGCTTCTGAATTCCACTTAAACAAACGCACGCAGTGTCTCGCGCGCACACACACATCTACGAAGTAGCCCGAAGCGAAATTAAAACTATTCTTAAAATGCATAAAAACTTGGCGGTAATAACGGTTTGCTGAAAATAAACGCTATGTGGAAATTTTTTAGGAAGATCACTGCGCAAGAGTTCAGTGGTGCACACCATTCAGTCTACGCCTGGCGTCAGGCGAAATTTGAAACACACCTAGTCACTTATAATTGTGAACTATGAAATCTTAAGCTCGGAAGGTTTCACAAACCAGCAAAAATAATAAAAGGTGCAACGATTCCTCCAATCCTTGACAAAGCTCCAGACGTAGCCAGCACCAAGTGACGTATGTTGGTTGGGAAAAGTTCACCGGTATAAAAGTAGATGACGTTATAACAAACAGCCACAGTCAACTTTGCCAACATCGTGATGACAAGGGAAGCAGATCCGCTCCCTGAAACAGCAAAGGACATGGGATTGCTGGCAAACACATTGTCAATCACGAAGGAACAGCATATCGCGATAAGGCTAGCATAAACTTTACATGTTAAAGTAGCGAGGTCAACACCAACAGATTCTGTCAAGATTTTGTAGGCCAGTTATTAAAAACTGTGCGTATTGGCATCCTACACATGTGAGTCCGTGTTCGGGTAATTAATCCGATCCATAAGCGAATATAAAACAGGAAACAAGTCTTCGATTTATTTGACAATTTTCAACTAAGTTAAGGTAAAGTATTTTTAACAGAGATAGACAAGAAGTATTTTGAGATTTCATGTAAATGTTGAAAACTGTTAACTACAGCCACGCACATGGGTGTTTTGGAGGAGAATCGTCATCACTACATTTTTTAGGCGGGATCGCGCCCCCCTCTCTTTTGTTTGGTTTGTGTTTTTTCTTCCAGGATATACAGTAAACAACAATTCATTAAAGCCATTCTGTTGTTGCTTCAAAGGCAAAACCTACACCATATTAGTAACATTATTTCTGTGCACTGTACAACAAAGAGGTATTTTTCAATTTCCGATAGATTTCGTCTCTCACGTATTGTTCGAATGCAAACCACTTTGTTTAGCAATGAAGCAACACCGCTGCTCCACGTGGCAAAGACATCCTGCTTCAAATAGCAACAACATTTAAAAATATATTTACAAAAAGCAACCACAGGCGCTGTTGCCACAGCAACCCCAGTTGTGGCCATAAGCCCAACGTAAGTGTTCCTTCGTCCCAGTAGCTTCAGCCCAAAATAGTATAAAACTGACGATACAAGTTCGGTGACTCCAGCAAAAAATATGTTCAGAAGTCGGTTTCCACTCAAGTTGTCGTTGTTGAGAGCTATGGCGTACCAAGTTAAGGTGACCACCACCCTGTAAGAAGCAAAATTTTTAAACAATACTGTGGATCTTTCCGTGAAGCTCTGATTTTTTGCGATACGTACGTGCGCATATAGCAGGGGAAGTAAAATCAGCCAACAATAGAACAATCCTCTCGTAACCTCCTCTGCAGGTAAAGGAGCGGACGTGAGTGAACTGCAAGCTCAATACTGCATAATACCAGAACTGCGAACCTGGCTCTTGTGCAGTGCGAGTGTCATACCGGCAAATGAACTGTCATGGCAAGAATTAAATCAATTAATCGGAATTAACCTGCTGACTTCGGGTTTTCTATACATTTTTGGGTCTTACTCCTATAGTAGTCCCGGTCTGATGAACCAATGTAGGGTTTCGAACCCAATGTTGAGGTTTGGGGTGTTGCCCAGCGCAGACGTTGCTTGCGAGGAATGCTGTCGTTGCATGCAGAGATGCTGGTTTCCCCAAACGCTACCAACGAGGCAGTCTAGTCGTTGTAAGAGTACTGATCTAACTCCCGACTAAAACTGCCT
>Ga0210059_1008702_pt1 | contig 15965 bp, 12 predicted proteins | sample Ectturendosymbi2_FD_188042 | JGI IMG/M metagenome (GOLD analysis project Ga0210059, IMG submission 188042) | Ecteinascidia turbinata endosymbiont from Florida, USA - Sample 2 (SPAdes) (version 2) | ecosystem: Host-associated > Tunicates > Ascidians > Unclassified | place: Key West, Florida... | reverse complement strand
TTGTTTATTTTAGATCATAACTTTTGAACCAGAAACACTAGAAAGTCGATCAAAGGCTCAAAAGACTCGGACTCGAGTCTAGTTTCCAATGAAAACTTCAGCGAAACACTTTGGTCTAGTGGTTGGGCCCTAGGCCAGGCAATATGAGCCAAAATGACCTTAAAACTACTTCACTTATGACATCAGTCACAAACAATCCGCACCCCCCAACCAAAAAATTTTTTTTCGAGTGCAATCTACTAGACTGGCCAATCCATTTGAGCCGTTGAACAGCTCTCTAGTGCAATCGGCGGAGGAGGTAGGGCGTTGGTAAGGCAACCGAAAACTGCTGTTTTTTAGGCCGAAATTGAAGTACGAATACACCGTAGACTGGCAGCCAACGAGTTAATGTAATTTTCCTTAAGCTAAGAATAAACCTTGTTGTTTTGCACTTGTATCACAATAAGGATTAACACTGTTGCGATCGGAAAGCCCGAGCGGCATGTGCGCAAAGCTTCACATTGTGGCAGCAAGCAACAATAGAGATCACGTGCCACAACCACTCTATTATTGCTTCTTCATGCCACGTATATATGGGTGTTGTTGTTCGCGCACATTCTGTTCGTGGTGAACTGCGCATTCAGCACAATGCTGGTGGAGAGGTTGCAACAATATCCCTCCTTATTACAATGAACTGCACCGATCACACGTTCTTTTTGTGAAGGTGTCACACAGCACGACCTTCACATCCTGGTCACAGCACCATTTTGTTGCGATTGGAAAGCCCAAGCGACATGTGCACAAAGCTTCACACTGTGGCAGCATGCAACAATAGAGATCGCACACCACCATCACTTTATTATTGCTTGTTTGTGCCACATATATATGGGTGTTGTTCTTCACACATATTCCTGCAACAACACCTTTCATGCCAAGAATTTTTCACCATGAAACATGCTTGGCATCAAGCAGTTTTTGGTAGTTCTAGTGGTTTTTCTAGCGACCTAATTGAGCAAGATAGAATTTAATTCATACAAACAGATTACACAAAACATTGATTTTATTACTGAACCCATCTTTTCATGCCATTTTGCGTGTTTTTTGCCGAGAAACATGTTCAGTTACAAGGTGATTTGGGAGTTTTGGTGTGTTTTATGTAACCTGATAAAACAAACAAAAATGCAAATTAAAAAAACAGATAGCAGGACGTGTTGATTTGATTTATTACATACATGCTTTATCACCGTTGAGAGCAGGTTTGGGTGGGCAGGTTTGGCATAATCTATGAAATTGAAATTACTTTAAGATCATTTGTGAAGAGTTGCATAACCCTCCCCTTCGCACCATATTGCTAAGTGGCCCCCATGGGACCATACTGTACATGATATCATGTAGCGTGATGTTGAAGGTGTTTCATAGATTTTCAGTGAAGTTTTCTCAAAATATAGCCATTTTGAGCACAAAGTGTAATTCAATTGCAAATTTGTTGGTGATCAGAACTATCAATTTTCCACTATGTGTGCATATACATGTATTTACACAAGATGCCGTGTTTTAGGTTTAAAGTCTGTTTAAGTTATCTGTTACATTAACTTTGTCCCATGTGAAAAGTGACACAGATGTTCAACTACCTTGACCTGAGAAGCAACAGATTGTGTTGGCAAATAGTGTCTTGTCACTTCCCACTCAACCATGTTGATAGTATAGTGAGATTTTCTCCAACTCAGTTTTATATCTGGCAGAAAACTGGATGCGGGATACGGTACTTTTTGTCCTTCGAAACAGAAAACTGGAAAGGCTGGTTGTTGAGACACTACCTAAACTTTTTATGTGAGCTAAATTTTATTGGTCAACAGATTTTTAACATATCACCATGAACAAGAAATTGTCCAAATCTTTACACACATGAAACTCACCAACCTAGCGTTACTTGCGTTCAAGTTGTATTAAAATTTTAAGACTTCCTGTGAAGTAGTATTGCACATTTGAAGGTTACATGATAACATGCTTTGTAAAAAACAATCTGCAATAATAATATAATAAATAATGAACAAAGTAACCTCTTATTAAAAAACTGACTCCGGCTCCACTTCGGCCCTTCCTTAAAAAAAAACAACTCCGGCTCCACTCTATTTTCGAAAATCGTACTCCGACACTCCAGCTCCTGTACACCTCTGAAGGGCGTATGCAAGGGGTTGGGGTTAACCCCCCCTTGAGATTGATATTTTGCAAAAACGTTATTACTTGCGTAAAGAGGATTAATTGTTTTCACATACTTTTTGCTTGTTAATTTGTTGACTAAACGCAAATACCACGGAATGAATTTGCAAGCAAATTACAAGGAACGTTGCAAATGGGCCTAAAAGTAATAATTAGGTTTTGGTGGGTATCTGGATTATTGTCTGCATCCAGAAACCAACTCACCACTTTTTGCAGACCTTTCGCCCACTACGCATGTTGGGGATTGCGTTCCGTGATAATTTGCTCTATCCAAAACAATTTTCTTTATTTTGTCTGCTATGGCTGATCAGCGCAAACTTCGCCAAAACATTGGTTTGAGAAACATGAATGCGACGTCAATTATGATGTCACAAACAACAGACATAAGATACAAATGACACCATGCGCCACTGAATGACCCCCCCATCAAAATTTTCTGCATACACCGCTGGTTGCTGCACACAGAAGGTGACTATCAAAGGATGTCATAGATACAGTATCTTGGCTGTCACAGTCCACAGATATCTTCACGAAGTTCAATTGCAATTGCAGGGGAATGGCGTTAACCTCATTAAAGCCAAATCAGCAATATTCACCTTCTTGTCCAAGTTTAATACTGTTCAAACGAAGTCGAGCCCTTCATGAACTCTAACAGTTTCTAAATCATTAACTCTAACAGTTTCCTACTGCTAAATGAGTTAATTTACTAAATTAAGTTTTATAGTGAAATGCATCTTTGCACTCATTCTTGCTTTAATCATTTTCAAACATCCCAAATATAGAATACGAAAAAATTGTGTTGATATGTGTGCTATGGATGGTAGGGGGGCGATAGAAATTTGTTTGTCAGAAAAGGGGGCGCTAGCCAAAAAAAGATTGGGAAACACTGCTCTACACTATGACTCGTTTTACTGCCAGTATAAAAATCTTAATGTGTTTTACTTCTTAACCACAACAGCTATTCGACAGTATTTAGTCTCTAGCACTGTTGTTTCGGTGAGGCAATGGTATGAACTTTCTAAGTGTTGGCTCATATTGGCTAGTTTCTACAAATGCAGTTATTGGGGCTCAATTGCAATAAAGGATTTCTAGTCTGTTTTCGAGAACACTTTGCATGCATTGGGGGCCTAAGAAAAGCCACAGAACGCAGTCAAAGATCAAGACACTTAAATGTTCAGGATAGAAATTTACTTGTAGCCAAATACTTAAGCTGATGCCTCTGGAAGTACGAAGATTAAGTTTAGTATCCATCGGTTTATTCGCTTCTGTATACCTTGGTTCAGATGCGGTTTTGCAGATGGGAAGCGGAACACGAGCCAGCTGACTTGAATGATGAGCAGAACTGCGCGCTTGTTTCCCTTCTTGCTTAACTTTCTGTAAATTAAAAGTTTGTTACGTAAAGCGAGGTAATCAGAACCACTGACCCTCTGGAGACTGTGTAATAGGGGAAGCATAATATTTGACCTGAAAATTCGCTTTCCTGATTTTTGGTGCCCGCTGAGACTTAGACTTTTCTTGGAAAATAGAGATTCATCGACTGAAGTTCAACAAAATTTCCAAAATTTCTCTTTAAAAATACAGTAAGGAGTTAAAAAGATTATCGATTATTTGCCAAACAGAAAAATAAAAAATCGTTAGTATACCTAACCTTTTTTCGCGGATCGCCTTCCCTCTTTCCCAATTCACGTTGTTTGTTTCGCAGCTGCTACCCTCGAGCTGCCCTATTTGTTTTGCCATCAAAAACATTCCTTTCGCCGAAAATTAACAAACACTACCCGATTCGCCTGATTTTGAGAAAATTTCACGAAGGAAGCGGCAGCGCAAGATCCCGTCCCGTGCTCCTGAATAGAATGTTTTTTAAGGATAATTCAATAACATATTCACTTTGTCACTGTAACAGACTGCAACTTATTTGCACGTTGGCGGAAGAAAACTGGCGTATTTAACAAGCATACAAATTTGAAAAGTTGTTTAGTTCCAAATGTAACTACACAAATAGATGAAACCACGTCTAGGACAGTGGTTTCCAAATTTTTCAGATTGGTGTCTCTTAGATCTCAGATGGATACCAACCATCCCCAAAAATGCGAAAATAGATGCACGTATCAGTTAACTGTACATAGAATCTGAACACAAACAACAATTTTTCAGTAAAACTTTCATAGCAAGCAGTTAGTTATTTCTTCAAACTTGCTTTCTGGAAAGTTGCTCGTTAACTCATTTTAATTCCTATACTTCCGCGATTAAAATGATTTATCTCGTCCGTTGAACGCATCTAACATCGTTATTGCAAAACAATTTTTATGATGATGTACAAGCAAACACTCTCTTCAAGCGGCTGTCATTTTGAGAAAATATTTCGGCTGTTTTCTTTGAAAAATGTGACAAACCTGGTTTTATAAAACTTGGACAACTAAAACAGTATTATTAAGACAAAATCTTCATGCTAAAAGGAATGAGCTTTTTTGGCTGAAATTGTTCTCCGCATTGGGAACAAAAGCCTCCAAACAGCTCAATATTAGTTTTTGACATTGCGTGGTTGTGGAATTTGCCAGCGGCTTTTGTCTGCGTATGGAAAAAAGATTGATGGACGAATCTGCGAAGAATTGAGTTACGTTTAGTTTTGTGCATTGACTAAAGATATGTTTATGAACCAGTCGTAGGTCAGCACTGTTCCTTTTGCCAAAAGGCATCGTAAAAGAGGTACGTTTGGAAAAATGGTGCTAAATTAATTTTGGGACAACCGCATTAAATGATCAACTTATACAATGTAAAGCCAATCCAGGACTGGTAGCCCTCTTTCTACGCTTTGCCTCCATATATACTCTTTATTCTAACAGACGAATGCACATTTTTAGTGATACGCTGAACTCCGCATTACAACCGAAATAGGTCGAATTTGCAGTCAAGTATATTTTCGATTCTACAAAAGTTGCTCGTTTTCCAGCACTGCCCCGTAATGGAGAGGACAAATTTAGATTTCTAAAGAGATAAAACATGAGAAAAAATACAAAATATTTGATAGTTAAATCAGAAAAAATTTGCAAAGAAAAAATTTACCAATCAGCTTATTTTGACGATGTAATCCAATTTCAAGATCTTGTTTATGCAATGAACCTCTTATAGTACAAAATGGGTTTTGAATCTTTGCTAGTGGACTGGTACTTTAGTAGCAACATAAAATACTTTGCCCATTTGTCGCCATTAAACACAGACATTTTTCAAGGCGTAAAACTATTAGGGAGATGCAAGACAACAAGAATTAACGATTTGTAAAGGTATGCTGCTTTTTCTGCCATTTCAAAATAATCGTGTGCAGCACTAAGTATAATATTTGCGTTATTTTAATTTTATTCGGCCTAAAAGATAGTGATGTTGAGTCTGCATACAACAGTTTGACAGAAATTGAATAAAAAGCCTTAGCAAAATTCTCACTTGAAGCATACCAAGCGGCACATGCTGAATCTATTCGCGTTTACGCAGCATTGGCTTGGTAACTTTTCGAACAGAAATCCACGTAACGTAGTTCTCTCCTTGTATTTTTGCATCAGGTGAATAAATGTCGAAAGGAAAAGGAGGAACTAGTAAAGGTTATATTTTAATAATTGGTTTTCTAAAGAAAGTTTTAAATGTGATAATTCATGCAAGATATTCAGGGGTAAGGAACTATTCCAACTAGTTTCTTGGAATGCACGGGCTCGAAACCCATCTTGAAACTGAGACCAAGTCTCAGGACTTATTGCTGCAAAAGTTGAAATGTCAAACTTGTTTGAGTTTATTGGTGTAGCCTAAATTTTAAAATTATCATTGCGGCCAGCAGACGTGAAAATATGGAACATCGAAAAACTCTTAGATATCCGGTCTCTCTACAGTTTATTAACCTTCTTTGCAGTTTTTGGATTGGATAGTTACATCTGAGTTGATTTCAGGAATTAGGATGTTTGATGAAGTTGCATAAGAGATACAGTAAGTCTGACAAAACATTGAAGCTTGCAGGATGATCGACGCAATTGCTTAGGATATTGCTGAGTTGCAACCAGTTTCTACTGTAGGTGTGTTCAAGTCCACAAGGTTCTCAGCAAACCAACGGTAGAATTCCTGTTTAAATCTGGGATTTTGGTTAAATACGCTACATATAGTAGTGTTCTTGCGCAGTCAAATTATTTTTTTAAATACTAAAATATGGGAGAAAATTTCAGGTGAAAATCTTTCAGTCGAAAACTCCCCAATCAAAACAGCGACGCAATTGAAGCAACTCGTGACATAAATCCTCAAACGCATTCTCTCGAGGTCGGTCTCAACTACTTCACCAACAGGACTGAAACTTAAAATTGTGTGGCCATGTCCATACATATGTTTGAAGATAGTAGTACGTTTTGTGAACATCTTATTTAAAGAGCTATTGAAATAACTCATTAGAAAGCAAAAACGCCTTCGCCGCTTTCATATAAAGGCTTATGTTTTCTCCACCAAGTAGGAATTAGGAGGTAAGTATGGGTTATAATAGTTAAATATGTGGATAACTGCTCCATAAAAAAGATAAAAGAGCGCTTTTATATTATTTGCAACTTCCGAGTTCTACGAGGCTCCATCAAAGCAGTAGTTAACATTTGTAATGACGCTATAGAGTACAAAATATGGCAAACAGTTGTTTCCACCAACTTCATTGATGAGAAACATTTCAACTCATGACGCATGTTCAAATAGAAAATGGAAGTTTATTCACAAGTTGCCGAAGCTTTATAGGCAGGCCCGTAACCAGGTGGGGCGAAGCCACTTCTAGAAAATTTTTCGCCCCGCCTGGAAAAATATGTTGGACATAGTTTGAAAGTACTGGAAATAGTTTAAAAATTTGGGCCACTCTCAGAAAGCTCTTCGCTCCCCTGGTGCCCCAAGCTAGTTACGGGCCTGATTATAGGCATGTAGCTGTTGACCACTCTCAAATCATTTGCCATTCCACTGCAAAGTACTGTTATTGCGTACTGTGATAGACCTGAAAGTTGCTGTTGTAACTGCATCAATTCAAAGTATTTCATAAAATAAAAGAAGTGTTTATAGAACAATGCGTAAGACTCCTATACTACTACCTTTACTGCTTCAAAAATTGTGGTTTTATGTTTACATGTGGTCAAGGATCTTCAATTATACTGAACCCCAAGCAGGCCCGTAACCAACTTGGGACACCAGGTGGGACAAAGAGTTTCCTGAGAGGGGCCCATTTTGTAAAATTATGTTCAATAATTTCATACTATGTCCAACACATTTTTCCAGGGTGGCGAAAACAATTTTAGGGGGCTCAGCCCCCCTTCGTCCCTCCTGGTTACGGGCCTGACACCAAGTTACAGCCAATACGCAAACTACAAAAGTCGTATAAGTTGCAGTGCCCGAATTTTGTCAGATATTCTTGCAATGTTTTTTGGCATGTAAAACAAAAAAGCGTATGCGCAGAGGGCTTCGCATAGCAACTCCAGAGACCGCATTGAGAGCTAGAAATTTTTGATTGACTTGTTCAGATATTTGGCTGAGTAAAACCCTTAAAATAAAAATTATTTTAGCTTCGATTAAATTTTTGACGCCACAAAGCTTAGAATTCTACTCGATAGACATATACTAGCTTATTGCGAAACAGGCGTGATTTTCACAATTGCAAGCCTTCCATGCGTCTGTTACCTGCCCCGACTAGCGTGTGCAAACTGATTAAAAAAGAAATGACAAATTATTGTTGCTATGCGCAGCATATGGCAACACAATGACTCTATGTATGTTGGGTCAATGCTTGTTTCAGCCTTTGTGACTTTACTTTTCTAGATTAGCGAATTTGACCAAATTCACTACAAGAAAATATGTGATTACGAACAAATGTTTAGAAAAAATAAAAAATATACGAGTTTGGTAGATAAACCCTAATCCACTGACCCGCACTTCTAAAACCTGTCCCGGTTTTGATAAGGAGCTTATAGCGCTTTATAAAGAAAGTACTGTTGTAATAGAATAGTAGAAAACAGTGTTCCACAAGTGGAGATTTTGAATAAGGATTTGAGTTTTAAAACAACCATAAAACCAACCCGTACACTTTTTTCATAGCATAAGCAACTGATTTTTATACCAGCTTTAATTTGATTTTATTTTAGGTTTCGAACTTGTTTTTAGCACCCATACACAACGGCACAACGCACCTGATAGGTTTCGTGCGTTCCAGCACTCTGTTTGGTTGATAACTTTTTCAAGTGTGCGGCTAGATCATGAAAACCGTAAAACATTGCGTCTTGTTGCAGCCTGAATTGATCGGATGCAAGCGGTAGCAAGCAGACAATCCATTCATCAGTGATATCTTCTGCTGTTCGCAAGTAGTCAAGAATGCTGCGAAAGGATTCGCTATCGCGGTCGATAAACATACGCTGGTTTGAGTCTCGGAGATAAGGAATAGCACCACTTCGTTCAGTTTTGGCCTCATCGCCACGGCAGTACGATTGAACAGCTAAAGCCAGATTGGATTTGGGACATTTGGACGTAACGGTTTTTAGAGTAGTGGAAAACAGTTGTCCTCCGACGTTTATTTCAACAATACGGTTGTCTAACGACATTTTCTGAAACGCGGTTGAAGCATCAATCTAAAAAACATCGTAAATTAAAACGTTCAAATGAAGAGCTATTCAGTTCATACACAAGCCTCATCCAGCAACCGCGGGGAATACAGAAGAAACGCTGTAGAACGATTGCATCAGAGGGAATACATATCAGAAGATCGTTTGCGTTACTTCCTTGAAGAACTTTATATGTCAGGGATGGGAAACCTGCGGCCCGCGTAAACATTTGACATGGTCCGCATCAGAAATTTCTTTATCTAAGTTAGAGCACAACATCGCGTCAGAACGAAGCTCTACGATAAACAGGTATTCAGATAGTAAGTCAAAAGAAGTCACTTTTCCTCGTAATTAGATAAGGCTAAAGTTTTAGGATAAAATTAAGTGATTTTGCGGCCCGCCAGTGATAAAGCACAATTCATGCGGCCCGTGATAGTGAATAGGTTCTCCATCCCTGTTGTATGTGCTGCAAACGTCAAAAAACAGCATCGAATTTTCCAGCAAACAACCAAGCTTTCTGTGTTCGCATATGCGACAAAAACCTGCCCCTGTCTCATCTGGTTTACCACTGTAGATCAAACGCTTGAAAAGGTTCAAGCTTCTCACCTGATTCAAACAGCCTAAAATTGGTACATTTACTGGTAAACCGCAATGCGCTTCGATCACCTGTTGGAACGGACGCTGCACGAAAAAATTCAATAGCTTCTTGTCCGTATGACTACCCCTCTCTGTCCATGTATATCACACGACGACCTGCAGCCGGATATGCGTAATTCGCACAAGCCTGTGTTACCAACGACTCATTTTTAAGCTTCAACATCGCTTCGAGTGCGCATGCACAGGGCGACGCTTTTGACGCGTTGGCTAACCTAATTCATTGTGTCTATGAAGCATAGCGATCAGTTTAACGCTTTGTTTTCTAACTTTTTCGCTTTCGTCTCAGTTTTTTTGTAGAGTATAAACTGTCTGAGACTATACAGCTATGAGAAGTAGTATAATTAGTACAAGGAAAAAGGTGGATATTCAACTTAGCATTAAATCACTAAATCACGAATGAGGGGCTGGATGAAGTTTGTGACTGAAAATCACATGTATCTTACACATGTTTACATGATGGTTATGGATGAGTTGTATGAGCAACTTCCTCACGCTAAATTTATATATTTAGTCGTGTTTGGTTTGTTGAAGTTTTATGCGTGTAAGAAAGCATGTACAGTGGAAAGTATTAGCTTGCTTCGGAAAATCTCTTTGCATTTAATAAATTTACAAAATCATTTTGCAAGCTTTCTGGAGATTTCTACAGACGTAATTCCTCTTCAGTCTAGCAGAAACGGGAATTCTGAGATAATGTAGGACGTAGGTATATCTATCATTTGAAGTAAACACAGGACATTTTCGAAATAAAAACCGCTAAACTTTCCTCTTATTACATGATTGGCAGCTTTTAAGAAAAGATCACTTTGCAGTTGTAAATGAAGTTGGTGTCGTTCTTTCCAATCGTATTTACTAATAACCCTTTTTCAATCATTCGTTAAAATGTGCCTGAAAGTTTTTCTGTTGACGCCCAAGAACGAAAGCCCGACGCAGAGCCCATGACATATTCAGCCAGGATAATTTAATATCATGTTTGATAAGCAAAAGATGCTCCAATCAATTTAGAAATCTGAAGATAATTTGATTGTTTTTGAGTGAAAGCAGAAAATTCATTGAGACGTGTTGAATTACTTTTGTTGATCACAACTCTATAGCACATGCATTACAAAGGTTTCATGGCAAAGGAAGGGTTCGAAAACCACGGCATGTTGTTTTCCATAATTTTAACTCCTACCCAATATATTGCACTTTTCTGAACACCTGTGCGAATGTAACGCCACAATGCTCAAAACACTTCTTCTGAACCATGCCAAACCTTCTGTCTAAAGCTGTACGTACATTAACTGGATATAGAGCACAGTGCATTAAATCCAACAAGGAGAAATCTGCGTTATTTCCAAGCAGCCACATTCAGATTCAGCAAAACTTACTTTTATAGCATTTTGAGCTCATCACCTCCTGTAAGATGAAATGGATTGCAATCCAGACTATAAAAATGAAACATCCCATACAGAAACCGAGCAAAAGAACAGGGTAAACATACACATTTCCTTTTCAGACACACTGCAAAGATCGGACATGCAGAAGGATCAGGGGCAACTCCAGGTCAACAGCGTCACTCAGGCTCATCAGATATTTCGTATGCAATCTATATGATAAAAAGCTTTGCAAAGCAAACTGATCTACAAGTCGCGATTGCACTGACTGAATGAAACCGTTCGAGGCTTGCGTCACTGACATTTCCGTTTGCTCGCATTCTTGCTGGCACTATCATTGCTGTGTGGCGTGTGTTACCAGGGGTGTAACGAGTGGGGCAAGAGGGTACGATTGCCCGGGTGGCCAATCCCTATGGGGGTGCCGAATCACTGCTGGGTCGGCGCATGACTGCAGAGGTGCAGAAAAGTCCGACGATGTCACAGTTACTTACAACATCAACCTCAGTCAGGAGGAACTCAAGCTTGTCTTGAAATTCACGTTTGACGAATTTTTCAAAATTTCCAACATACAAGTCCGAAACGTAACAAATCTTTTGATACAAACGGCAGAGCGAACACCGGTTTTATTAATCATAGAAATAATCAAACTCGAAACGTTACAAATTGAGCGATACAGGGTGAAATAGGCACATGGCTACTGTACACATACAGTTCATTTTAATGCACGATATGGTTTGTGCTCAGCTGCTAAAACACACATTAGAAACGCAATTACAACTTTGGCGAGGTATGCATGCGAGCATATCATATAGAAGAATGCAACTGTACTGGTAAGTAATTCAAAGCCAACCGTAATGAAAGAGCTTCCTACGTAAATTTGGATGATAAATTGAAACACATATCCCGCAACTGCTTTTTCACCTCGTGCTGGAGCTGCATGTAGAAGGTTCAGAATGGCGATACAGCTGCGGTGAGGATAAAGTGCTTTGCTCCTCCCAATGTTGGTCATGTGCAAACAATGTTTCTGTAATGTGCGCTGATGTGTAGCTAATCACGTTTTGTGCCCTTGTGTCTGTGATATGGACCATGAGTCCGCAATAAAATATTATTATTATATTATTATATCAGAGATGAGCGGACTGTCATAATTTGCGATCCAGATCCAGTCCTGATTTTTAAAAACTCAGTCCAAGTCCAACCACAGTCCAAAATATTTTTCAAATGTACAGTCCAAGTCCAAATGAAGTCCAAAATATTTGAAAAATGCAGTCTTTTCACAACAAAAATGCCGCATTTCTTTTGCATTAACTCAGTCCAAATTCGGTCCGGGTCCTAAATTTTGAAGTGATTTACAGTCCGGATCCAGTCCAATCGAAGTCCAGTCCAATGCTCATCTCTGGTTCATATAAGCACATTTCAAACAGCAAAAAGACCAGTAGGCTATGTGGCATCTGTGGCAAAATAGCTTACTTGCGTATGAAGCACAAAAAGCAATGAAACGTTTTAGCAAATTACTGCTGCGCCATTGTAAGCAGCTCAGGTTTAGGCAGGGTCGGCGCAAACCATTCCGCGCCCTAGGCGAGATCCAATTTCAGCGCCCCCTCGTAGCTTGATGACGTCATTCTGTTCAATCAACCGTGGCGCGATCTTTTAAAATTAACATTGTCTTTGTACATCTTTTGCCGGTGTGTCCTAGTCAAGGTCCATTCCAGAACCCTTTTATTTCAATATGACTTTTTCCGTTGTACGTAGGCAGATCGGACTTTTACAGAAGCTAATTAATTGCATTAATACTGAGTTCAGTTCGTGTGGACACCAAGTTCATAAAAAGATTATTCACAGTTCGCACAAGTAGTATCCAGCATAGACCTTAAACTCCTTAAACCTTAACTTTGCCTTCCTGGTCTTTTTTGGCAAACTGACTGACAATGTAGGGGAAATGTAGGACGAATTGGACAATTTTGATATTTTTGCTAGTTTCAGAAAACTGGCTGATACATTCAAAGTCAGCTGATGGTTTTGGTGTAGTTAGATGTATTCTGCATATTTTAGCATAAAAAGATTTAATCATCAGACATGTTTCAACAGTTTTTTTTGCATTTAAAATTTTTAACTAAAACGTCCCATTGGCCCCCACCCACGGGGACGTTTGGGACGCTTGGGTGGGATCAATGGGACATAAGCAATGTATGATTGTCTCAGGTAACCAAACCTTATCATGGCGCATTTTTTGCTTTTTTATTTTAAGAAATCAATGTAGCCTAATGAAAATTTACCATGCGTTGAATTTTTACAAAATTAAATAAAACTTCGTTCTTGTTTGTGATTCATTTTTCATGTTTCATTGGAAAGAAAACTAGATAGGATCTCGGCTTAACCTGCATCGGTTTCGTATCAATAATTGCATTCAAAACGTTAATACACAATAGAATGACAATGTTTGAAAAGCGGACTGCATTGCATGCTGTAAAAGTGTCAAATGAAATTTCAAAATTCCAGACAAGCGTTTGGTTATTGAACGAGGTGCACGATGGGACAAGACTTTAACCACATCACTAAGCTTGACTAATGATATACAATCTTTTTCTGGAAATTAGAGTTCTTTCATTTTTTCTGATCTCGTCATGAACCAAACGTCAAATTGTCCATTTTCATCTGGATCAGATAGTATCTGTGCAACAAAATTGGGGCCTGTTTTCCTTAAAATAAACTTTTACTACAGAGTACAAACTGGTGTTTGAATTCTCCTGTTCAGTTAATTGAAGCCATTTTTCTTCGGCGAAGGTTTCCCCTTTAGAACTAATTTTTTCATCATCTTCAGTATCGGAATCAAGCAGCATGATATCCTCCTCGCTTTTACTTCTGGGGTGTGAGTAATTTCGACATCATAAAAACAGAGTTTTTTAATGGGGGCAACTATAACCTCTTTTTTTCTAGGGTGTTGGTTAGTATGGTGAATTTGGAACTTGGTTCTGTTGCTGCGTTTTGTAGAAGATGACACTTTTGGGTACAGAGAAATATAAATTTAGGAGCACTTCTGCTTCTGACATTTCATCAATGTCAAGTGCTTGTGTGAATCTGCTTGCATCCATCAGAGTGCTGTTCTCATGGCTGTTGTAGAATGTCACTTACGTCTGAAGGGAAGAACATATCATCTGTGATTATGTCTGGGTTAAAAGGGTGAGTGCCAGTGCCTCTGAATGAGGAAATAGTATTTTCAATTGTAAATGACATTGAAACGCCTTCGCAGATAATTCAGCAACTTTGCGTATTGAAATGGGTCGTCCACGACATGGAGTAGGTGTCCCAAGGGTCCCCACCTCGATCTGTCCCAAATGTCCCAAAGCAGCCATTTTGAAAATATTGGCTGATCACTTGTAAGTTCTTCAAGGGATTACATCGTAATTTGCCCTGTGCAGTCTGCAGCAGTCATACTTTCTCCTAAAATGTGTGACTTTCGTTTCAACCTCTTTGTTACCAATCAAAGCTGAAACAACACTGTCGTCACTTTTTTACTAAAAATCAATAAAACTAGGTTTTTCCCATTCAATCGTCACTGCAATTGTTGTCTGCAACGAAAACAGATGCGAAAGACCTAACCAAGATGTCGGTTCTACAATGTGAAAATGGAAAAAAGTAATCACAGGAAGGTGCTATTTTCCCAGGTTTAGATTTGCCAAAGTGTCCCAATGGTCCCACATTTCCCCTACTTCATGAGAGGAATCTCTGACTCAACAAACACGTGGATAGATCAACTTACTCGCACCACAACTGTAGTCTGCCATGTTCATATTGTAAGTCGACTGACCGTTCTTCATTTGATTTTGCTGACGTCAATTGGCGGCAGGCCGAAGCCTGTAATTTGCTTCTTGGCAGGGCAGTTGAGGTCCTCATGCTAAGAAACAGCCAAATCTAATTTACCAATAATCGAAAAAACGTATGGGTGCGCAGTGGTTGTGGGTGCAGTGATCGGGGTCCGCAGCAGGGATGTAGTGATAACAAAATAGGTGTGGGAAAGCAACCAAAAAACTAGTCATTTTAAAACAGCTTCGAACTTATGAAGGCATGAAAAAAGTGTGGGGACGCCGATCCCACCCGTTCCCACCCCCCTGGTCCGCTGCAACGAAAAGTTTGAGAACCACTGCTCTATGGTGTCATCTTCTATGTTATAGTCAAAGTGAGTTTCCTTTTTTCTGTTTGTGGCTAATATCCACCTACCAGCACCCCGCTTGCCTCCCTACCATGCTACAGTTTTTTGTGATGATTCAACTGCAGAAGCGTGAGATACTCGCAGTCGCAGGCTCACTGCTAATCTAGTGTCGCAAAATTCGACGAAGTTCCACGTACAGGACAAATAGGCTGACGTTCTGAACACTCAGCTGGAATCTGTTTGGGTTAAATAAACGGAACGCGACGCGTTCCATAATACAAATTTGACTGGTTAAATAGGCCACTAACATCAATAATGCTGACGTTTCGGTACCGTTTCCTAATCGGACTATACTGGATGGCTGAAAGATTATTTAGTGAAGTTATCCGCATAAGCCTATAGGTCTACCGCGAAAAAAGCGGAGCAGTCAGGAAAAATCAAGAAATGAAAAGAACAGAGATGGCAACCTTACAATTTTGCAACGTGATGAAGCATGGCCTGAAATGCATGCCAGCTGGCCCTGACAGAATGTCACTGATAGATTTGTAAGCACCTTAGGCAAGATCCATGACAGCGCCTACCTCTCCTAAACAAAAATCCTTGTTCTATATATCGTCATGTTGTACATTATAGAAAAAATGACATCTGTTTTGTGCGAGAAAAGTTTATTAGCCCTGCTCACGTAACCCGGGCCGGACCGACCCGACCCCTTTCTTTTTTTGTATATTTTTTATACTTAGACAAATGCTAGAAACCTGTGCTTCCATGACTTTTCCCGATTTTCAGAGACTAATGGAATGGTGCCAGAGTTATTTTGCAAAAATTTCCCTGAAAGTCTATGTGGGGATATATGGGTACCATACCACCCATGATTATGTAGCAGCGCAAAATTAATGCGTGCTACAACTTAATAAACAAATATTAAAGCTACGCAGATTTGCGTCCTAATATTCAGAAAACAAAAGTAAAATCAGTCCAAGAGAGAGAACCTCGACGCATTGA
>Ga0210059_1008701_pt1 | contig 15965 bp, 13 predicted proteins | sample Ectturendosymbi2_FD_188042 | JGI IMG/M metagenome (GOLD analysis project Ga0210059, IMG submission 188042) | Ecteinascidia turbinata endosymbiont from Florida, USA - Sample 2 (SPAdes) (version 2) | ecosystem: Host-associated > Tunicates > Ascidians > Unclassified | place: Key West, Florida... | reverse complement strand
TGGCTGTTCGCAACGTTGTTGCTCCAGCGCCCCAACCGGAGCCAGCAATCCGCCTCAGGAGTGCGACGCGTGATGTTAGCTTCTTGCGAAGTGACTCAAGGTGTCGGCGGTACGTGAGTGACCTGTCCAAAGTAACTCCGAGGAATTTAGGCTCGGAGCAGAAGGGCAGGGTTTGATAAAAGAAAAAACCTTATAAATGTTGAAAGGTCGGCGAAGCATGACTGTTGAAAGTACACATACTGTTTTACTTGTTTTCAAATGTAATGCTTCGAGCACAAATTTCCAACATTTTTGACAATAACTTTTATAATCTGCTACGCAGCCTTAAGAGAATCAATTTTAATCAGTTTTTATACGCAGCCTAAAGAGAATCAGTAATTTATCTTATGCACAACACTATAACTGGAAGCAGCAACGCTGCCGGGAGATTTAATGTATGACGAGCCTATTTGCCGTTTTCAGGGTAATCAACTCTAAAAAGTAAACTCACAGAAAAATGCAAATGAGAAAGGAAAGGATAGAATGTAGTCGATCTTTAGCGTAGCTTACATCACTGGTGTAGGAGGCGGTGTGCAGGGGGTACAAGCGCACCCCCAAGAGTTTGGATTTGGTGAAAATCCGTAGAAATCTGGGCAAAATATCTCAAAACCTTCACAAAATCCCTGAAAATCTGAGCAAACCCCTGAAAATATGATGCACATATGGCGTCTAACGGCGTCCAAAATAACCTGAAGAGCATTTTTTCCTTTTGGAGGACACTTTTTGTGGATTTTTTTGGACAAGTTTGGGAGAATTCTGGAAAAAATCCTTTTCATCCCCAAACATTTGCCTGCTCCTACACCTGCGGCTTACATAGTAACAAAACTTAATCCCTTTCAAAAAGCAGTTAGGCGTGTTGAACACCTCCCCAGCCCAACAGAGAACCTGTTCGTGCAAGAGTTTACACAGATTTGCATCGCTCTTGTAATAGTGATTAAACTCACCTATAACGAAAGCCTTTCACTGATTTTACCAAACCAGTCTGTGTTCTGAGATGTCGGTGATCTGAAACGGGTGTCTTGAATCTTTTATTTTCAGGTAAAATATTCACAACATCTTTTCACCATGCGTCAAGAAACACGACCGAAAAACGAAATACGTTTAAATTAACAGATTGAAGCCTAAAAATTTTCGATGAATTTGCGTCCAACGTCATTGACTCGAGTTGCGTTTGAAGAAGACTCTCAATGACTCAAGTATTTTGTTGCGACGCTTTTGTCATCCATAGCATTAACCAACAAAAACAGTGAGAATGACGGAAAGATAAAAAAGCACAAATGAGCCCAATGAAGTAGCACAAAAATATGGTAATGGTGAAAACAAAGAACAACTACCAATCAAGCGTACAAAGTGGATCATCATGAAAAAAAACAGATCAAGAACGAAAAGCCCTCAAATGGCATTTTATTCACATTCACGAAGGTTCGGAAAACAGTAGTAATAATGATTCAGGCCACACTACTTTTGGAAAGTGAACTGACCACAACAATTTGTATTTAAACGCAACGGATCGTATAGGGTCGTTTTTTCAAACAAAAGTGACTGGAGTCAGCAGTGGTAGAGACCAGTCCCGTCGCCTCAAGGGGTTTGGTGGGCTTAGCTCCCCAAATTGCAATATGAAACACTATAAATCACTGATTTTTGTAAATTTTTGGAATGCCAAGCGTCACTGCACAAATGTAAAACCCCTATTGAAGACATTCTGGCAATGGTTCTGGTAGAGACTCGTAAAGTTCTAATGAACTGTGGATCGCTTTTTCTGTGATGATTAGTCACTGCTATGATTTTGCTTATAGGGTTTAATCACTTTTGTAGTTCACAATTTTTCTTTTCTTTCTTCGTTTGATTATTTGTACTACTGTATTAACAATTCTTTTCAGACTACGGTACATCACTATATACAAAAAGCAGAAACAAATGTAAAGGACTGGCAATGACTGGGCAGAAAGTTGTGACTGAATTAAGAATTGACTCGCTGTGGTCAAGGACTCGAAAAAACTTGACCCCAAACAATTGCAAGTATCGTGGACCCGCAGGCGTTAAGACTCTACTTCCCGCTTCATGACTCGTGCTCATCACAGGTACAGGGCCGGCCTTAAGCCGATGCAGCTGCATTGGGCCCCGCGCCTCTGTGGGCCCCGCGACATGGTGTGTGAGTACATTATTCATTTTTGCCAAATACACCTTGCGCTTAAGAATTCAGTAGAAACGCCATATACATTACATTGTTAAAAAAGAACGCTCTCGTCAGAACTAGCAAATTTCTTTTCCAACGTTAGCAAACGTGCTCAATTCTCTTATTAGTGTTGTATTGCATATCTGCGCTTTACCATGATCGTAACACGGTTGACTGAACACGATGGCGTCATAAAATCACTGCTCAGAGGGCCCCGCACCTAGGTCTTGCATTGTGCCCCGCATCTGCTAGGGCCGGCCCTGCACAGGTGGATTACTATGAACTTATACTTTATTATTTATAAACCTTATACTTTGCACCCTTTGGCTAAATATGCTGTATTTAAGTATGCCGGGTATATTATAATTTATAGACCTTACTTTGCTCCCTTTCGCTAAATATTCCTCTTGGATTTCATCGTGTTTGATATCACCAGATGTTCAGGGGTATGGAAAACAACTTGAAAAACAGACAAATATTCAGTATCTGGCTTTCAAACAGACTTGAACGTATCCTTCTATCTTGCATGTACCCCTCTATCATGAATCTACCCCTCTATCTTGAACGTACCCCTCTATCTTGAACGTACCCCTCTATCTTGAATGTACCCCTGACGTCAACCGTTTTGCAACGGGAAGTGTTATTCGTACTTGTGAAGTTAAAATGTTTACCATTTTACTCAATTTGCATTGTGTCATTACGTTTAAAGTCAACCACAGTTTGAGCTGATGCTCGTAATGCTTCCTAATATATTTTGAATTTATTGCATTTGCCTGTTTACTTAGTATGCAAATAAATTTGTTTAAATTGCTGAAGAAAACTGTTTGAGTCAATTAGCCGAACGTCGCTGACAAGTATCAAACCACCAGGTGATTATGCCCGTTGAAGAAAATCAAAGGCAATTAAAGAGAATCTAAAAACAAAAAGTTTGTTAAGACCCAGATGATGTAATCTTCCAGGATTTTTCAAAAACAGTTCGAACTCATTCTGGAACAACTTCTGATTCTTTAGCTTCATTTTTATGTAAAACTAATAATATCGTCACAAAAGCAACATAGATGTACGTGGGTCAATGTAACAACGAATATTTTGTACCGATTAAGCAAGATGTACATTCTTGACAGTATCAGAAAGCTACCCGGTAAAAAAATAATCACAACACACAATGCTAGGACGGTTAAGGACAATACGGCAAACAATTCATTGCGCATCGGTTTGAAAACATACGATTTGTCGACAAATTCATGTACAATCTCTCCACCTTTGTTTCTGTGGGGAAATGGTTTGTTTGGAACAGGCACGTTTAGAAACTTGCAGAGAGGTTCCCAGCCATCACGGACATGAAATAAAGAATCTGGTGCTTTGGCAGAACCTGTCAAAGTTACAAACTTATTATTGCAACATTGATCAACATCTACAACATTGCGTGTAGTGCTTTGAGACAAATTCTATCTGAATCATATCGCTTTTGTTTAATTATAAAAACTGACATTCTTCAACTGTTGCCGCACTTGGAGTAATGCACCAATGGTTTGTTAATAATATAAAGCGAATTTTATTTACTCGTACGTTCCAGCAGCGTGTTGTCCAGCACTTCTGCTATCTTGAAAAGTAACCTTTGAGATGCGATGAACGATTCAAGGTTAACCTTACTTAAAGTGTTGATTCTTGTAATCAGTAGTTGCTGTGCTTTTAGAAATATTTGTTATCTCGCGTTATATGAAGACGTTCCTCCATCTGCTGTTTCCCACGCAATGGTTGAAGCCTCATTCCGATCGTTACGAGCGACTGTTTTTGTGAACGGTAATCTAATACCTTCATATCTCATAGTTTGATCAAAAATACTGTACGGAAGGTCCAAGTTGGTTTCACTGCAAAATGTACATAGCTGCAGATCATTTTCTGTCATATGTCATCCAGGAATGAACTTTATCCAAACAGAAGATGACAACTTCTTGTCATCCGGGAAATAGCAGAAACTTTTCTTGATGCAGTACTCTTTGGCATTTTTTCTTATTTCCACTCATTCAAGCTTGGCAACCAGCTTCTCGCAGCATCTCGTTTTTTCCATACATCTGATAACTTCAGACATTCCATGCTGTGTGAAAGTCCATGAGGGGCTGCACGGTCGCAACAAGCTTATATTTTCGGGGAAGCAAAATGATTGTAATTTGTTGTTGTAACTAACAACTAAACATATTTTTGAAAATTTCGTGGGGGGGACAATTTCCCGGTAAACCCCTGGTTGTGGGCTTTGAGTGCTACGTGCTATAATTAAAACCTCTGACTTCATCAAATGATGTGTTACCACCATCATCAAAAGGCAAATGAATGCTTGCTGTTCACGATGTTTAGAGCTATAACTTGTAAAAGACACTGAGTTTTGCTTCAAGTGGAAAAAACATTTTTTGTGGAAACCTATGAACCGAAATTCAAAAGGATTGTTGCAACATCAAAGTTATTTTTTAAAAGAAGGCTCAGGTATCTATCTGTACACATTTTTCCCTTTACCACAAAATCTGATGTGAGATTTTACACATTGCTTTTCTGCTTTTCGAAAGGTGTAAGTTGTAAAATGAAAATATAGTAATCGAGAAAGTGTAATGTGGTTTGAAACGAAATGCAGTGCAACTACATGGGATGCAGCGAAAGTAACAAAAACCTGCGATGCAATTAAAGAATCTGAAAAAATCAATATACAACTTATAATGCCGATCTTTGAAATCTATGGATGCTTGGATGCTAAAAATTATTTTTATTTTTCGTACATGCTATCAGGAAATTGTGAGCAAATTAGCAAAAGGATTTTGGGATATCTCTAAACGCTGAACTCATTTTTCTTAAATTTTATCTACCGAACAATTTTCAGACCTGGAAAGTTGAAATAGAAATCAATGCACATTCGCTACACAAGGATACAGGCAAACCACCTTTATTATTGGAACACAATTGCTCGTACAAGTTTCCTTTTATTCAATGTCATCAATCTGGGATAAAAGAAGCTGAATGAATGGGTTTCAGTCGTCAAATGATATGTAAATGATTATTATTCGCGGCCACATCTTTCCACATAATTTAAGATGATGCTTCTGATGAGGAAAATAATGAATTTTATATATTTTCTTTGCATTTTGTCTTACAGTGGTTCGATTAAGGACCTGCTGCTGACCTCGATGTTACATCAAAAGCAAGTTTTTGGAGGCAATACCTTTTAAATGCGTCAACTTCTGAGTACTCCACATTCAACCGCAAGGAATTTAAACGCTTGCCTGTGCTGCCAAACCAAAGACAAAACTACTTTATTCTGAAAAATGTTTCTGAGTAGATTTTGTACTTCAGTTTTATCCAAAAATCTTTAGGACAACAATGAGGCCTGTATCCATGATTGTTCGAGAGAAAACTTATAGAAAGTAGTGTCGCGAATATATAGTAATTCATTAACAACCTTATTAATAAATCCACATGCCATCTTAGGCTTCGCTATTACTACATCGCAAGAAAAAGAAACGATGAGCGATAGCTGCTAGATATAAAGCACACTCGCTACTATTTGTCTTGTCTATTTTTCAGAAACGGAAAGGTGTATAACTTCAAAATGAGCATGCCACAGTCTCCTAGAGCAGAGGCTCCCAACCTGGGCTACATGTACCCCTGGGGGTACATTTGAGGTTAGCAATAGAAGCGAAATACATAGTTGCGTATCTTTGATATCCTATCATTGATACATACATCAGTGAATATTATTCTCAAAAGCTGTTATATGCCTGTTGTTAAATGTATCTATGATTAATCATGCTGAAATATTTTGTCATAAGAAATTTTAGGGGTACATGTTCATCTGTCGAAACGCTGAAGGGGTATATGCTACTCTGTCGTAATGCTGAAGGGGTACATGGTCAGAGAAAGGTTGGGAAACCGTGTCCTAGAGCAATTAAAGTTTGTACTCTAGATTACTTAAATCAGCTTTTTATTTGTTGTTATTGGATTTGTTATGGCAGTGGCTTAATAGCTGCTTGTAATTGCCAATCATTAGCACGTGCTGCATAATTTTGAATTAGTTGTTTTAATGAGTTTCACGAGCTGTGAAAGAGCGGACATGCCCCGCAAAGCATAAAATACGTAATGTTTTACCTGGATATACTTCGCTAAAACCTGCCTTGCTTTGGTACTTGACAGTGTGATGCTTCAAGAAACGCTGAGTTTGAGACAACGGTGTTTAACTTCAGCGTACCAAGATCAGCACAGCAGATTTTATGACTGACAGACTGGTTAATGATTATAATTTAGTGTTCTTTTGTTTAGCCGTTTATCGCTAACCTTCCTCAAATATGAATTGTAGCAGTTTTTGGAAATGCCCACTGTAACTTGATAATTTTTATTTGGGTTGAGGCTGAAATTTGAAACTTGCTTCTTGCCGCAGCGGTTGAGCTTAACATTCTTGGCTACGAAACGCCACAGTTCTTCACTCAGCTGCTATACATTGATCCACGGCCACCGTAAATGACACTTTACGACTGAGCTATTTCCCTCCAACAGATTGATTTATAGTATTGGGCTGTGAGTATGTTGTAACCGAATGATTCAATTGTTAAAATTTCTTAACAGGGTAATTGCTAAAAATTATCATAATTATGTAAGTTCCGTGGGTTCTGGTTAATGCACAGCAGTAGCCAATTTAAGCGCAATATGCAACAAATCTAAAACTTCATAAAACTTCCACACTATCGTCAGGCTTCATATTTTGACAAATGGATTGAAAACATTTTGTTTTAACAAAAATCATTTAATTTTTTAGGATAATTTAGAAACAGCGTTTGTGCAGTTCAAATTTTGACATTTGACTAAACAATGTTGAGTAAATCTCTCAGGATGTTTCCAATACATTTGATTAAAGTTACGAAGAAACAACTATTTTAAAGAATGTTTTTCTGTTATCGGAATTTAGGTCCTTGTTGCGTCAGTAAATAAGTGTGTCGTAGTGCTGTGGAGTCTAGCATTGTGCAAAACATAAAAGAAATCGAAAATGAAGGTCATATGCAGCGGAATGCAGAAAACCGGAACAAAATCGTTGAGTAGTGCCTTGAGAATTCTCGGATTCACGGTGTATGATTTTGAAGAACAGTTCCACTACCTTCGAAGAGATCTTGTAAAAGCCATGACCGTTGGTGGAACAACAGAGGAGTTCAGACAAATGTTTGAAGAAGTCGATGCCTTCACTGACTTCCCGTCATGCGTCTTTTGGGAAGAAATCCATCGAGCATTTCCCAATGCTAAGGTAAACAGTTTTTTCGGATGACTCTAACTTTGAAGCGATCCATTTACAAATTAATGTCTACCAACAAGAGTGATACATTTGGTTTGGCCGAACAAGTTTTGCAAAACAAAATTAAACAGGTATCGCACTATTATGAATACCGATAAAACTCAACCTTCATCTTTAAACCTGGAGCAATGGTAAACATTGATACCAATCAAAATAAAGTAGTCTGCTTGCAAAAAATCTTTCTGATTTTGCACGATCGTCACTTTTATTACACAACTCACGTGCACCAACTTCAGTCTTAGGCTGCTGCTGCATCAGTCTGTATTGACAAAGCCTTGGAACGTAATGAGTCTATTGTTGCCTGAATTCACTGCGGCATATACAGTTTACTGCTTGGTTTGGTTCTACCAGATTTACTAACCAAATAATTTCCTAGAAAGTCTGTTTAATACATTTTTGTTAATAAATTAATTGTAAACTATACGGTCATCAACTGGGAACAACACAGATCTGTGTTGTTGTTAGTAGTGTGTAACAGTTTACATCAGTGTATACCAAACCTTTTCAGTTTATCGCCACCCACACATTTACGTGATTTCACTTCTCTTGTCGGCTTGTGTCAACAGGTTGACATGATTTTGTCTCTTAAAAGAAGCGGAATCATGTCAACATGCCAGCACACGGCCAAATTTAACCTAAACAGCATGTACAAGCTTTGAAAAAGAACCCAGTCAAGCCGAACTTTACCCAAAGGTCCACAGTTACGGAAGCCAACTGGACAAACCCTGCCTCAGTGAAGCAAGGCTGCAACAGGGAAATGAATAGTGAGACCCACAGCAAATATTTTTCGCGATATGATGCATTTTAAACCTTTTTGTCGCATCCAGCTAAGATTAGCTGAGATTTGCGTTTGTAGATGGATTCCTAATGAACACAGTTACGAGCGTAACCTAAGGTGCATCCCTGAACCCTGGTTCTTATAAATGTGAGTGAGAATCTCTGCTAATACGCGACGAGGATCCAGCGCAACTGGTTCGCATATCAGTCAAAAATACTCTCCAATTACTTGAAAACTTCACAAATATAACTTTACTTAATTAATGCTCAATTCATTATAGTTAATAGTGGGACATTTCCATCAAGTTAAGAACTTGCCACGCTTAACATAAAGTTCATTCAGCCGTTAGTTGAGCGCTCTTATCGAATGAAATGAAAACAATGCTAAGATATGTAATCTTTACCCTAATTTTGCGCTGTGCCTCATTCGAATCCGCAGTGAAAGCAAACGCAATATAGTGTCTTCAGGTTTAGCAAAATGACCTGTTCTACTAACATACTTGAATCACAAAGGGTTGGTGAAAGATCATATGGGATAATTGCTCAGCCAGCCCTGTTGCTAGCACAAATTTTTACCATATGGATTAATTGCTCAGGCAGCCTTGTTGCTAGCTCAATTTTTATTGAAGATATTTCACATGCAATAAAAGAAAAGTAACAAAACGCATCAAATCAACGTCAGATAAGATAAGTAAACAAAACACCAACAAAAAACATGAGAGAAAAAACATGCCTATGTACAGAGGGTGGGGTGAGCAACTGGACAGGTAAAGACAGTTTTTTTAAGGCGTTTTAGGGACCAGATTCGCGTCCCTAGAATTTCAAATCGGGTCCTTAGAATCAGAGAAAATTATCATCGGGTCCCTAAAATCAGAAAAAATCCGGTCCCTAGAATCGGAGAAATCGGGTCCCTACAGATCCATACCAGGTACCTAACATTTTCCTTAAAAAAAACATGGGTAAAGATATAAGTAGGGCAACCAAAAGCCAATAAAGTCAAATTTTTTCTGCCTTCTTTTAAGCTTATGAAACGTCCACAAACCAAATTTTACACTGATACCATGAGGAAAGCCCAAGTTATGAGGTCAAAAAAATCACAATTTATTATTAGGTCAAAATTTATCGTTGGGTCAAACTTCTTATGTAGCACAGATTTTTTCTCTTTATCGATATTTTATTGAAACTAAAGCAACAGATATTGATATGCTTTTGCAAGTTTTGTTGCAATTCTACATTAACAATGATTTTGCTGCGATTTCTGACGTAATCGTGCTGTTTTGCCCACTATTGGACGATTGAATATTATGTAGGATAGGCATGGTAACCTGCAGAAAAACAAACATATTTCTAATGGTTCTGTGCTGTTAATCACTTATGAAAATGAAATCCGTACTTAGACCTGCCACGACTGCCCAGCGAACCAGTGCAGGCAACCGACAGAACAAGCCTGAAATCCAACATCAACCAAAACAGCAGCCCCATGTCTGGTTATGCTCGTTGATATGTTTCAGTCGGAAGGCCGTTTTAGTAGACATCTACTCAATCAGAAGGGCCACAAATTTCGTTTAGAATTTTTTTATTGTCACGAATTTTTTTTCTCACGAATTTTACCAATTTTATCTCAAATGTCTTTAATTGAGCATGTAACAAAACTCAATTATTTTAATAGTATAAAATGTAAGCACAAAAGCAACAGTGCATTATTACTGTGTTTCTTCGTTTCTTGCTTGCAGTACTGAAATCACCTTGTCAAAACAAACGATCATCGCAAATAGTCAGGAAGCAGACCTGCAACTAGAGGGGGGCCTCGCCACTCCTGGAAAATTTTTCGCCCCCCTTGGAAAAATGTGTTGGACATACTGTAGTTTAAAAAACTTGGGCTCCTCTCAGAAAACTCTTCGCCCCCGCTGGTTTCCCAAGTTGGTTACGGCCTGTCAGGAAGTAAAGACAAACGATGAGGATTTTCAGTACCTGTTCAGCTCCACATTTCTTCTTCGTCTTCGTTCTTTCACTCCACACGTATTTGATTTTATAAAATGGTTTTCGGTCTGACGTTTTCTTAGACAAATTTTAAGATTTATTTTATACAAACAAAATTATACAGTTTTGTTTAAACATTTAGCAATAATACCACTGTTTTTAGTTCCACCGAAGGCAACACCGTCGATTTTCTAAATGTAGTAGGCTACACAAAACGGGATGCTGCGGTGGTGTTGTGTTTATCGCAATACCTTTCAAACACAGGATATAGTCAAACTTGTTTCGAGTGATATATTGCTAACTCTAACCTAATAAACATTATTTTAAATTTTGTGTTTGATTCTAATTAAGCTGGGTTTGTTGCCTGCGCTTGTGATCATGCATTTATTTTGCTGTTAAATTCCTAATGTTAGCGTTGAGTCAAAAAATTCATTCAATACTCGACTGCATAACAATTTCGAAGTCTGTTTGCATTAATCCGTTCACAAGCAGTTCATTTATTCAAGAAAGAACTGCAGAAGAGCACCAACGTCGCAATGAAATATCCACATTACTTGTTGGACACTTTCGTCAACTGAACCTATTAAAGTTCCAAAAACTGCAGAAATGAACGATTTGCAGAAAAAATTCGTGGGATGATGTTTGTGAACTTGTTTGAAAGAAGGTTTGAAATTACTTTTTCGATTTTATTCAGTTACATACATTCACAGATCATCCACACAGAAAGAACGAACGAGGAAGAATGGTGCAAAAGCTTTATGAAGCAAATGAAAGAAATTCGTGGCAATATTTTGCTTCGTTACCTCCTGTTGCTGACCCCGTCTGGAAAATTAATGAAAAACTATTTTGATCACGCAAGTAAGCAACGGAAAAGTTGCTGGTTTACGAAAAGTCATGTGTAACCTTCATTTTCGTCTAAAGAGGCAACTCTTTGCTTGTAACCGCATGACTTGCTATGCCACTTTGATGCATAACTTTCTACACGCTCGTGCATAGCTTGTTTCTAGTGAGTTCGATTGCAAAATTAGGTTTACTGTATCTCACATGCAACATGTCCTCACAGCTTCAGACACCGATTCTCAAATTATTTGCTGACATTGGTATCATGCAAGCACTTTTTAGTCAAAATTAGAAAATCACTTTTTTGTAGTGTTACATCGAAACGAAATGCAACTGAAAAACGCAATTTTGCCTCATACTGCTCTAGAAATCAAATAGCCCATTTCATAAAGTATGATGTCATTTTTGCGGGACTTACTGACGCTAAACTGTACTCGCATTTCACTTCAAGCTAATTTGATTATTTTCACATGTGGTATGGTTCTGTGGCGATTTACAGTTTTGCATGACTTTTATTAACTCCTAGGTGTGGTAAAAGATCCATGAACAAAGATTTGTACCAGACATGCAGCCTTTCCAGGTCACCAGGTCACTTGACACACAAGAGTTACCTAAAGAATTCCTACTGCATTTCTGATCAGATTTCATCACAGCCTCAGCCTTCCCAACATTCGATGTTTCGGCAAGTGGCAAGGTTTCGGCAGTCATGATATTATGTCCCCCCAAATGAACTTTCTGTGTGTCTGATATTATAAGATTGACTGGGTTCAAAAGATCATGGAATACTTTTTTCATTTGCCAATAATCTACTCATTGCTTAGCATAAAAATGTTTTGGTCCGTGATGGGTCTAGTCAGCGGTGTGTTTAAGAGGAGGTGAGCGAGGCAATTGTTTCGGGCACCCCCTTTTCAGGACCCCCCTCCTGTACATTTTTTCGTTTTTGATGAAAAGCTTATTATACGCTCACATAATATACTCCGAAGCAAATCATAAGTAAGTATTCTGCTTTCAAAGGGGCCCCCAACAGAAAATGTAATGTGTAAGTAGGCCTACTCTGCTTCAAAAGGGCCCTCAACAGCAACTTTCAAAGGGCCCTCAGGCCTCAACGGCATCTGCAGTATGTAAGAACTATGCTTTCGAAGGGACCTCCGACATCCACTGTAAATGCGTAGGTACTCTGCGTTTGAAAGGCCCCCAACAGCAACTGCAATGTGTAATTAGGCTACTCTGCTTTAAAAGAGACCCCTAGTATAGCAACTGTAATGTGAAAGTACTCTGCTTTCAAAGGGGCATCCAATAGCCACTGTAATCTGTAAGTACTCTGGTTTTAAGAGGGCTGTCAACAGCACTTTTCTTCCAAAATGGCCCCCAGTATAGCAACTGTCGTGTGCAAGTACTCTGCTTTCAAAAGAGCCTCCAACAGCAGTTGTTAAACTAGAGAAGTGGGGGGCTACGTCAAGTTGCTGTCGCTTAATTTGTTGCTAGTTTTGTCTCCCCAACTTTCAGTGTTTTAAAAGTTGTGTATCATGAATAGCCTACGCTTTTGCATTTTCTGCTATGTTAGTCATGCCGTTTTCTCAGGAGCGTATCCTTGGGTTGCCGGCATATCGCCATCCTAGGCTTGATCAAAAGGTCTTATCACGGATGACTAAGTGCGATGACGTCATCAGGACCCCCTTTTTCAGTCTTGCCTCGACCCCCTCAACCCTAAGTCCACCACTGGGTCTGGCAGTACGTCTTTTTCTGTCACAGAGACACTTGATGGTTTGCAAAAACTTTGTTAGATTACCAACTATTGGAATCTGGTTTGCGCCCGAAATTGTCCCATGACTGAGTTTTGAACTGTTTTGTCACGAGGACAGCGGACTGTTGTGTTGTGTCTCAACGTATCGTGAATGCAAAGTAGTTTCGACCTTGTTCTGAAGCAAGTGCTTTTAGGGTGCTTTATTTGCTCCGTTAACAAACTTTCACCTACTGGTTCCACATATGCCTTACTTTCATCCATTTCTCCTACACCGAGTCGTTTCTGAACACATGTCCGAGCAGCAGATGAAATGACAGTTGCTTTGAACAGGCACCTGTGCACCTCATACTCTGCGTGCGTTCTGGGAGCTTTGTGAACAAAGATGGTATGTCGTCTGCACCGGTCTCTTTTGTATTCGTGTACCTGAGCAAACCAATTTAGTTGTTGACAAGCAACGTTCCCTCTAAGAGCTTGCTTAGTGTGCGCGGAATGGAAGGCCGTGTGAGCTCCACAAAAAAGGTCTGCGACATAGAAAATTCGAAAAAATAGAGAAGTACACAAAATTTTAAACGAACACAGAATTTATTATACACTCAAATGATAATAATTTTAAATCTTTTGACGCCTGACTTTTTGCTCTTTCCACATAGTATACGCTTTGTGTAAGTCAACAGTTCTACCTGTATTTAAACACAATTTTATTCGCATAAGATGATCCGAGTGAGTATTGGCTCTAGCCTATTGCGCGACTTCACTTTAATGTTATTCATAAGGCTAAAGCCTCGTTCGCAATCTGCGCTGGAAGCTTGAAAAGTACAACAAATGTCAACCAACATTGAAAGTAAGTTAAACTGTTCATCATTTATAGTGATGTCAGCTATTTCTGGTAGTGATGTAATAGTGCCTGATATTGATTTTTCACTCATCAGGTATTTGAAATCATTGTACTGCTTTATAATCAAATTGTCATTTGTCACGTTAATTAGACCTTTATATTGCATACACAGTTTCTTAACTTCTGCAACACCAAAATCAAATGTGCAATTTTTCAAAGCAGTAGGATCAAAAGCAGACCAACATTCTAGTTCATCAGGCGGAAATCTAGCATATAAATGATCACACACTGATCTAATAAACCGTGTAATTTGTCTTGTGTCAATGTCTTCATTTTCAGTTAAAATTTGTTTGGCTTTATCATTCCAAAAAGTGTTGTAGCCAAGGTACTGTGCTTCTAATTTGTGAACTTAGAAACGCACAACTGGTGAGCTTTGATTGGTGATAAAGCACTTTTAATAAATTTGCTGATTCGTTTAAAACATCGTTCAGTGTATACAAAGCCAGTAAATATTGTGGATCTTGTATAGATCGCAAAACATAGGTACAGATGGGATCATTGCACTCGTTAATTTGTTCTTCACAAAACAAAACCAATGCATCTACATTTCTTACAAAAGCGCTGACAGTAAAATGTCGTGATAGCCAACGAACTTCTTGAATTGGTCGAAAAGACAAAACATCCACTTCATTTACACTGGCCAATTCAGCAAGTGCAGCTGTTTCAACAGAAGATCGACTAAATAAGGTATAAACAGTGCACAAAAGAACCTCAATGTTTTTCAATAAATTGTTATCTTTCCATGAAGCAGTTAGTGCCAGGTCTTCTCTATGTGCGACGCAGTGCTGATCTGAAAGATTAGGAACAGTACGTTTTAATAAGGCCGCTAATCCATTCCACCGACCCAGCATAACTGATGCATCATCAGATGTTAATATGACTAAACGGTTGAGGTCGATTGCATGTTGATTGTAAAACTCTTTCATAGCCTGTTCAAGAGCATGGCATGCTGTCAGTTGGATGATTCCACAGAACACTCTTTTATAAACCAGTGAATTGGGAGAACGATATTTGAAATACAGTACTAACACTTTATGTACTGCAATATCAGTGCTTTCATCAACAATGAGTGTATGGAATAAGGATGCACTAAATTCTGTAAATATTTCGTCTGCAACAACTTCATTAATTGCCGCAACAAACTCAAATGTCTAGTTCTTACTTCGCCAGCTGTCTGGTAGCGAAACAAATTTTCCGATATGGTCGTGTATAGTTTGTACAGAAAGCATCGAAGCATTCATATTGATAGCAAGAAGAACATTATCCATTAGGATGCGAATTCGCTCCTCATTTGTTTGCAGGCGTTTGGCATGGTCTCAACGTGCTTGCCGGTCAGCAAGTTTTTCTGTCAGAAGACTTTTCACACTGATTCCGTGCTTTTGATTGTACAAACTCCGAACATTTTCTGCATGAATGCGCGATAATAAATGTTGTTTACAGTAATCTAATTTCCATGCTTCCCATTGCTTTCCAGTTGCATATTCATTAGCTGTATTAGTTTTGAAGCTTGAACAAGCAGCACAAATTTTACATTTGAGTCCGTTCTCATAAGAACATTCGTAAATCGAACTTAGTTCAACGTTTATATTTTTGAAATCTGGCGTATCTGTAGTTGCTTTTACTTTTAGCCATTCGAGCTTGAACGAGTCTCTCGATTTTTTATTTTGTGTTCCTTTAGCGCTCAGTCCTACAAAATTCCTTTTGGACATGGTTAATATAGCTAGATAAAACTAAAATTAACTAATACACTGAAAAAAACGACGTTTATTTGTAAAATGAATGCCTGTGCATCACACGCCTAACAAATATACTCAGGTCTGCTGCTACTTGATAAGTTTATGCAACAGCATCTGTTCTATGTTGCCGAATGTTACTGACAAATTTAACCTCCAACAGCCTGTTTCACTCTGTTAGGATCTTCAGGGAGAGTTCCAGAATAAAAATTATTCAAAAGCAATTAATGTGCAAAAATTTTCCTGAAATTGATGCATATTTTTGTCATCATAAGACGGAAGCAGGTTTTGAACCCCTGAACCCGGAAGGCGCCAGGCAGAGCTACGCACCTTACCAGTTACCACTAGGCCACGGGAGCAGTTGAGATTCAAATCTGATTTCAGGTACTTATGCCGTAGGCTACAGTCTGCCCACATTGTAGGCTAGGAACGGTATCTCAGCGATTTAGCCAGCAATT